>ODAI013368564.1_pt1 | contig 12129 bp, 10 predicted proteins | sample 1539321 | NCBI WGS metagenome assembly ODAI01 (sample SAMN02144231, study PRJEB22623) | gut metagenome | biome: sheep rumen | host: Ovis aries | place: New Zealand
AACAATTTCATAGGGGCGCTTCAGGTAGTGGTACTGGTAGAGCGCCTCGTACACCTGATAGGTGTAGATCGTCTCGTCCGAGGAGTAGGAGACCTGGGGATCGAGCGTCTTGGGGCTGCGCCCGGAAAAGCTCGAGAAGATCGCATTTGCCGAATAGTCGGCGATATCCCTGGGGGCATTGACCGGGTCCCGGCACCCGGCAAGAAAAAGCACAGGGCAGAGCGCGGCGCAAAGTGCTCCAGAGGTTATCCACCGACACATTTTGTGCAAAGAAATCAACGGAGATCCCCAGATTGGATATATACTTAGCAACTCGCCCGAATTTTATGCTCGGCGCTCCCCCTTTGTGCCGGGGTGATGCACCTTCAATTATGCACGGGCAGAGCTCACACAAACCAATTTCCAATGACTGAAAGAATCTTCGAACACCGGGTCCGGATTTATTGGGAGGATACCGATGCCGGCGGCATCGTCTACCACGCCAATTACCTGCGCTACATGGAGCGCGCCCGCGGCGAGCTCCTGCGCGAGGTCGGCATTGGCCAGCGCGAGCTGGCCGGCGAAAAGGGCATCGTGATTGTCGTTGCCGGCGCAGAACTCACGTTCCGCCGCTCCGCCAGGCTCGATGATCTGCTCACCGTCCGCACGCGCGTCAAGGCTCTGCGTCACGCCTCGGTGATCTTTCAGCAGGAGATCTTTCGCGGCGAGGAGCTCGTCTGCTCGGGGCTCATCCGCTGCGCCGCCGTCGGAAGCGACTCGGGCCGTCCCGAACTTCTGCCCGAAAGCCTCGTATCCCTTTTTCTACCTTTTGTCTCTGAATCATCCAAATGAACGCTTCAGCCGATCTTTCCATCATCACGCTGGTGATGAATGCCTCCATCGTCGTCAAATGCGTGCTTGGCCTGCTCATCTTCGCCTCGCTGGCAAGCTGGGCCACCATTTTCAGCAAGGCGATCGTCCTGTCCCGGTCGCTGCGCGAAACCAACGACTTCGAAAAACGCTTCTGGTCGGGCGCGGACCTTGCCAAGCTGTATGAAACCGCCGTGTCGCGCCACGACAGGACCTGTGCCGAAGAGCGCATCTTCGCAGCCGGAATGACCGAGTACCTGAAGCTCTCGGGACGCCCGCAGGTCGAGCTTCTCTCGGGCGTGCGCCGCGCCATGACCGCAGTCTTCCAGCGCGAAGTGGACGATCTCGAGCGCGGCCTGCCGCTTCTGGCTTCCATCGGCTCAGTCTCGCCGTACATCGGCCTGTTCGGCACGGTCTGGGGCATCATGAACGCCTTCACGGGCCTGTCCACCCTGGAAAACGTCTCGCTCGCGGTCGTCGCCCCCGGCATCGCCGAAGCGCTCGTTGCAACCGCAATCGGCCTTTTCGCGGCCATTCCCGCAACGGCGGCATACAACCTCTTTGCCAACCGCCTTGAACGCCTCACCAGCCGCTTTGACAGCTTCTCCGAGGAGTACCTCAACATCCTCGCCCGGCAGCACTAGGCGCCACGCGCAATCAAGGAGCCTTCAGACATGGCACTTAGAAGCATGGCCGGCAAGAAGCGCCGGATGATGAGCGACATGAACGTCGTCCCCTACATCGACGTGATGCTCGTACTCGTTGTGATCCTGATGGTTGCGGCCCCGTTCGTGAATCCGTCCGTGGTGAACCTGCCCCGGGTCAGCAAGGCTAGCACCGCCCCGCAAAATCCCGTGGAGGTTGTCGTCTACTCCGACAACCGCCTTGCCATCAAGACCAAGGGACAGCTCCAGTCGGTAGACATGCCCTCGCTCATTGCAAACGTCAAGGGCGCCCAGGCCGGAGAATCCGCCACGCCCGTGATTATTTCTGCTGATAAGGATGCCCGCTACGAGCAGGTGGTCAACGTGATGCGCCGCCTGCAGCAGGCCGATGTCCAGCGCGTCGGTCTTGCGCTTCAGATTGAACGGAACAGGTAAGACCAGATGCCGTCCCTGATTTCATCCCATGACCTTCGCCCGAGGAACCACAGAGGCCTTGACAAGTCTCTGGGACTTCTTGGCGCCCTGGCGATGCATGGCGTCCTGATTACAGGCCTGATCACGGTATTTCAATGGCGAACCGATGCCCAGACCTATTACGCCGAGCTCTGGGCTCCCGAGGACGTGTCGGCGGAAACCGCCGGGCAGCTTCGCGAGCTGCCCACGGAAAAGGAGCCGATCCCGCAGCCCGAGCCCGAGCCTGAGAAAGCGCCAGAGCGCGCTCTGCCTGAAACCAGAGTGGAGCCCCCGCCCGCCGAGCCGGACAATGCCCTCGAGCAGGCTGCGCGCGAAGACGAAAATCGCCTTGAGCAGGAAATGAAACGGCTTGACGAAGAGCGCATGAATGCCGAGATCGTACGGCAGGAGCGGCTTCGGCAGGAAAAGGAGCGCATCGAACAGGAAAAGCGTCTTGCTGAAGAAAAGCGCATTGCCGAGGAGAAGCGGCTCGAGGAGGAACGCCGCCTCGCCGAAGAGAAGCGGCTCGAGGAAGAGCGCCGCATCGCCGAGGAAAAGCGCATAGCGGAAGAAAAGCGCATTGCTGAAGAGAAGCGCATCGCCGAAGAAAGGAAAAAAGCCGAGCAGGAACGCATCATTGAGCAGCTGCGCCGTGCAGAGCTTGCCCGAATCACCGGCGCTCCGATCGGCAAGGATGGCCGCGTCGGCTCCCGCCGCGGCTCGCCCGACGCCCTCATTCAGAATCTGCGCGGCACGGTGAGCGCAAGCTACACCGCCAAGGTCGTTTCCTGCATCCGGCCCTACATTGCCTATCAGGTTCCGGCAAACATCCGCCGGGGCGAGCACGTGGCCGAATACCGGATCAATCTGCTGCCGGACGGCTCCAAAGCCTCCGCTCCGATCAAGCTGCAGTCCTCGGGGCTCGCGGCCTATGACAGGGCCGTCGAACGAGCAATCGGCAGATGCGATCCGTTCCCGAGACCGGCGGGAGGCGCGCGCATACCGCGCTCAATGCAGATCCGGTTCGATCCGGTCGACGACAAGTAGTCCCGCACCACAAAAGGCCCCGCATCAGAAGCCGGGGCCTTTTGCTTGCCGCCCTACTGCGCAAGCGGAATCCACTTGCCCGTACTCTTCATCTTGACGTAGTAGCGGTTGCCGAACTTGAGCACCGAGGCATTTTCGTTTTCCGAAACCATGTAGGTCTGCGGCAGGTCCGTGAGGATCTCGCGCACCTCGGCCGCGCTGTTTTGCGCACCGAAGAAATTGCGCTCCAGCGTGCGCTGGATCAGAGCGGCCACGGCGTGCAGGCTGGTCTGCTCGGAAACGTGCACCTGGCTGATTCTCCCCGGAGCCCCGAAAAACTTCACCATCAGCGGCACCTGAGTGATGTGCGGGCTTGGAATTTCGCGCAGGCGCGCCACCTGGATCTTGTCGCCGCGCACCGCGGCGCCATGCTCGGGCACCGCGATGAACAGAACCTTGCGGCCGCTCTTTTCGATTTCATCCATGAAGGTGTTGAGGTCATCGAGGAACTTCTTTGCCCTGATGTTGAACGGGATCCACCTGGAGCTGCCGATCGGACGGTTTCCGTCGTGCAGCGCCACGAAGTTAAAGAGCGTCACAGTGCGGGCGGCGCCTTCCGATTCGAGCGTCGACTTCCAGTGCCGCAGCACATCGAGCGTATTCCAGATCGGCTCGCCGTCAAAGGCTTCATAAAGCTGCTTGTAGCCCTTTTGCGAGGCAAGCGGCGGCTGCAGTCCGGATCGCATCCTGAGCCCGTTGACGTAATCGTCGAACCGTCCCTCGTGATCCATGAACAGATGCTGCTTGAAGCCGATCGCCGCAAGCCGGTTCATGACTTCGCAGTCCGCATTTCGACCGCTGTAAATATCCGAGAAAGAGGGGTGTCCGCACGCGCTTCTGAGGAGTCTGTTCGTTGCCGGCCCCGAATATGAAGTCGCGCTGTTGTACCGGTCAAAGCGCACGTCGAACCGGGAGAGAACCGGGTGTCCCGAGAGGCCCGCGGCCTCCAAGTCGTCATTGGCGAGCGAGCAGATGTTGAGCAGCACGACGTCGAAGGGCACATCGGTGCTCTGCACCGGCGAAAACCGAACCCTTCGCGTCTTTTCGAATTCGTAGAACTGGGCAAGCCACTTCTCAATGTTTTCACTGGTTCCCGGCCCGCTCTGCGCGGGCCCCATCTGCGTCGGCTCATCGGAAACGGCAACGGCAGCCGGAGGCGGTGCAAACTGCTCGACGGCCCGCTGCCAGAGCGGCGCTGCCGCCACTGCGGCAAGCCCCAGAACGGAAAACGTGCTGACCCGCACCCAGTCCTTCGCGAACACGTACGCCGCAACCAGCAGAACGAAAACGCCCACCATCCGGGGATTGACAAAGTCCACGGCAAGCTGCAGGACATATGCGGGGGAGAACTGCGCGATGTTAGCCGTGTTGCTCATGATCGCATCGAGCCCGGGGAGCCAGCTTTCCGAATAAAGGAGCGCGGCTCCGGCCGCGATGCTGAGCACATGCCGCACGCCAGAGAGAAACCTGCTTGCGATGGGCATCGCAACGAACGCCAGAAGGAGCAGGTTGAGCAGCGGATCCAGATTGATGTAGCCGTAAAACGCCAGCAGCAGGCTGCCGATGAAATAAACGTTCCAGAACCCGACGCCCCACTTTGCCGCGCCGGTTTTCTTGCCCTCAGTGCCACTCATTTCTTACCGCCTTGCTTTTCCGATTCGCCCGAGATGCCGGCGTACCGCCCCAGCGTCCCCTGCCGCTTGAAGTAGGCGGATCTGCCGAATTCCCACTCCACCCATCGGAAAAACCTTCCTGCCGCGGGAACGGCAAAGTATCCGAGCGGAATGAACACAATCGCACAAAGGCCGACAAGCTCCACGATATCCGAGACTGGCATGTAACCGATCATTTCGATAACTCCCTGACCTCTGCCGGATGCGGCACGACGGGGTTGCGGATCACAAGCTCCGAGAGCGTTCTCCTGTCGGCATCCGGAGAAATCATCTGCGCCCTCTGGTGCGCAAATTCAAGCATCGAGTGCCGATGCTTGGAAATAGCCCCCGCCCGGACCCAGTCCGAACTCTGGCGCATCTGCGAGATGAGCTCCCGCACGGTTTCATCGGAAACCACCACCGAATACTCGCTGAAAAGCGTATGGAGCTCCACGGGAAAAACGTGCTTGAGCACGTCCCCGAGCACCGATTCCTGACACCCGTACAGATAGATCACGGCTGAGCCCCCAACCACCGTGCCGACGTCTCCCGAGCGCTTCGGGGCAAATTGCATCATGGTCTCCGCAGCATCAAGTCCATCGAGCGGCGTCAGCACCACTAAAGCACCGTGCCCGCGCCCCCTGGCGTGCGAGCCGGAGGCAATTTCAGTCACGCACCGCGCGAATTCCTCAAACTTGAGGTACCCGACCTTGTCCGAGAGCAGCAGCTCCCGATAGATTTCCTCGAAGTCCGGCGGCACGTCATGGGTGTAGATCTGCCGGCGCAAATTCGCAACCATCACCTGCAGATACCCGATGCCGGACCGGGATCTGAGAACCGTATTGGCTCCGCACTCGAGCAGCAGCGCTTCGGAGATGGCGCGCAGGGATATTCCCCGCTCAATGACTGCAATCTTGAGCCGCTGTCCCCTCCGGATGCGCAGGTCATGCACCATCTGCGCAACCTCCCTCATTTCGGAGTAGCCGTTGAGCGTCAGCACAACGGTGGCCGACACCGCTTCCGCGGTTGCTGCAATCACTTCCCTGTTGTCGGCAAACAGCCTTTGCATGGGCGCGAGCTCGTGGTCGGCGCCATACAGGCTGATGCTCGTGTAGATCTGGCTTGCGTCCGAGGCGGCGAACTCGCCCTCCTGCCGGGCGTCGGCCCGAAGGATTCCGCCATCGGCAAACAGATGCGTTGACGAGGCCCCCTTGATCGTGAGCCTGGTGCGCCAGAAGAAGACGTCGTACCGATAGAAATTGCCGTAGCAGTCAAACAAGGAAACGCCGCGGAACAGCTTCTGGTTCTGCCTGATCTCATACTGAGTCCGGGAACCGAGCTCTCCCGTGCTCAGGATCAGAACCGCGCTGTGATGCCGGTTGACATGCCGGTACATCCTGAGAAGCGACTCCTGCAATAGCTCTCCGGAAAGCCCGTTAATCCTTTGAGAATCGAGAAGCGCCACAACCAGCCGATCCCGGCTCCCTGCCATGAAATGCAGCGCATGGGAAAGCTCGACAAGCGCATGGCAATTGCCCCGGATCGAGACCACTTCAACCCGGGCCTTTGCCACTGTCTCGTTTCTGCCGAGCTCTGCCAGCTCCTGCCGGCAGTCCCGCTCGGTCAGAAATAGAATCGGCTCGCCGCCCGAAGAGAGCGAAAGCAGCAGCGTGAGCGCATCGCGCACCCTGCCAAGATGGATCCAGTACAGACCGTCCGCATCTATGGTCTGCGAAGAGTCGGGGAAATTCTTGAAATTGAGCGAATACTTCTTCATCAAACCTACTTGGGCGAAGCGCCCGCCTTCTGCATTTCGTTGTAGCAGACAATCCTGTCGCGTCCCGTGCGCTTGGCCTCGTACAGAGCCTGGTCGGCCTGCTCGATCAGCTCATCGATGACGCCCTGCCCGGACCAGTGCTGCGCCGTGCTCACGCCCACGCTGATCGTGAGCTTGGTCGGACAATTCTTCAGGAATCCGGGCTTCATGCTGCGCACGCAGTCGCATATGCGCGTGCCGACCTCACCGGCCACATGTTCGTCGCTCTCGGCAAGAATGACGCAGAACTCCTCGCCGCCATAGCGGAAAACATAATCCCTGCTTCTGATCTGGGACTTGATTGCCCTGGCAATTTCGCGCAGCACATCGTCTCCGAAACGATGCCCGTAGGTGTCATTGAATTTCTTGAAGAAATCAATGTCGGCCATCATGACGACAATCTGCCCATAGGCTCCGCCCATCTCCCGCTTGAAGAGCTCGAGCGCCCTGCGGTTCGCCACCTGAGTGAGGGGATCGGTGAGGGTTTCGCTCCTGAGCGCATCGCGCTCGACGGTCATCTCGGCGTTTCGCTCCTTTTCCGACTGCATGTCGGTAAAGAGCAGCGGCAGCACGCTCTGCAGCTCCTGCAGTTCCAAAATAGGCGACTTGGGCAGCGTCCTGGGCGCCGTTCCGTTTGCCCGGAACTCCCGGATGCTGGCCGCCATGCGCGTCACGGGCCGCACGATAATGAGCAGAGCTGCGATGAGGAACAAGGCAAAAGCAAGGAACCCGGCAATGAAGACCCCCACCAGAAGCTTGCTCTGATTGGTGCGGGAGGCAATGTCCGTAATCTCTTCGACAAAGCCGTTGATTTCAACCTGGGTCAGCGACCCCATCAGAGTCTCGACGTCGGAATCGATGATCTTGCTCAGCCGCGTAAACTCTGCGCGCTCCCGGTCAAAATCGGCAAGGGCGCTGCGGAATGTCCCGATGGAAGCAAAGAGTCTGCTGCATCCTGCCGAAGGCGAGTTGCGCGTCCTGCACTCAAGGGTGAACATGGTGCGGTATCCGTCCATGATCTCTCGCAGTTCATCCGACCCCGTCTCGGAAATGTTGTAGACCGCCGAATGCGTGGGTCTGAATTCATGCAGCCTGATGCGGTTTGCGCCTTCCCTCACGAAGGCGAGCTCGGCATCCGAATAAACCTGATACCAGGCGCGAAAGAGCGCCTCCTGGGCATCATCAAGCTCCTGTCGCGCGCTCCACATCGTTTCCACGTTGTAGAGCATCGTGTAGAAAAGCTCGTTGCTGTTGGAAAACCGATCCAGCACGGACTCGGCCAGAATCGACCAGGCATCAATGTACGCACGCCTGGCGCTGCGTTCATCGGTCGTAAAGCGCATCAGGCTCAGGTAGTGCTTGAGGTTTTCAATGTTGATGAGCGAGCGCTGCACCCGCGTGATCTGCGGCCCGGCCTGCAGCACCATGTTTGTCGACGCCTGTTCAATCCGGTTGACCGTGTGCAGATAAAGCACCGCGCACAGCAGCAAGATGCAGAAAAGCGGCGCGCCAACCACAAGCATGAACCGCTGCAGCGAAATGCCGCTCCTCCAGGAGCTGCGGCGCTTTGTCCAAAGAATTGAAGCCGTCTTTTCCATATGCCGAGCCGCTCAATAGTTCATGAACGCAAAATACGTGAGCGAGATCTGCTGGTACCGTCCCGAAAGCTTGGCTTCGTCCACCGCCTTGTTGATCCGAGAGAGCAGCTGCGGCCGGTCAGCCCGAACCGCGATGCACCGCTCGCTGAATTCGTACGAGAGCCCCGGCAGCAGGCCTGCGGGGTGCAGTGAATATCCATCCGGGCTCTTGAGGTAGGTATAGGCGACGTACCCCTCGACATACCCCACGTCCACATGCCCCTCGGCAACCGCATCGAACAGTTCCTGATTGTTCATGAACTCGCTCACGATGGCGCCTTTGGGCGCGCATTGCTCGTTGATGGCCTGCGCCGCGGCCGTCTCACCCAGAACGCCGACCGTCTTTCCGGCGATGGACGCGGGGGAGATGCGCTGCATTTTTTCGTCCGCCGTCACAAACACATCGCGGGAGCGGTAGTACGGATGCGAATAGTGAAAGCCCGCGTCTGGATCATCAATCCTCGTCCATCCATCCACGACAAAATCGACGCCTCCGCTCTTGAGCTCGCGCTTCAGATCCCAGCGCGACATCGGTCTGATCCCGCAGGAGACCTTCATCTGCGTGCAAATCGCCCGGATGATGTCGACGTTGAAGCCCTTCAGTTCGTTCGCCTCCTTGTATGCAAAGGGACGATCGTCCTCCTGAACGCCGACGATCAGCACGTCATCACCCTTGTCCTGAGCGAGCGCCGCAGGCGAAAGCAGACACCCCGAGAGGATGCACAAGCACGTTTTTGCGACCAGCCGGGCTCTTTCCATCACTCGCTCCTCTTGCGGGATTCCTTGAGAAGCTTCAGGAACTCCTCGCCCTTCATGGGCTTGCCAAAGTGATATCCCTGGTAAATGTCGCAGTCCATCTCGTCGAACACCTTGAGCGCATCGAGATCTTCGACGCCCTCAAGACATACCTTGACTCCCAGTCGGCTGCAGGCGGCGATGAGATTGTCCAGAAACTGCCTGCTCGAGAGCTGGCGCAAGGCGCAGCCGGAGAGTTCCGCCCCTACCTTGACCACGTCGAACTCACCGCTCAGCAGCCTGCGCACCGAACTGAAGCCCTCGCCGAAATCATCGATGGCCGTGCGCATTCCGATCTGGCGGCACCCCTCGATAAACGTCGAGACAACCTGTTCGGACTCAACGCCGTAGGACTCGGTAATCTCAATCATGAAATTGCGGCCCTGCAGATCATGCACCGCAAGAGCGGCCTTGATGAAGGAGAGGAGATTGGGATCGGACGTCTGGGCGCCGCTCACATTGATGCTCATGACAAAGTCCGGATCAATGGCTACGCACCGTCCGGCAAGCATCACCGCCCGGTCAACCAGATGCCGGCCAAGGGGCACCATGAGACGCGAGTTCTCAAAGATCGGCACGAACTTGTCGGGACCGAGCGGCTGCTTGCCCTCCGACATCCTGAGCAGCACCTCGCCGCCGATCACCCTGCGGGTCTTTCTGTCCACAAGAGGCTGGATCACGATGCCGAAGCCCTCAAAGTCGTTCCTGCAAGCATCGCCCAGGGTGAACAGTTCCGCAAACGTGAGGTTCTGGAAACCACCAGGGCCCATGATGCCCCGGTCGTCAAACTCAACTTCCTGCCTGAGGTACCCTACGACTTTGCGAAACGCCTTGGAGAGTTCACTGCCCGTTTCGCCGCCCACGGACTTGACATGCGCCGCATGCTCAAAGGCGATTCCTAGTTTTGCGCAGTTCTCTTCGAGAACCTCCTCGATGACCCGCTTGGCCCGCTCGCCCTCGGCCACCTTCGGGTCGATGAACACGATGCCCACATTGTCCTTGAGCCGGAAAAACCGGATGTCCCCGTCCTTTCTTCCGCTCAGGGCCATGCTGAGCGCCGTTCTCATGAAATTCTGCCCGGAAGGGTTTCCTCCCTCATTGCGGCTCATCTGCGGGAGCACATAGCACCACGCACCCCAGCCGTCGAACCGGTTGAGCAGCGAAATCAGGTCCTTGAGCATCACCCCGTAGGCAAAAAACCTTCTCGAGTCCGCCGCGAGAGTCATCGTGTTGAGCACGCTCATGGACCCGGCAATCATCACCGGATGCATGCTCGAGCGGAAAACATCCACCGATACCCAGATCCAGACGATCTGTCCGGCGCAATCCCGCGCCCGGAAGTACCACTCCCGGGAAAACTGCGTCTCGTGCGAAGCATCGGCAAGCAACTCCTCGATGGCTTTCGAATGGATAATCCGGTCTTCCTCCGAGCACATCCTGCCCGTCACCTGCTGCGGGAAGCGCTTGACCACATTGCCGTCAAACCCGAAGAAATCCCGGACATAGTCCGAGACAAAATATTTCCCGAGCTTCAAGTCTCCGAAAAAGTAGCCCGGAGAAGTCGAGTGCAGCATCAGGGAGCGCCGGACAGCAACAAGCTTCTTGCTGCCGTGCGGTACACCTTCAAAACGGGCATCCCTGACAACTTTGAGCAAATTTTCAAAATCGCTGTTCGGCATCTTCAATCTTTGCTTTTACCAAGCGTAGTAAGGCATCATCGGACGCACGGGCATCGGAAGATTCCCGTTCCAAGGCATCTGATACCAGCGCAGATACAACACGCCAAACCTCGGCCGATACCCTTCGCCCTTGGTGGCATTGCCCGCCAGTCCAAGCACGAAATGCGGGTTCAGCCTTCTTTCCAGCACAAACTGCGCCGTGTAGCTCACTCCGTTTGAGGAATCCCCGCGGTTCACGGCATTCAGGTCATCCTCAAGACGCGCCGGAATATGTGCGCGCAACGGCTCTTTCCTGGGATAGCGGGCAACGTCGTCGATCCGGGCATGGGAAAACCCGATGCCTGCGCGCACGTCCCACGCCCAATTCTCAGTCCTGCCCGCATCTTCGAGCGAAATACCGGCGGAAAGGTACATCTGAGGCGAATAGTAACCTCCCTGACCGAAGGTGTAGCCCGACAAGTCCTTGTCATAATGCCACAGCATGCCGGAAATTCCAGCAGTGAGTTCATGATTCGGCCGGTTGATCAGACGCCGGTAGTAGCCGCCCATCAGCATCACGTCCCAATTGTCGGCGACATTGTGCCCGGTGAGCATCTCGGCCTTCAGCTTTGCCCAGATTCCATTTTCCTCACCCTTGTCAAGCGCATAGTTGAGCTCGGCGCCGTTCCGGGTCACGCCGCCCCACTTGAGCCCCGTATTGGGATCCTTCATGCCGCCGTATGACAGGAGCGAGCTCGCCTGCGAGCGGCGGTACGCGCCGACCGACCAGCTCGCCCCAAGCGCGCTGAACGAATACGAGACGCCCCCCACCACGGTGGATTTCACGAACCCAACGGGCGTTGTTCCGATGTCAAAGCGCCAGGCCTCGTTCTCCCACCGGATGCCAAGAGCCTGCCCCCTGTCGCTTTTCATTCCGGGATCCGAGCAGCTGAGCAGGCCGCAGGTGCCGAAGGACGGATAGCCGCTTGCGAGAGCGCCGACACTGCGGTTCACCGTATCGGTGCGCACCGTGAGACGGCCGCCGGAAAGGGGAACGCGCGCCTCGGTCATCCACACCCACTCGGTGAGATCGGAGTATCCGCTCGTGCCGGAATCGCGCAAAAAGGAAAGCCCCGTGCGGATTTCAATGTTTTCGCCCTGATAGACGGTTTCAGCCTCCTGGCGCAGGGAGCGCTTGAGCCAGCCGTCCGGCTCGTCGGGCGACCTCATCGCGCGCGTCCACTCTTCGTCGGAAACCTGCGGCTTTGCGCTCAGGCCGGCAAGATAGAAAGCCTTCTGGCTGAGCGGCCGGTACCGCTCAAGATCCTTTCCGACAGCGCGGGCGTAGTCCCTGAAGAACAGCGTCTCCTGCTCCGAGCTTCCTGCGAGAGCCTGAAGAGCGAACCGTTCATAGAGCGCAATCGCCCGATCGCTCCTGCCGGCATTCCGATAAATGTCAGCGAGGTCGCGCACATTGCCGATCGTCAGCGGGCGGTCCCCGGCGGCGCACAGCTCGTC
>ODAI010388808.1_pt1 | contig 12128 bp, 8 predicted proteins | sample 1539321 | NCBI WGS metagenome assembly ODAI01 (sample SAMN02144231, study PRJEB22623) | gut metagenome | biome: sheep rumen | host: Ovis aries | place: New Zealand
TCTGGTTTATTATCTTTCTGACGTGTCCAATGGCATGTTGTAGCAGCTGAAGTGATTGTGATACCTCTTTCCTGCTCCTGTTCCATCCAGTCCATTGTAGCAGTACCTTCATGAGTATCACCAATTTTATAATTAACACCAGTATAATAAAGAATACGCTCTGTTAATGTTGTTTTACCAGCATCGATATGAGCCATAATACCAATATTTCTGGTTCTCTCTAATGGATATTCTCTTCCAGCCAATTTAGTTCCTCCTTTTCACCAATAGGTGAATAATCTAAAAATTTAATTAGAAACGATAATGAGCAAATGCCTTGTTTGCTTCTGCCATCTTGTGCATGTCTTCTTTCTTCTTTACAGATGCGCCTGTGTTGTTAGCAGCATCTAAAATTTCGTTAGCCAATCTCTCTTCCATTGTCTTCTCTGATCTCTGACGAGAATATAATGTAAGCCATCTAAGAGCAAGAGCCTGTCTTCTGTCAGGTCTTACTTCGATTGGTACCTGATATGTTGCACCACCGATACGTCTAGCTTTAACTTCAAGCTGAGGCATAACGTTATTCATAGCTTCTTCGAATACTTCAATAGCATCCTTACCAGCCTTCTCTGCAACCTTATCAAAAGCTCCGTATACAATCTTCTGAGCTACACCTTTCTTACCATCTAACATAATGTTATTGATAAGCTTTGTAACTACGATATTATTGTACATAGGATCTGCTAATACTTCTCTTTTCTGAGTATGTCCTTTACGTGGCACGGTACTTCCCTCCTTAATAATAATATTAGATCTTCGGTACTCACTTATTTATTTGTGTTCGCGCACGGTTACAATCTATTGTCAAAACAATACTTTCACTTAACCGGCACACAAGTAAGTCTCAAGTGACCTTTACTTTTTTACCTTAACTTTTTATTCCTTTGGTTTCTTAGCGCCGTATTTTGAACGAGCCTGACGTCTCTTAGCTACGCCTGCTGTATCAAGTGTTCCTCTAACAATATGGTATCTTGTACCTGGTAAGTCTTTTACTCTACCACCACGGATAAGAACTACGCTATGTTCCTGAAGGTTATGACCTTCACCTGGGATATAACTTGTAACTTCCATACCATTAGAAAGACGAACTCTGGCAATCTTACGAAGCGCTGAGTTAGGTTTCTTAGGTGTAGCAGTCTTAACAGCTGTACATACACCTCTTTTCTGTGGAGAAGCCGTGTCTGACATTTTCTTCTGAAGAGAATTGTAACTCTTTAAAAGTGCTGGTGCAGTTGACTTCTTTACAGATGCCTGTCTACCTTTTCTTACTAACTGGTTAAATGTTGGCATTGTTTCACCTCCTATATTATTTCTTTTTTGCACACAAAAATAAACGATATAAAATCGCGTGCCATTAGAATATAACAATTCTAAAGTCAAAAGTCAAGTATTTGCTGAAAATTCATATATTTTTCTATGATAAATCACTTATGTTTTTATCAGGCCAAACTATATTTATTAAAAATGGACCAATGCAATAAGCATCAGTCCATTTCTTTTTGTTATTAAATAACTATATTATTCTTCAGAACCTGTTACATCACCTTCAAAATTTTCATCAAATACTTCGTCATCAACAACATCATCAACAACATCGCCAATCATGTCTGTACCGAATGAAATCTCTGCATTCTGGCTAAAATCAATAACATCTTCTGTTTCAGTATCAAGTTTAACGCTTCTATATCTTCTCATACCAGTACCAGCTGGGATAAGGTTACCAATAAGAACGTTTTCCTTAAGGCCGATAAGTGGATCAATCTTTCCGTTAATAGCTGCTTCAGTAAGAACTCTTGTTGTTTCCTGGAATGAAGCTGCTGAAAGGAATGAGTTAGTTGCAAGAGATGCTTTTGTAATACCAAGCATAACCTGTGTACCAACAGCTGGTCTCTTTCCTTCTGCTTCCATCTGCTCATTAAGTTCATTAAAGTCAAGTACGTCAACCTGAATACCTGGTAAGTAACCAGTATCACCTGGCTCATCAACCTTAATCTTCTTAAGCATCTGACGAACGATTACTTCGATATGCTTATCGTTGATTTCTACACCCTGAAGTCTATATACACGCTGTACTTCACGAATCATATAATCCTGTACTGCACGAAGACCTTTAACCTTAAGTAAGTCATGTGGATTAACACTACCTTCAGTAATTGGATCACCCTTTTCAATAATATCGCCATCATAGATCTTAATTCTTGAACCATATGGGATTAAATATGTCTTAGTTTCACCATCTTCAGGATTTGTGATAATAACCTCACGTTTTGTCTTTGTTTCTTTAACTTCAGCTCTTCCACCAAATTCTGCGATAATAGCAAGACCCTTTGGCTTTCTAGCTTCAAATAATTCTTCTACTCTAGGAAGACCCTGTGTAATATCATCACCAGCAACACCACCAGTATGGAATGTTCTCATAGTAAGCTGTGTACCTGGTTCACCGATTGACTGAGCAGCGATAATACCAACTGCTTCACCAACCTGTACAGCCTGTCCTGTAGCCATGTTAGCACCGTAACACTTAGCACAAACACCAACATGTGATTTACATGTAAGAATTGTACGAATCTTAACAGATTCAACACCTGTTTCAATGATAGCTCTTGCTCTCTTAGGTGTAATCATATGATTTGCCTTAACAATCATGTTACCGTCTTTATCAAAGATTGATTCAGCAGCATATCTACCTGTAATTCTTTCTTCAAGACTTTCGATTACTTCCTTACCATCACTAAATCCCTTGATTTCCATGTAAGGAATATCCTTACCTGCACAACAATCTACATCACGAATAATAAGATCCTGTGATACGTCTACAAGACGTCTTGTAAGGTAACCTGAATCGGCAGTTCTAAGAGCTGTATCTGATAAACCTTTACGAGCGCCGTGAGCAGAAATGAAGTATTCAAGTACGTCAAGACCTTCACGGAAGTTTGACTTGATTGGGAGCTCGATAGTTCTACCTGTTGTATCAGCCATAAGACCACGCATACCAGCAAGCTGTTTGATCTGCTTGTCAGAACCACGGGCACCAGAGTCAGCCATCATGTGAATGTTATTATACTGGTCAAGGCCGCCTAAAAGTTCGTCAGTAATCTGATCATCGGCCTCTTTCCATGTTTCAATAACCTGTTTATATCTTTCTTCATCAGTTATAAAGCCCATCTTGTAGTCATCTGTAATTTCTTCAATAACTCTTTCAGCTTCATCAATGATTTCCTGTTTCTTTTCAGGAACTGTCATATCTGAAATTGAAACTGTCATAGCAGCTCTTGTTGAGTATTTATAACCAATTGCCTTGATGTCATCAAGAACTTCTGCTGTTCTTGTAGCACCATGTGTATTAATAACTTTTTCAAGAATCTTCTTAAGCTCTTTCTTCTTAACTAAGAAGTCTACTTCAAGCTTTAAGAAATCTTCATCTTTTTCTCTTTTAACAAATCCTAAGTCCTGAGGAAGGATTTCGTTAAATAAACATCTACCAAGTGTTGTTTCAATAACACCTGTTACTTTTTCACCCTTATCGTTGAAAGCACTAACTTTAACTTTAATCTTTGCATGAAGTGTAATTACACCATTTTCATAAGCAAGGATTGCTTCATTAACGCTCTTGAAGCATTTGCCTTCGCCCTTAACACCATCTCTTGACTGTGTTAAGTAATAAATACCTAAAACCATATCCTGTGATGGAACTGCAACTGGTGCACCATCTGATGGCTTAAGTAAGTTGTTAGGTGAAAGAAGTAAAAATCTACATTCAGCCTGAGCTTCCACTGATAATGGAAGGTGAACAGCCATCTGGTCACCATCGAAGTCAGCGTTGTAAGCTGTACATACGAGTGGGTGAAGTTTAATAGCTTTACCTTCAACTAAGATAGGCTCAAATGCCTGAATACCTAATCTATGAAGTGTAGGAGCACGATTAAGCATAACTGGGTGCTCTTTAATTACTTCTTCAAGTACATCCCAAACTTCTGTCTGGAGTCTTTCAACCATCTTCTTAGCACTCTTAATGTTATGTGCTGTACCATTTGCTACTAATTCTTTCATAACAAATGGTTTGAAAAGTTCGATTGCCATTTCTTTTGGAAGACCACACTGATAAATCTTAAGTTCTGGTCCTACTACGATAACTGAACGTCCTGAGTAGTCAACACGCTTACCTAAAAGGTTCTGACGGAAACGTCCCTGCTTACCTTTAAGCATGTCTGAAAGTGACTTAAGAGCTCTGTTACCAGGTCCTGTTACTGGACGACCTCTACGACCATTGTCGATAAGAGCATCTACAGCTTCCTGAAGCATTCTCTTTTCATTTCTTACAATAATTTCTGGTGCAGCAAGATCAAGAAGTCTCTGTAATCTGTTATTTCTGTTAATGATTCTTCTGTATAAATCATTAAGGTCAGATGTAGCGAATCTACCACCATCAAGCTGTACCATAGGACGAAGATCAGGTGGAATTACTGGAATTACATCTAAAATCATCCATTCTGGTTTATTATCTGATGTTCTGAAAGCTTCAACAACTTCAAGTCTCTTAACGATTCTTGATCTTTTCTGTCCTGTAGCTTCCATGAGTTCTTTCTTCAATTCTTCATAATCTTTTTCAAGATCAATAGACTGAAGTAATTCTTTAATTGCTTCTGCACCCATGCCAACACGGAAAGCATTGCCCCATGTTTCAAGTGCTGTTCTATATTCAAGTTCTGTAATAACCTGCTTATACTGAAGATCAGATTCACCTGGATCTAAAACAATGTATGAAGCAAAATATAATACTTTTTCAAGTACTCTTGGTGAAAGGTCAAGAAGTAATCCCATTCTACTTGGAATACCCTTGAAATACCAAATATGTGATACAGGTGTAGCAAGTTCAATACTACCCATACGCTCTCTACGAACGTTTGACTTAGTGATTTCAACACCACACTTGTCACAAATAACACCTTTGTATCTAATCTTTTTGTACTTACCACAATGACATTCATAATCCTTGCTTGGTCCAAAAATCTTTTCACAGAATAAACCATCTTTTTCTGGTTTTAATGTTCTGTAGTTAATTGTTTCTGGTTTCTTAACTTCACCCTTTGACCAAGCTCTGATCATATCTGGTGATGCTAAACCAATTTTTATCTTATCAAATGATATTGGCTGATAATTAACTGTATCTGGCATTATTCCTCTCCCTTCTATTCTTCTGAATCACTTTCAAATGAATCTTCAATAGAATCATCGAATGAATCACTATAATCATCTTCAACATTTTCATCTTCAACTGCAACATATTCTTCACCATTGAATTCTTCCTGAGTAAATCCAGTTGCATTCTTGAATTCATCATTATTTCTTCTAGGTGAACTATCATTTAAAATTGAGTTGAAGTTTGTAGGTCCATCATCAACGCTTTCCTTAAGTTCTACTTCTTCGTCATTTTCATCAAGAACTCTTACGTCTAATGCTAATGACTGAAGTTCTTTAATAAGAACCTTAAAGCTTTCTGGAATACCTGCCTGTGGAATATTGTTACCCTTGATAATAGCTTCAAAGGTACGTACACGACCAGTAACATCATCAGACTTAACTGTTAAGATTTCCTGAAGTGTATATGAAGCACCATAAGCTTCAAGAGCCCAAACTTCCATTTCACCGAATCTCTGTCCACCGAACTGAGCTTTACCACCAAGTGGCTGCTGAGTTACAAGTGAGTAAGGACCAGTTGAACGAGCATGAATCTTATCATCAACAAGGTGATGAAGTTTAAGATAATGCATATGTCCGATTGTAACCTTCCCATCAAAGTATTCGCCTGTACGACCATCACGGAGCTGAACCTTACCATCTCTAGTAAGTGGAACACCCTTCCATAACTCTCTATGATCGCGATTTTCATAAAGATATGTTAACAATTCTTCGTCTAAAACATCTTTATATTTATCTTCGAATTCCTTCCATGATGTGTTAACGTAGTCATTTGCTAAATCAAGTGTATCCATGATGTCTTTTTCGTTTGCGCCATCAAATACTGGAGTAGATACGTTAAAACCAAGTGCTTTAGCAGCAAGACTTAAATGAATTTCAAGTACCTGTCCAATATTCATACGTGAAGGAACGCCGAGTGGGTTAAGCACGATGTCAAGAGGACGACCATTTGGTAAGAATGGCATATCTTCAACTGGTAATACACGTGAAACTACACCCTTATTACCATGACGTCCGGCCATCTTATCACCAACGGAAATCTTTCTCTTCTGTGCTATGTAAATTCTAACTGTCTGGTTTACACCAGGAGCAAGTTCATCACCGTTTTCTCTAGTAAATACCTTAGCATCAACAACGATACCATATTCACCATGAGGAACCTTAAGTGATGTATCTCTAACTTCTCTAGCCTTCTCACCGAAGATTGCTCTAAGAAGTCTTTCTTCTGCAGTAGGTTCTGTTTCACCCTTAGGTGTAACCTTACCAACTAAGATATCGCCTGCACGAACTTCAGCACCAATTCTAATGATACCTCTTTCATCAAGGTTCTTAAGTGCATCATCACCTACACCAGGAACATCTCTTGTGATTTCTTCTGGTCCAAGCTTTGTATCACGTGCTTCTGCGTCATATTCTTCAATATGAATTGATGTATAAACATCATCCTGTACTAATCTTTCACTAAGAAGTACAGCATCCTCATAGTTGTAACCTTCCCAAGTCATGAAACCGATAAGTGGGTTCTTACCAAGAGCGATTTCACCGTCCTTAGTTGAAGCACCATCAGCGATAACCTGACCCTTAACAACATGTTCGCCCTTATCAACGATAGGCTTCTGGTTGTAACAGTTACTCTGGTTACTTCTTGAGAATTTAATTAATTTATAATCTTCTGTTTCACCATTATCATCATATCTAATAGTGATTTCTTTTGAAGTTGATCTTTCAATAACACCGTCTCTCTTTGCTACTACACAAACACCTGAGTCAACGGCTGCCTTACCTTCCATACCTGTACCAACAACAGGAGCTTCTGTTGTCATAAGTGGAACTGCCTGACGCTGCATGTTAGAACCCATGAGGGCACGGTTAGCATCGTCGTTCTGAAGGAATGGAATCATGGATGTAGCAACTGAGAATACCATTCTAGGTGATACGTCCATAAGGTCAATATTCTTCTTATCGTACTGTGATGTTTCTTCACGGAAACGTCCAGATACGTGATTATGTACAAAGTGACCTTCTTCATCTAAAGGTTCATTAGCCTGAGCTACGATGTAGTTATCTTCTTCATCAGCTGTAAGGTAAACAACTTCATCTGTAACCTTTGGATTTTCAGGGTCTTCTTTATCTACTTTTCTATATGGAGCCTCTACAAAACCATACTCATTAAGTCTAGCATATGTAGCAAATGAGTTGATAAGACCGATGTTAGGTCCTTCAGGAGTCTCGATAGGACACATTCTACCATAGTGAGTATAGTGAACGTCTCGAACCTCGAATCCGGCTCTATCTCTACTAAGACCACCAGGTCCTAATGCTGATAAACGTCTCTTATGTGTAAGCTCACCAAGTGGATTGTTCTGATCCATGAACTGAGAAAGCTGTGAACTACCAAAGAATTCCTTAACTGCAGCTGTAACTGGCTTAATGTTAATAAGACTCTGTGGAGTAATATTCTCAAGTTCCTGAGTTGACATTCTTTCCCTTACAACTCTTTCCATTCTTGATAAACCAATACGATACTGGTTCTGTAAGAGTTCGCCAACTGCTCTAATTCTTCTATTTCCAAGGTGGTCAATGTCATCCTTATTGCCGATACCATATTCAAGGTTTAAGCAATAGTTGATTGAGGCAATAATATCCTCTTTTGTGATATGCTTTGGAATGAGCTCATGGATTCTTCTCTGAATAGCTTCCTTAAGTTCATCTTCGCTATCTCATTCTTCTAAAATTTCTTCTAATACTGGATAGAATACTCTTTCATTAACTCCCAATTCTTCGCAATCAACATCAACAAAGTTGTTGATGTTAACCATCATGTTAGAAAGAACCTTAACATTCTTTGTTTCTGTTTGTACCCAAACAAAAGGAACTGCAGCATTCTGAATTTCATCAGCTGTTTCCTTTGTAAGCTTAGTTCCAGCTTCAAATAATACTTCACCTGTTGATGGATCTATTACATCTTCAGCTAAAACACTCTTATAAATTCTATGTAAGAATGAAAGTTTCTTATTAAACTTATAACGTCCAACCTTAGCAAGATCATATCTCTTAGGATCAAAGAACATTGCTGTGATTAAACTTTCAGCACTTTCTACACTTAAAGGTTCACCTGGTCTAATCTTCTTATAAAGTTCTAATAAACCTTCTTCATAATTTGTAGAAGTATCCTTCTCAAATGTTGCTAAGATCTTAGGTTCCTCACCAAAGAGTTCGATGATTTCTGCATTAGATCCAATACCTAAAGCACGGATAAGTACAGTAATAGGAACCTTTCTTGTTCTATCTACACGAACGTTAAAGATATCGTTTGAATCTGTATCATATTCAAGCCAAGCACCACGGTTTGGAATAACAGTAGATGCGAAAAGTTCCTTACCAATCTTATCTCTTGTTATATCATAGTAGATACCTGGTGAACGTACAAGCTGTGAAACGATAACACGTTCAGCGCCGTTAATAACGAATGTACCGGTTTCTGTCATGAGTGGCATATCGCCCATGAAAATTTCATGGTCAACGAATGAGCCAGTGTCATTATTGTGAAGTCTTACAGTTACACGAAGAGGTGCTGAATATGTAGCATCTCTTTCCTTACACTCCTCAATAGTGTACTTCTTGTCTTCTTCACAAAGTCTGAAGTTGATAAATTCTAAGCTTAAGTGTTCTGAAAAGTCTTCGATTGGAGATATATCATCTAATACCTCTCTAAGACCTTCGCTTAAGAACCACTCGTAAGAATCTCTCTGTACCTCAATCAAGTTAGGGATATCAAGAACGTCTTTACCTCTTGCATAACTAACTCTTGGATTTTTACCTTCGTGAAGCTTGCGAATTCTGTTTTTTTCCATTGACATTTCACCTCTATCTTCAATATTTAGGTGCCACTATTGTAAAAATTTAACCTTCATTTTTATAAATTTTTATAAAAGGGCATAATGCGCCTATTACGACACAATAGTGCATCTGACATCATATCATATTTAAGTCAATAGGTCAAGTGTTTTTTATTTTTCTAAAAAAATAATTTACCACAAGCAAATACACCTCTAATTGCTAGAATTACTTATCTAACAAATAGAGGTGCACTTTACTAATCTAACCAATTATTTATTAATACTCTACATCTTCAACTTTTTTGCTTTTATAAAAATATTTCTTTGCACTATTATTTCCCGGTTCGTCTACCTTATCATCATGATACCAAAAAACAGCATAATCATCTGTAGCTTTTACTGCAAATATATCCTGTTCAGTAACTCCTAGATCTTTATATGATATAGTGCTTATCTTCTTTATTTCATTTTTGTCCATATCATAACACATAATAGTTGTTTCTGAAAAATCGGTAAAGCCTTTTTTATCAGTCTTTTCATGATTTTCATAATATAGTTTACGTCCATCTTTAGAATAATTTAATCCACCATAGTAAAAATCACATTCCGAACGTTCACCAAGATATATTATTTCTGTTATTTTTCCACCGTCAAGTTTTTCTACATATTGAGGTCTCTCACCCGGATGTCCCGGTGGATCGTATTTATATTTTGGGACTTCACTAGTAATAACATATTTATCATCTATAAAATCTTCTATCTTTCTATTTTTGTAGAATTTTAATTTTTTATTTTTTCGGTTTAAAACAAATGAATAATATTCTGTACCCGACCAGTCTTCACTATCATAAGATTTCTCATTAGGATATATTTTTTGACCTGTTATATAAATATAATTTTCATCCATTTTTACTATGTTAGGCATAAAATTTTCAGTTAATTCTTTTTCAAACTTAGCTACATAACTACTTTTTAGATTATCAGCATCAAAACTTTTCAATCCATATGTATCAAAATAATATAGAGTATTTCCATATTTGTAAATATCACCTATCATCTTATAATATCCTGGGACTATAAATTCATCGACTGTTGTTTTAGATTTGTCAAGATTATTCTCAACCTCAATTTTATATTTCCCTGTTTCACCATCAACAATTTTAGTGTTTACTACATAATCTCCAAACCTAAAACTATTAAATTGCGGCTCAAGTATATACTCATATCCATTTCCTTCTTGTACAACTTCCCCAACTGACTCCTCTTCAACAAACTCTGTTTCTTCCGTTATCTTTTCAGTATCTTTTACAATTGTTTCTGTTTCCTTTTCAGTTAATCTTTCAGATGTTTTCTCAATATTCTTATTTACGAATCTATTTCCATCCCCATTATTATTTGAGTAATAAATAACTCCAGCAATCATTGCACCTGAAGCGATTAAAGAAAAAGACGCAACCGCAACTTTTTTAAGTATATCACCATATTCTTTTTTCTTCATAATCTGTGACCTTTTAACATCAAGTTCCGATTTGTTATTTTCCGAACTTTCCGAACCTTTCTTTAAAATTTCTTCAACAATACGTTCCTGTGATTCGGTACTAAATTCAAGATTATCATATATTTGGTTTTCACCGTTTTTCCAAAAATCCATTTATAGCACCTCCTCTAAATAAAATTTCTCGTAGGTTTTCTTCAACTTTTCCCTACCTCGTTTCAATCTCATTTTAACAGCCGATACCGAGATCTCTAAGATATCGGCTGTTTCTTCAACAGAAAAGTCCTCAATATAGTGAAGTACAATTGCACTCTTATACTTATAATCAAGTTTTGCTAACTCAATAAATTCTTTCATATCTTCATTATCGTATCTTTTCCCAATCGAGAGGCACTCTTCTATCTTTTCCAATTGTATGTAAGAATGTCTTTTCTTATATTTCAACAGATTCTTACACTTATTCTGGGATACTCTAATTAACCAGGCCTTCTTATGAATTTCCGAATCAAAATCTGGCCTATCCACATAGTACTGAAGTAATGTTTCTTGGATGATATCCTCAGTATCATATTTGTTTTTTACCATGATGAAACATACCTTAAATAGCATTTCTCCGTATGTCTTCATTGTTTCTTTTAAATCTAATTCCCTATCCTGATTATTCATAGCGTCTCCTATAAAAGTTTTACCGGTTTAACCTTTTCACCCTTAATACAACCGAAAAAGCATTTAGGTCACAAAAATTTTTTATACCTCTCATTTTATAAATCATTCATTATTCTACCACATAAAAAAGACCATGGACAATGTCCATGGTCTTTGTAAACTCTAAACTCAGATTACAATTATTTAATTGTAACAACTGCGCCTTCATCTTCAAGCTGCTTCTTAAGAGCTTCAGCTTCTTCTTTTGTAGCGCCTTCTTTGATAACCTTAGGAGCTCCGTCAACAACTTCCTTAGCTTCCTTAAGTCCAAGACCTGTAGCATCCTTAACAACTTTGATAACCTTAACTTTGTTAGGACCTACTTCTGTAAGTTCTACGTCGAATTCTGTCTTTTCAGCTGCGCCGCCTTCAGCACCGCCTGCTGCTGCAACTACAACACCTGCTGCTGCTGATACACCAAATTCTTCTTCACATGCTTTTACTAATTCATTTAATTCTAATACTGATAACTTTTTGATTTCTTCGATAAATTCCTGAGTTGTCATTTTTTATTCCTCCATTTAATATCTAATTTTAATTTGTTTTCTAAATTCTTTATGAAAATTTAAATATGGTCAAAACTCGGTAAAGGTTACCTTCGTTTTGATTAAATACAAGGGTTAATGCTCGGCAAAAGATACCTTCGCATTAATCCTGCTTCGCAGGACATAACCCCTCCGGGCTTATGCCAAGTACGATTTAAATTTTCTTTATGAAAATTTAAATCTATGCAACTTCTTCGTCTTTGCTATCTGCAACCTGCTTGATAACACGAGCGAAGTTTGCAATAGGTGACTGAATACTTCCAAGAAGTTTTCCAAGAAGTACTTCTCTTGATGGAATGTTAGAAA
>ODAI014527253.1_pt1 | contig 12127 bp, 14 predicted proteins | sample 1539321 | NCBI WGS metagenome assembly ODAI01 (sample SAMN02144231, study PRJEB22623) | gut metagenome | biome: sheep rumen | host: Ovis aries | place: New Zealand
CCTCGGACTTGGCATGATCACCTATGCAAGGATGAAGAATCCGAAATGCCTGATCGCTCTGGACATGCAGGCGAACCGCCTCGAGAAGGCAAAAGAGTTCGGCGCCGACCTGGTGTTCAATCCGGGCGAGTGCGATATCGATAAGGAGATCAAGGCGCTCACGGACGGATACGGATGCGATATCTATATCGAGGCAACCGGCAATCCCGCCAGTGTCCGCCAGGGCCTGACCATTATCAGGAAGCTGGGCAGATTCGTCGAGTTCAGCGTATTCGGAAAAGAGACCACCGTGGACTGGTCCATCATCGGCGACAGAAAGGAACTGGATATCCTCGGTTCCCATCTCAGCCCCTATGCTTATCCGTTCGTCATCGAGAACATGATGAAGGGCAATATCAAGACCAACGGCGTGGTTTCCAGCATCTTTAAGCTTGAAGACTGGGAGAAGGCATTTGACTACGCAACCGGAAAATACGGTGACTTCAAGGTAGCGTTCAAGTTTGACTGAAGCGATCCTTTCAGCGGGTAACCTGGCCGGTGGGCCATTGAAATAGAAACCATCAACCACTCATCAACAGACTATCAACAAAGGAGGCAGTCAATGAAGAAATTATTAGCAATCGGATTATCAGCTATGATGCTGGCTTCTTCTCTCGTGGTTTCCGTTCCCGCGGAAGAGGCAGGAGATTTCGACTGGAAGAAGTTTGACGGCGAAGAGATCACGGTTCTGTTCTCTGAGCATACCTACGCTGACGCTGTTGAGCAGAAGCTGGAGGAGTTCACAGAGAAGACCGGCATCAAGGTTAATTACTCCAGCATGCCGGAAGGCAACTATTTCGAGAAGCTGAACGTTGAGCTGAGCAGCCACTCCGGTTCCATCGACGTATTCATGACCGGTGCGTATCAGTCATGGGAATATGCGACAGCAGGCAACCTTGAACCGCTTGAGAATTTCATCGACACGGATCTGACATCTCCCGAATGGAAGTATGATGATTTCATCCCGGCCGTTATCGATGCTCTGAAATGGGACTGCGTACCCGGACATCCGGTAGGATCCGGTTCCCAGTGGGCACTTCCCATGGGCTGGGAAGTAAATATCCTGACCTATAATAAGAAGATTCTTGAAGAGAAGGGTCTTCCGGTTCCGGAGACAGCCGAGCAGCTTCTTGAAGATGCAAAGGCTCTGCATGAGTTCAACGGCTCCGGCACTTACGGCCTTGCAGTCCGCGGTCTTCCGGACTGGGGCACCATCCATCCGGCTTACATGTCCCTGTACTCCACCTGGGGCGCAAAGGACTTCGAGATCGAAGACGGCAAGCTTGTCAGCAAGGTGAATTCTCCGGAAGCTGTCGCCATGACAGAGTACTGGGTTGACCTTGTAAAGAACGGAGGCGCTCCGCAGTGGGCTACCTACGGCTGGGAGATGTGCGGCGCAGACCTTGGCGCAGGCAAGGCAGCCATGATGTGGGATGCTGACAGAGGCGGCTACACGCAGAACGTTGAAGGCGCATCCGCAGAAGCAGGCAACTTCGCATTCGGTATGGTTCCGTATCCGGAATCTGCAGGAAAGACCGCTGATGACATGAGATCCAACCTCTGGGTGTGGTCCATGGCCATGAATGCTGACTCCGCGAAGAAGGAAGCTGCATGGTACTTCATGCAGTACTTCACCAGCCCCGAGTTCATGCTCTGGTCCGGCACAGATGCAGCCTGCACAGATACTCCGCGTACATCCGTACTTGAGAGCGATGCTTACAAAGAGTCTGTTGCAAATGCAGAAGGATACTATGAAGCATTCTCCACCATCTCCGCGAACGCCAGCATCTTCTTCACCGCGCAGCCGTACTTCACAGAGACCACGACTGAATGGGCAAAGACCCTTCAGGAGCTTGTGACAACCGATAAGTATGCGACTGTCCAGGATGCAATGGATGAGCTGAAGGCAACCATGGATGAGATGGTTTCCGACCTCGAAGTTGAATAATTAAGCTGAACTGCCTGCAGGCAGGAATTACGGCAGCATATTGAGAAGCATCCACAGGGGAGGGAATGATATTCCCTCCCCTTCCCAAATAAGAAATTATTGTGAGGTTGAACATGTCTGAACAAAAAAATGGTAAATCTCAGCTGAATAAAGTACCATTCGGGACGAGGGTCAGACCCTATCTGATTGTTGCCCCCTCACTGATCATTACCATCGGCATCATGGTACCGTTCGTGATGGCGATCTGGTATTCGCTTACGAACTACTCCTTCAAGCTTCCGACGCACAAATTCGTGGGACTGAAAAACTGGGTGGATATGCTCACGTCAGCGGACTTCTGGAATGCGCTTAAAGTATCTCTGATGTACGGCGTGATTTCCACCGCGATCGAAATGCTGCTTGGCCTTGGAGTGGCGATCCTGCTTAATAATCTGAACAACCGGCTCTCCAGGATTCTCAGAGTTCTTCTGGTCTTCCCGCTGATGGTGGCACCGGTTACGGCTACCATCGTATGGCAGCTGATGCTGAACAGTTCTGTAGGTATCGTGGAAAAGCTTTTTAATATCTTCGGTATTTATAATTTCCCATGGGCGGCATCGCCGAAGACGGCACTGCTTACGGTTATCATGATTGACGTCTGGATCAATACGGCATTCATCATTCTGCTGGTTCTGGCCGGTCTGCAGTCTCTTCCCAAGTCCCCCTTTGAGTCCGCCAAAATTGACGGCGGAAGCGCATGGTTTAACTTTGTTAACCTGACACTCCCGATGTTAAAGCCCAGTATCTACATCGCTCTGCTGTTCAGACTGATGGCCGCCCTGCAGGAATACGCAGTCATCTTTGCCCTTACCAAAGGCGGCCCGGGAGATACACTGATGTCACTTTCTCTTACGGCATATCAGAAGGGCTTTAAATTCCAGAAGTTCGGTGCTGCTATTCCGTTTATCCTTGTTCTGTGGCTGATTATCAATGTCGCGGCGAAGCAGATTGTAAAACTGCAGCGCAATGCCCAGAAACAGGCAGCAGGCCTGGAAGAATAAAGGAGGTAAGGTATGAAAACCGGCAAACAGCGTGCGTTAAACGTTCTGATGAACGTACTTTTGATTATTTATGCGATATTTGCTCTGTTTCCCCTGTTGTGGATGCTCCTGATCTCCTTTAAGTCCGATACAGAGGTGTTTACGACGACATTTATTTTCCACCCGACACTTGCCAATTATCAGCAGGTACTGCTGCGTTCCGATTACGCAAGATATATCAGGGACAGTCTGATCGTATCCGGCGGAGCCGTCCTGGTCTCCATCATCGTCGGCGTACCGGCAGCCTATGCCCTTGCCAGATATAATTTCGCGAGAAAGGAAGAGCTGGCATTCCAGATTCTTTCCTATAAGTTCGCCCCGGAAATTCTGGTTGTCCTTCCTCTTTTCATGATCTACCAGAAGATGGGGCTTTATGATTCCTATATCGGTCTGATCTGGGTCTACCAGCTGATTTCGCTGCCGCTGCTGATCTGGGTTGTGCGAGGGTATTTTGAGGATATTTCCGTAGAGATCGAGTATGCCGCGCAGGTTGACGGCTATTCCTGGTACCAGATCTTTTTCAAGATGCTGGTTCCGCTGATTAAGCCGGGTCTTGTTTCCTCTGCCCTCCTGGCATTCATCTTCGCGTGGAACTCCTTTACCTTTCCGCTGATTCTTGCCAGCAGCAAGGTCTACCCGGTTACAGTCGCGATCACAAAGTATCTTGGTACTGACAGCGCCCACTACGGACAGCTGGCAGTGGCCGCTACAGTTTCCGCTATTCCCGCTATGGTCTTTGCTCTTTGCATCCAGAAGCATCTGGTTCGCGGACTTAGCTTTGGTGCGGTGAAAGGATAAGGTGCAGCATGGCAAGGATAACACTGGAGAATATAAGAAAAGCTTTTGGAAAAGTGCAGGCGCTTGACGGCATCAGCCTGGATATCAAGGACAATGAATTCTTCGTTCTTTTCGGGCCCGCCGGAGCGGGGAAGACGACCATCCTCAACTGCATCGCCGGAATCACGATGCCCGAAGAAGGCATCATCAGCTTCAACGGCGAGATCATGAATCTGATCGATCCCGCGCACCGCAACGTCGCGATGGTATTTGAGAATTATGCGCTGTTCCCGCAGATGACGGTCTATGAAAACATGGCGTCTCCGCTGCGGAGCAAGCTTTACAGAGAAGATGAAGCGACCATAAAGGAGCGGATCGATAAGGCTGCAAAGATGATGAAGATGGAGCAGCTTCTGGAGAGGCTTCCCAGCCAGCTGTCAAACGGACAGAAACAGAGGGTGGCCATGGGCCGCGCCCTTGTCCGTACGCCGAATGTGTTCCTGATGGACGAACCTCTGGCGCATCTTGACGCGAAGCTCAGGAACTCCATGCGCACCGAGCTCAAGGAGATGCAGGCCAACCTCGGTTCCACCTGTATCTATGTAACCCACGACTTCATGGAAGCGATGGCGCTCGGCGACAGGATCGCGATTATCAATAAGGGGAAGATCGTACAGATCGGCTCCGGCGATGAGATCTACTACATGCCCTGCAATGAGTTCACCGCTGAACTGATGGGGGATCCCCAGATCAATATCATTCCCGTGGAGATCTTCAAATCCGCTTCCGGCTATGGCGCGGAGATGGAAGTGAACGGCGGGAAGATCAGGCATGAGCTGCCGGAGGATAAAGGGGTATTTGCCGCGATTCAGGACAGGAGCCTTGCAAAGGCCGACCTGGGAATCCGGCCGCAGCATATTCAGTACGCCTTTGAGCCTGCCGACGGATATTTTAAAGCCACCGTCTACAGCTACGAGAGTATCGGTAACAAGTCGGTTATCACCGCGGAATGCGGCGCATACCAGCTGCGCATGATCGCGCCCAACGGCCTTAATGTGAAGATTGACAGTGATATCTACATCAAGCTTGAGCTGAACCGTTCCATACTGTTTGACACAGACTCCAAAAAGTACATCACCCGCTATGATGAGGAGGCAATCAAGAGCTTTGCGGTAAAGGAGGTGCAGTGATGGCAGGACTCACACTGGAACATGTTTTTAAGCGTTATGACAATTCCGGGAAAAAGAAGAAAACGGTGAATGATTATGCCGTAAAGGACCTGAATCTTGTCTGCGAGCAGGGTGAATTCGTCGCTTTCCTGGGACCCTCCGGCTGCGGCAAGACGACGACGCTCCGCATGATCGCCGGTCTGGAGGAGATCACGAAGGGCAATATCTACATCGGAGACCGCCTTGTGAACAATCTTCATCCGAAGGACAGGCACATCGGACTTGCCTTCGAAGATTACGCCATGTATCCGCCTCTGAATGTATACGGCAACGTAGCTTTTAACCTTCGCGCGAAAGGCGTCGATAAGAATGAGATCGACAGAAGGGTCAGGGAGATCGCGCCGCTCATGCAGATCGACGACCTTCTGGACAAGATGCCGGTCAAGCTCTCCGGCGGACAGAAGCAGAGAGTGAATATCGCGAGAGCGATCATCCGCGAGCCGGAGCTTCTGCTGATGGACGAGCCGCTCTCCCACCTTGACGGAAAAGCCCGCCAGGCGATGCGTGTCGAGATCAAGCGCCTGATTAATAAGATCAGATGTACGACGATCTATGTTACCCACGATCAGCTGGAGGCCATGTCTCTGGCGGACAAGATCGCGATCATCAATTTCGGCGTGCTGCAGCAGTTCGGAACGCCCACGGAAGTCTATGATGATCCGGTCAATGAATTCGTAGCCTCCTTCATCGGAGAACCTCCGATGAATATCCTCGAAACGACGATCGCGAAAATCGACGGCAAATTCTTCTTTACCTTCAAGGACAGTAATCTGCAGATCGCGGTTCCGAAGAGGTATTACAGCGTGGTACAGGACGGCTTCCGCTGCAAGATGGGCGTTCGTCCCATGGACGTTTTGATCGGCGGACCTGATTCCGACGGAACGCCGGAAGAGATCGCGACCTTTGAAAACCTTGGTGATGAGAGAAGAATCGGTATCCATGTCGGAGATGTTCTGCTGATGCTCATCACAGAGGATGAGAAACGCTATAAGAGAGGCGATATCATTAAACTGGAAGTCAGAGAAGAGAAGACGCACCTGTTTGATATTCAGACCGGTGACCGAATCAGAGAGAAACAGGAGGCATGATTATGGAAACTGCTGCAACGATAGGCTCCGTCGTTTTACTGCTGGCTCTGGCGTGGCAGATTCTCGGATCTGTCTGGAATATCGTAGCGATCGTGATGGGCTTATTTAAAGACAGATAAGCGCCGGCTTTAAATGCATCATGAATACGGATCATTTCCGCGCAGCAAAGCCATGAGGGAAAGTCATGGGACTGCGGGGAAACAAACAGAGGGCTGCCGCAGCTTAGGCTGCGGCAGCCCCCGCTGCTTTTCGGACCTCATCGAAAAAGTTTTGGTAGATTGCAGTCAGGCACGGTTCTTCACATCTGCCGCGGAAAAGTGTGTTATGATAAAAGCGCTGTATATTATGGACTTCAGGGAGAGAAAGGAAGGAAGCTTTGGCAGACAGGGAATGGATCCGTACAAAAGACAGGCTGGTAGAGACGATCGTCAGGCTCGGATTCCGTGAGGATCTGGGAATCGCTGTAGCAAAAAATCTCGGCAGTCCGAAGGCGATGGAGCGGATGATTTCTTACCTGGTTCATGTGAAACCGAAGAGTGAAGAACTGCTGGTCGATGAGATGCTGGCGATCTGCAGCGAGATCGCGGCCTGGAGAGAGAAGAAGGCCAGCGAAGAAGCGAACGCGAGATATAATGAGATGCTCAGCCAGGGGCTTTGAGCGCATTAGGCGCTCAAAGATTCTATAGGGAAACGCTGTTTTTACGACATCAAAAGTTGTCAGTCAGAATAAATCAGCGTTTCCCTAAACCGGACAAAGGCCATTTTTATGAGAATAAACAGCAGATGCGGACGGAGGAAACTCAATGGACCGGCAGAGCGTTTTGGAGTATATCAGAAAGAAATATAAGGTGCTGCCGGAATATCCCTGGCGGCGATATGATGACAATGCGGTTTTCCGGCATACGGATAACAAAAAGTGGTTCGCTCTGCTGATGAGCGTACAGAAATACAGAATGGGCCTGTCCGGCGCGGAATATGTGGATGTGATCAATCTCAGACTGCAGAAGCGCTACGCGTCGGACCGCTTCACCTTTGATGTTCTCAAGGAAGACTATGGGATTTATGCTGTCCGCGGACCGCGCGGCATACCCAATTCTCTGAGCGCAGCCCTGAAGAAATGAGGCAGGGTACAAAAGGAACAGGATGAAACAGCCTTGGCGGAACTTGCAGAACAGCTGAATAAGCAGGGGAGGAACTTGCAGAACAGCTGAAAACAGCCGGGGCGGAGAACCGGGGAGCGACAGGAAAAGCAGGGGACAAGAGAGCATGGAAAATGACAGGAAGAGAGTAAGAGTTGCGGCAGCTGTGATCCGGAAGGACGGGCTTGTTTTCGCAACGCAGCGGGGATACGGAGCCTATAAAGACTGGTGGGAGTTCCCCGGAGGAAAAATCGAAGACGGAGAGACTCCGGAGGAAGCTCTGATCCGGGAAATTCGTGAGGAACTGGATGCAGACATCACTGTTGATGAATACATTACCACAGTGGAATATGATTATCCGGAATTTCACCTGTCGATGGCCTGCTACCGGTGCAGTCTGAAAAATGAGCATCTGACTCTGCTGGAGCATGAAGCGGCAAAATGGATGCGCACAGACAGTCTGAGACAGGTGAACTGGCTGCCGGCAGATGTTGCTGTCGTGGATATCCTGGAAGCGGAAAACAGTCCTCTGAACGATTATAAGAATATTGAAAAGCGGGTTGCTTTCTTTGAGCAGATCTATGATGAACTGCGGGCGGCTGTTCATGAGAGAGCGGATTCCGGCGGCCTTAAGAGGAAGCTTTCGCTGCTGGAAGATTATTACAGTTCGGGTGAATGGCGGAAAGATTATGAAGCAGATGAAGCCGGATTACTGCCGGCCGGCCTGAAGCGCGGCGTATTATCCCAGGACGGAGTCTATAATCTGCTGGCTGAGTGGGAGGCTGATGATCATTGAGGACAGCGAAGCGGGATTAAATCCCGGATTATAACAGAGGGAGAGAGAAATATGCTGGAAGCAAGAATCTATGTCGGCCTTCGTGACAAGGACAGCCACGAACAGCGCTTTGAAATAGAGAAATACAAATCAATCCTGAAAGAAGTCTGCAAAAACTATCGCGCACCTTTTTCCCTCAATGTGATTGAAGGCGGTTATTTTCACGATGACGGCAGCTGGGTGGATGAAAATACGCTTCTGGTCACGTTTATCGGGATCCGCATAAAAACGGTTTATGAAATAGCCAGGGATATCTGCACTTTTTTCCGTCAGGAAACGGTGATGATTACCTATACTCCGGTAATCCGTTTCAATATTCATGATGATCTGGCATCGGAAGAAATCAAGAATTCCAACTGTTTCAATGAGGTGACTGAAGCGATCAGATATGTCAGGGAAAGAGGGCTAAACAATGCAGAATCAGCCGATGAAACTATATGAGAACACATGGGTTCTGGATGACAATGGCGTGCGGATTTTTATTCTGGCGGGAAATGAAAAGGCACTGATCATTGATACCGGGATGAGCGGCCTGCCGGTCCGGGATGCCGCGCGGCAGGTAACGGATCTTCCCCTGATGCTGCTCAACACGCATGCCGACAGGGATCATGTGGGTGGAAATGAAGCGTTTGACGAATTCTATATGCATCCCTCGGAGGCAATAGTCTACTTCAATATGCAGAATGGGAAGGGAAGGATGCTTCCGGTTTTCGACGGGGACGAAATTGACCTTGGCGGAAGAACTGTCGAGGTGATCCATGTTCCCGGACATACTCCGGGGAGCATAACCGTGCTTGACCGGGAGGAGAGATGCCTGATCGGCGGCGATCCGATCCAGGAAGACGGCGATATCTACATGTTCGGCCCTCACAGGAATATGGAAGCCTATATTGCAGGGCTTGAGAGGCTGTGGAGACGGGAAGAGGACTTTGATTATATCTATCCTTCCCATGCAGTATTAAAGGTCAGTAAAAATGTGATTCCGAAGCTGATCGCCGGAGCGGAGGATATTCTTGCGGGAAAATGCAGCGGAATCGAAAAGGAGGTTCACGGAAATAAGATTCTGTCAGTGGATATCGGCGTGGACCGTTTTCTCTGTGATCTGAGATAACGATATCTTTGAGAAATCCGGGAGACCGTGCGGAAAAACGAAAACAACAGGCTGGCGGCCGGCTGGGAAATGCTGATCAAAAACATTGGTTTAGAAGGAGAGAAAGATGATTAAAATTTACGGGATGCCGACATGCCCTTACTGTGATTATGTTCATGAGCAGATCGCGGGACGTGAGGACGAGTTTGAGTATATTAATATCGGTGAGAATATCCGGAACATGAGTGTGTTCACACGAATGAGGGACACGAATCCGGTTTTTGATCATTCCAAAGAAATCGGGGATGTCGGAATTCCTGCATTTGTGTTTGAGGACGGCAGGGTTTCCCTGGATCCGGCAGACGCGGGCCTTATCGAATATGGTACTCCGAACGCATGCTCTGTCGAGGATCACAAAAATGGGAGAAAGGGCTGCTGAACGGGGGTCATTATGCCAATAATGCCTGGTTATGCTTACGGCGAAAACAGAGCAGTCACGATATGAGAAATGCTGACTGCGGAGGGGGGACGACTGTATGTGCTGCCGGTACTGGACGGAGGAATCACCTGAGCTGCGGCCGATCGTGGAAGAGATGAACCGGTCTCCTCTTATGAAGCGCTGGCAGGATCAGGGAAAAGTCAAAAGTTACGGAGAGATCTGTCCGACTGACGTGGTGCCGGTCATTGCGCCGGACCGGTTCGGAAAAAGGAAGGTTTATCCCATGAAATGGGGCTATTCCGGCAGGAGTCTGCTGATGAATGCCCGCTCTGAGACCGCGGCTGAGAAGCCGACCTTCCGGGACGACTGGGCGAGACACCGCTGTATTGTGCCGGCCTCCTGGTATTTTGAGTGGGAACACTGTGTGGGAAGCGACGGGAAAATGCGAACCGGCGACAAGTACAGAATCCATCCAAAGGAAGCTGCCATGACCTGGCTGTGCGGGCTGTACCGGATTGAAAACGGTCTGCCTGTCTTTGTTGTTCTGACCAGGGAGCCTGGAGAAAAGCTCCGTTTTCTTCACGATCGGATGCCGCTGATCATGCCGGAAGAGATGGTGCCTGAATGGATCCGCCCGGACCGGAGACCGGAAGAACTGCTCACCTGCGCGCTGACGGAGATGAGTTTTGAGAAGGTGCAGTGAAGGTTTCGAAGCACCCCGGGTCTGGGGTAACGAACAGTTACAATTTTTTACCGATATGGGCTGGCCCTTGTTCCATTTCCGGGTATTAATGATATAATCTGCGTACCGACGAACAGCAAGGAGGCATACATGTACCGCTACGAAACGCATCTTCATACAGTAGAATCAAGCGCCTGCGGCGCCACGCCCGGCAGAGAATATCCTGAGATCTTCAGGGACAGGGGCTATGACGGCATCTTTATTACGGATCATTTCTATCACGGGAATACCCGTCCATCCAGGGATCTCCCCTGGCCGGACTATGTGGATGCCTACATGAAAGGGTACGAAGAGGCGAAGAAGGCGGGCGACGCCATAGGGTTCAAGGTCTTTTTCGGGATCGAGGAGAACTTTGAAGGGGATGAATATCTGCTTTACGGGGTTGGCAGGGAGTTCCTGCTGTCCCATCCGGAGATTCCGGACTGGACCAGGGAGCAGATGATCCGCACGGTTCATGAGGCAGGCGGCGCCGTGATCCAGGCGCATCCTTTCCGGGACAGGGATTATATCAGCATGATCCACCTCTTCCCGGAGGGAGTCGACGGGATCGAGGCGATCAACACGGCCAATTCTCCAAATGACAATCTGGCCGCGCTTTACTATGCCCTTCAGTATGATTTTCTGATTCAGGCAGGATCGGATACCCACAATAAAAACAGAATCGGGGACGGGAACGGGGGCATTCTCTATGAGACGGCAATCTGTTCGCCGGAAGATTATGCCGGGCGGCTTCGCCGGGGGGAAAAGCCTCAGATCTTTTATCCGGGAACATTTTTTGAAGGAATGGATGAAGTAAGGGTGGCGCTTCCTGCCGAGATCTGCCTGGGCGGTGTATGGCGGGAACTGCCGCATGAGGAGATTCAGGAATGGGCCGCGTCCGCGAGATCCGCTGTTGACGGCGCAGGTCTTAAGCCGGAGGAACTGGCGAAGAGAATCATCGCCCGGCTGGGAGCATAGAACGGCAGACATAAGCGCATGGCATATTCCGGAAGATCGCATGGTATATTCCGGAAGTCGCAAGATATATTCCGGAAGACCGCATGGCAGATCCCGGAGAACCAGGAGGAAGGACGATCCGGCTGTGCGGATCAGGATGAGAATGGCCGGGTCACAGGGAATGAGCTGAAAAGAAGTTTTAGAAAGGAACAGCTATGGCGGATCAGACGAAAAAGACACTCAGAAACATGCTGATGTACCAGGTCTTTGTGCGCAATTACAGTGAGGAAGGTACATTTGAAGCCGTCAGAAGGGACCTTGACCGGATCCGGGATCTGGGAGTGGACATTGTCTATCTCCTTCCCATCCATCCCGTCGGGGAGAAATGCAGAAAAGGGACGCTCGGTTCCCCCTATGCCATCAGCGACTACCGCGCGGTCAATCCTGAATACGGAACCCTGGAAGACTTCAAGGCCCTGACGGATGCCATCCATGAAAAGGGCATGAAATGCATCATCGACGTGGTATATAACCATACTTCCCCTGATTCCGTCCTGGCCGCGGAACATCCGGAGTGGTTTTACAGAAAAGAGGACGGCTCCTTCGGAAACCATGTGGGTGACTGGAGCGATATCATTGACCTGGATTATACAAAAGAAGGGCTGGCGGAATACCAGATCGAAACTCTGAAATACTGGGCCGGGATGGCGGACGGTTTCCGCTGCGACGTGGCGCCCTTCCTGCCCATCGCTTTCTGGGAAAAGGCAAGGAGGGAGGTGGCGGAAG
>ODAI010325597.1_pt1 | contig 12126 bp, 13 predicted proteins | sample 1539321 | NCBI WGS metagenome assembly ODAI01 (sample SAMN02144231, study PRJEB22623) | gut metagenome | biome: sheep rumen | host: Ovis aries | place: New Zealand
TAAAATGTTAAAAATTTTATAGAAACATAATTTTCTTGATTTAAACATATTTCTATTAACTTGTTTTGTTTGTGCATCAACTGATTATCAGATAAACTAAGATGAATCTTTTAAATTAACTTTCCCCCTTTATATTTTATTTTTTGTATGGTTTAAGAAGATTCATGTTTTTAAAGTTTTTCTGATACATATAAATGTTTATATACTATGTGATTAAAATATAACATTGTAATATAACAATGTTAAAATAAATTATTGTGTAAAAAAAAGGAGAATAAAAAAATGACCCAAAAACTAATTTATATGGATAACTCAGCCACATCACCCGTAGACCAAGAAGTACTAGAAGAAATGTTACCTTACTTCAATCAAGAATTCGGAAATGCATCAACACTATACACATTAGGAGTAGAAGCAAAAAAAGCAGTAGATAAAGCAAGAAAACAAGTAGCAGACCTAATAAATGCAAACGTTGATGAAATAACATTCACCAGTGGTGGATCCGAATCCGACAATATGATAATTAAAGGAGTAGCACTACGTGAAAAACTAAGAGCAACAGAAGAAAACCCAAGAAATCACATCATTACAACCACAATAGAACACCCGGCAGTACTTGAAACATGTAAATTCCTAGAAAAACTAGGATACGAAGTAACATACCTACCCGTAGATGAAAGTGGAATAATCAACTTAGATGACCTAAAAGCAGCAATAAAAGAAAGTACAATACTAATTACAATCATGCATTCAAATAATGAAATAGGTTCAATACAACCAACAAAAGAAATAGGAGCAATCGCTAGAGAAAACAACATCTTATTCCATTCAGATGCAGTACAAAGTGCCGGAAAAATACCAGTAGACGTAGAAGAACAAAACATTGACTTATTATCCATATCAGCACACAAAATAAACGGACCAAAAGGTGTTGGTGCAGTATACATCAAAAAAGGAGTAAAATTAGAAGTACTAATACATGGTGGAGGACAAGAAAAAGGATTACGTTCAGGTACCGAGAACGTACCAGGAATCGTAGGTCTAGGAAAAGCAGCAGAATTAGCAAACATACATCTTGAAGAAAAAATGAAACACAACCAAGAAATAAGAGACGCACTAATAGAAAAAGTAACAAAAACAATCAAAGACTCATATATAAACGGAAGTCTAGAAAACAGATTACCAAACAATATACATTTCAGATTCTCAGGAATTGAAGGAGAATCATTAATCCTCAGATTAGACCAAAAAGGAATAAATGGAGCAACAGGATCAGCATGTTCAACACACGACCTTAAAGGATCCCACGTACTTGCTGCAATAGGAGTAAAACCAGCATTATCTCACGGATCCTTAAGACTATCCATAGGACCAGAAAATAGCATAGAAGATGTAGACTATATTGTTGAATCAATAAATGAAGTTGTAACATACCTAAGAGAACTATCACCACTATGGGATAATGAAAATGATGAATACATAGGAGATCAGTTTGAAAAAGAATTAGATGAAGAAGATTTAGACAGGTACTAAAATAATAATAAAAAGGTGATAATATGGAAGAATATAGTGAAAAAGTTAAAGACCATTACACAAATCCAAGAAACACAGGAGTAATAAAAAATCCAAGCGGAGAAGGAACAGTAGGAAACCCCGTATGCGGAGACATCATGACAATATATATCAATGTAGACGAAAACGAAACATTAACTGATGTAAAATTCAGCACATTTGGTTGTGGTGCTGCAATAGCTACAAGTAGTATGATAACCGAGATGGCAGTAGGAATGACAGTTGATGAAGCATACAATATTACCAGAAATGATGTAGCAGAAGAATTAGATGGTCTCCCACCAATCAAATTACATTGTTCTAATTTAGCAGCTGATGCTTTACAAGCAGCAATAGACAATTACAGAGATAAAAAAGAAAAAGGAGAAATATAATCTCCACATACTATTTTTTAAAAAAAAAGAAGTTATAATAATTTACCTAATTGCAATAATGATTTAGGTGATGATTTAATAATTATTTTTAACAACTTAGTGACTGAAACTTCACTAAGATTACTTTTTGATATTTCTTCAACAATATTATTTAAACTATTATCATCCATAGTAAGTAAAAATTCTTTAATTTTATTAAATTTATTGAAATCTTTACCAATTTCTTCTTCAGTTAAATCATAATATTCTTTAAGAACATTTTCGGAATAATCTTGCTTTTTAATAGATTTTGATGCAACCATACCAGCATATTTTCCAGATAACATTGCTGTCTTAATTCCATCACCAGTTAGTGGATCTACAAACCCTGCTGCATCACCCACAATCATAATATTATCAGAATATCTTTGTTTAACTAGTCCACCTATAGGGTCTCCTCCAACGTTCATTTCAACAATTTGAGCCTTTGAAAATATTTCATTTTCTGCTATAAACTTATCCAGATAATATTTGGCAGTTTTATCCGTATGTGATTTAAGTATTCCCAATCCTACATTTGCAATATCATCTCCTTTTGGGAATATCCAAATGTATCCTCCAGGACAAACTGTACCAATATGAATCATTACATTGTTTTTGTTCTCTAAGTTAATATTTGCCATTTCATACTGTATACATGATGCCATATTTTTTAAGGGTGTGTAAGATTTAAGTCCTACCATTTTTCCAACACGTGATTCAGGCCCATCTGCAGCAATAATTATTTTTGTTAATATTTTAATAGGTTTGCCCATCTTGTTTGCTGTAACGATAAATCCATCATTTGTTCTTTCAATATGTTCAGCTTTTGTTTTAATCATTACTTTTGTTCCTAATCGTATTGCATCCATCACTAAATGTTTATCGAATACTTTTCTTTCTAACACATACCCTGTATCAGGTAGGTTTATAGTATTATCATCAAATATTATCTTATTTTTGTTGGGTGATACTATTTCTATTCCCGTTATTTCTTTTGCTATCCAGCGTTTATCAGGTGTTATGTCTAATTCATTTAATGTTGATTTTATTATTCCTTCAGCACACCTTTTTGGTGTTCCTATTTCTGATTTTTTATCTATTAACAATACATCCACATTGTTTTGAGCTAATGTTCTAGCAGCTATTGATCCTGATGGTCCTGCTCCTATTACTAATACATCAGTGTTTATTTCCATAAGACTCATCTCGTTGTTAAAAAAAATAGAAAAACATTATAAAAAAGAAAATTATTGGAGGATATAACCTTTTTTGTATAATATGATTTCGGCAATTACTATAATTATACCGATTATAGCTACAATAGTTCCCTGTGTTCCACCATCAAGTAATAATAATATTGCAGCTATGATAATTATCACATCAGTTATTGCCCATACTATGTTCATTATTTTCTTTTTTTCTTTAGTGTTCATGTTATCATTTATTTAGTATGTTTTTGAAATTAAGACTTTGTGTTTAGCAACATCTCCACAATTTACACAATTTCCTTCTACTTGTGCTTCTTGTGTTCCCAGAATATCTATATCATATTTTTCTTCCATGTCTTTTCCACATTCTGTATTTCCACACCAGTTACATGTGATTATTCCACCTTTTTTGTTTATGGTTTTCTTTATTTGTTCTGGTGTTTCTACATGATATGTTTTTTCTTCTTGGAATTTGTTTGATGCTGCTTTCAGTTCTTTTGATATGTCATCAAGTATATTTTGTACAGTTTCCACGATTGTTGTTTCATCGTATTCTATGAATTCCTTGTTTCCGTTGTCTCTTCTGATAGTTACTATTGATGAATTTTCTATATCTCTTGGTCCTACTTCTATTCTTAATGGCACACCTCTTTGTTCCCATTCATAATATTTTTTACCTGGTCTGAGGTCACGTTTATCTTGTATTGTTCTGATTCCTGCATTTTTCAGAATTTCTTCTAGTTTATCTGTGAAATTTAAAACTATTTCTTCTTTTTCTTTGAATATAATTGGTACTATTACTACTTGTTCTGGTGCTACTACTGGTGGTAGTTTTAATCCTTTTTCATCCCCATGTGCAGCAATTAATGATGCTATTACTCTATCAGATAATCCATAACATGTTTGATGAACATATTCATGTTCTCCTTCTTCATTTTCAAATTGTATGTCGAATGTTTTTGCAAATGTTGTTCCTAAGTTATGTACTGTACCTATTTGTAAAGTTTTTCCATCTGGCATTATTGTGTCAAATGCCATTGTGTATTTGGAACCTGGGAATTTATCCCATTCTGGTCTTTTACTTATTGAATATGCTATTCCTAGTGCATCAAAGAATTCTTTGTATATTTTGATTCCTGTTTGTACTTGTTCTTCTGCTTCTTGTTCTGTTGCATGTACTGTGTGTGATTCGTTGAATGTTGTTATTTCTCGTACTCTTATTAATGGTCTTGTATGTTTTGTTTCGTATCTGAAGGTGTTTACTGTTTGATATACTTTTATTGGTAAATCCATGTGAGAACGTACCCATAATGAAAACATTGGATACATTGCTGTTTCACTTGTTGGTCTTAATGCTAGTTGTTCGTTAAGTTCACGTAGTCCTCCTTTTGTTACCCAGTATACTTCTTCTTCAAAACCTTTTACGTGGATTGCTTCTTTAGCTAATTCACTTTCTGGTATTAACATTGGGAATAATGTTTCTTCATGTTCTTCATCTAATAATTGTTGGAGTAGTTTTAAAGAATATTTTCTTATTTTAAATCCTCTAGGTAACCATACGCTCATACCCTTTACTGGGTATCTTGCATCCATTAATTCTGCTTCTTCTAAAATATTATGAAACCATTCACTAAAATTTTTCATTTACTCACCATATTATCTTATCTTTATAGATTATTTTTTTTAGATTAATGTTATTGTTATTATTTTATTAGTGTTATATTTGTTATTTAAAATATTAAAAATTTCATCTAAAGTTTATGAATTATATACTGTGAAAAATTTTATTTGTATGGAAGTACAAAAGAAGTAATAGGTTATAAGTATGGTTAAATTTAATTATATTGTTAGGGAAGATAACATTGGTAAGACCATTTCAGTAGATGGGATGGTGGATGCAGTAGATATTGAGGAAACTCTTAAGAATAATTATAGTTATATGTATCAGTCAATGTTAGACACTGATTATAAAGTTAAAGTTAATCATTGCACTTATTTTAAGGAAATTGTTTTTAAAAAGAAAGTTGTTGGATTCTGTGCGTATACTATTATCAATAGTGTTTCTAAGTTATCCTTAGTTTCTACGTATATTATGCCGGACTTCAGAAAGAGAGGTTTGTTTTTTGATGAAATTAACCATATTTATGAAGAGGGTAATGAGATTAGTATTTATGAACCTCCATGCTTTGTAATGAAATTACTTATTAAGTATGGTTTTGCCAAGGATATTGGTAATAATTTGATTGTTAGTTCAATTACTTTAGATATTCCTTCAACATCAATTTCAAATATTTATGGAAATGATGATGTAGAGTATAGTGATTATACTTATTCAACGAATATTTATGATTATAATCTTTGTGGTTCATTAATTATTCAGAATAAAGATAAAAATATCATTTATTTATCAGGGTTTTCTGATAATGATAATAAGAAATATAATTGTAAAGAAAAACGTGACAATATTACTGATGAATATTTTTTAAATGTTCTTAAAACTATGGAAAATAATAAAACAGTTATTGACAAGTTTATTAACAATATTGAACGTAATTATGCTTTCCATAATAAAACATATGAGAATAAACCCGATTTTGATGATTTTAAAAAGTTAAATCAGGAACAGACAGAAAAAGAATTTTCTGACTATTTTGATAAAATTGATTCCAATAAAAATTCATTATTGAAAGATGAATCATTAATCAATAAAGAGGAGTATATACAAGCATATCAGGATGTTGGAGTTTATGATTTTATCAGAACTTTCTCAGAAAATAATAATATGGACTTAACAAACAGTATTATTAAAATTGATTACGATTTTAAACAGGATTATATTAAGAATTTAGTCACTTCTGAGGGTTATATTACAAATGAATTAGATTCTGAGGAATTTGAGGATTATTTAAATTCTTTGAAAGTGAATGATTTGAAAAGTATATTAAAAGATAATCATTTGACAGTAACGGGTAACAAATCAGAACTTATTAATAGAATCAAAGAGTATGTTCCTTCAACAAATATTTTAGAAAGTGATTATCAAATCACAAAAAAGGGATTGGAATTTGTTGATTCGCATGAGGATATTGAATTTTATAATTTATTCTTAAAAAACTTTTATTATTATGAGTTTAAAAAGTTTTTAGATGAACATACAGGCAGTATTAATGAAATAAGTACGGAATTTCTGGAAAAACATTTACATAATAGTGTGGTTAAGAAGAATCATAAGGCATATACTGACAGTATTAATGCTTTAGCATATATCAATGAATTATATAATAATACCAGTATAGGCTTATATTATGAATTAAAGAAGTTTATCATTGGATTAAACCCTATCTTTGTTGATGAAAGTAATTATAATTATTATCAGCCAATAAGTAAAAATAATATAGATAACATTCATATTTTAATATTTAAAGGTGATTTTGATTTAAAAGAAGAGTTTAAAAAGGCCTGGGATAATATGGAAATTGACACTTTCCTTGTTCCGTTTGAAAAGTCTTTTAAAACTTTGGATCAAATGTTATCTGGAGAAGATAGAGATTATATGAATGATAAAATTCGTGAAAAATACCTTACCAAAGAGAGTATTATTCATGATAAGTTAGATAAATCAAAACAATCCACTTTAGACAAATATCTGTTTAAAAATTAGTATTAATCTCCCCCTAATTATACTTATTTATTTTAAGAAGACATTACATAGTAATTAGTATGAAAGAATTAATTGCAATCATTCCAGTTTCAAGTTTTGATGAATCAAAAACCAGACTTTCACAATTTTTATTATCTAATGAAAGAAATGAATTATTAAAGGTAATGCTTAAGGATATTATTTTAGTAATTAAAAATCAGGTGAAAGAAATTTTTATTGTTAGTAAAGATGAAGCTGTGAAAAATTATGCTGATGAACTTAAAGTACGGTTTATTTATGAAAAGGAATATGAGGATAATTTTTTAAATAATGCACTAAATGATGCTATTACAGAAGTTAAAACAATTTTTTCTGATTATGATATTCTGATTCTTCCATCAGATATACCTTTAATTAAAAAGGAGCATATCCTTACGATTAAAAATATGAATAATGATTTGATTATAAGTCCTTCTAAGGGTGGTGGGACTAATTTATTATGTTTCAACAATGAATATGATTTTAAAACAAAATTTGGTTCAATGAGTTATTTTAAACATATCCATGAGGCGAATGAATTAAATATGTCTATAAATTTAATTGAATCGTTTTATGTATCATTAGATATGAATACTCCTGAAGATTTGGGTGAATTAATGTTACATGGTGTTGGAACTTATACTTATGAATATCTTAGAAGTATTGGGATTAATGTAGTTAGTAATCATGGAAAGGAGAGATTAAATGTCACACGGGATGAAAGATAATTGTTCGCTTAGTATTGCAGGATTAGATCCTTCTGGTGGTGCAGGTATACTTGCGGATTGTAAAACATTTCATGCACATAATATTTATGCTAATTGTGTTGTTACTTGTATTACTGCCCAAAATCCGTTTGGAGTAATTAATATTCAAGAAGTTGATTTGGATGTTATTAGGGATGAAATTGATCAAGTTTTAAGTGTTTATCCGGTAGAATATATTAAGACTGGAATGTTATATTCAAGGGATATTATTAAATTAGTTGCCGATAAAATAGAGGAGTATGATGTTAAGGCTGTGGTTGATCCTGTTATGATTAGTGAAAGTGGTAGTGATTTGACTAAGATGGATTATCCTAAATTTTTAAGAAAATATTTACTAAAAAAATCATATATTATAACACCAAATATACATGAAGCAGAACAATTATCTGGAAAAAATATTACTAATGAAGAAGATATGAAAAGTGTTGCAGAATATCTTGGAAAATACACAAACATTGTAATTACTGGTGGACATCTTAATGGAAATGACATAGTGTACTACGATAACAAAATTCATAAGATAAAAGGAAACTTAATACCATCAAAAAACACACATGGAACCGGCTGCACATATTCATCAGCCTTAACAAGCAACCTCATTCAAGCAAATACAATAATTGATTCATGTAAAAAAAGCAACACATTCATACAAAATGCGATAAAAAAAGGATACAATTACACACCAAACCAATTCTACTAAAAAAAAGAGTAAAAAATAAAAAGAAAAAACATATACCTTATATGGTATATGCTTCATCTTCTATTACTGAAAATCCATTATCTTTCAATAATGCTAAAGATTTATCATTATCTTCTGTTCTAAGCACTACTAATGCTTTAGAAGTTTTCTTTTCAACAAAAGCATAGATATATTCTACATTAACTTCATTTTTAGTTAATAATTCCAATGCAGATTCTAATCCCCCCGGCTGATCTTCAACTTCTATTGCTAAAACATCTGCAATACTTACAGCAAATTCTTTTTCTAATAATTCTTTTGCCTTTTTAGTGTCAGATACAATTATTCTTAGTATTCCAAAATCAGATGTATCTGCTATTGATAAAGCTCTTATATCTATATTTTCATTTTTTAAGGTATTAAGAGCCTTCCATAATCTTCCATGTTTGTTTTCTAAAAAAACAGATAATTGTTTTATTGCCATGTTATTTTCCTCCTTAACTAAAATCTCTTTGATCTATTACCCTTACTGCTTTTCCTTCACTTCTTGGTAATGAATAAGGTTCTGCTAATGTGACTTTTACACCAATACCAATTGCTTCTTTAATTTTCTTAGCTATTTTATGTTTAAATGAGGATAAATCAATTAATGAATCAGAGAAGTTTGCTTGGTCTAGTTCAACTTGTACTTCTATTTGATCCAAGGTACCCGGTCTTGATACAATAATTTGATAAGCTGGTGATAGTTCATCCATTTTCATAATTACTTCTTCTATTTGTTTAGGGAATACTATAACTCCTTTAACTTTAAGCATGTCGTCACTTCGACCTTTAATTCTGCTCATTCTTACAGTTGTTCTTCCACATTCACATTTTTCATAGTTAAGAGAAGTTAAATCTTTTGTTCTGTATCTGATTACAGGCATTCCTGTTTTTGTAAGGGAAGTGAAAACTATTTCTCCTTCTTCGCCTTCTGGTAATACTTCAAGAGTGTCAGGATTTATAATTTCAGGATAGAAATGGTCTTCTGCTATGTGCATTCCATCTTTTATATGACATTCTGTAGATACTCCAGGTCCTATAACTTCTGTTAATCCATAAATATTTTGAGCAGATATACCGAATTTTGTTTCTAATTTTTGTCTGATTTCTTCGGTCCACATTTCTGCTCCATATAATCCACCTTTTAATGGAATGGATTGTGGGTCTATTCCCTCTTTTTCAAATGATTCTGCAAGATATAATGCGTAAGATGGTGTGCAACATAAGAAGTCTGCTGGGAAGTCTCTTAGGAAGTTCATTTGTTTTTGTGTATTTCCAGATGACATTGGTACTGCTAGTGCACCTATTTTTTGTGCTCCATATTGTGCTCCATGACCTCCTGTGAATAATCCGAATCCATATGCTACATTAACTATGTCTGATTTGTGTACTCCTAGACTTGCTAAACCTCTTGCGGTACATTCTCCCCAGATTTCTATATCTTTTTGAGTGTATGCTGCTACTGTTGGTATACCTGTTGTTCCACTAGTTGAATGTACTTCTACCCAGTCTTCTTTTGGTGCTGCTTGTAAGTCAAATGGGTATGTTTTTCTTAAATCATCTTTTGTAATAAATGGTAATTTTTGTATGTCATCGAGTGTTTTTATGTCTTCTGGTTTTACTCCTGCTTCATCGTATAATTTTTTATAAAATGCTACATTTTCATATGCGTATTTTACAACTTTTTGTAATCTTCGTAATTGCAATTCTTTTAAGTCTTCCCGACTCATACATTCTTTTTCTGGGTTAAATATGTATACATCTTCTTCTTTAAATTTTTTCATATTGTTTTCCTCAAAGGTTTATTAATTCGATATTTAGATTTTTATTCTGTATATCTTCTTCATTTAATGTTATTATACATGCATGTCCTGTTGATGCATCTCCAGGATTTACTATGGTTGTGTTACCTATTTTGTCTTGTCCTATTGATTCGTGAACATGACCACATACATTCAGTGTTGGTTGTGTTTCTTCTATTATTTGTCTTACTCCACTACTTCCTACATGGGCTCCTGATTCAATTTTGTCAGCATTTGTGTTTAGTGGTGGTGCATGAGTTACAAGTATTGTAAAAGAATCTGAAGATAAAATATCTGAGTATTTATTTAAATTTTCATATAAGGATTCATCTGAAAATTCATTAGTTGTGTCAAATGGTGTAGGGTTCGAACCACCAAATCCAACAAGTACAATATCATCTATGTTTGATGTATTGTCATGTATATTAATTGCTTTAGATTTGTCCAGTAATTCTGGAGAGTTTTTAGGATCACAATTTCCAAACAATGCATGGACATTAGCATATCCTGCTAATTTATCTAAAGTTTCAACAAACAAATCTTCCGGACCAAACTCAGTTACATCTCCTGTAACAATTATTTCATCCACAGAATTTTCATCCAAATAACCATATACTTTTTCAGGATTACTATGAATATCAGTAATCATTAAAATTTTCATTTTAAAAATAACTCCATTAATTTAAATATCAATAAATTAAAATATATCTTTTAATATTAATAGACTTTGTGTAAATAAATATAATATTTAGAAAAAAATAGAAAAAAGATGAAAAAAATAAAAATAATTTAAAAAATGAAGTTATGATTTGGACATTTGTTCAGCATAAAATGGTGCCATTTCTTTAAGGGCATTTTGAATTTTTTCTGTTTCACCAAATACAAAAACGGATGAATCATTGTCATCATATTCAATGATAACATTTTCATATTCACAAATTTCCATAAAACGTTCTTCATCTATTGGTTTTTTGAAATTAAATCTTACAAAATCAAAATTTGCAGGCATTCCCGGAATAAATTTTGATTGAATTTTACGTTGTTTAAAAACTTCCTTACCTCTAGAAGCATCCAATAATTTTTGTTCCCAATCAGCTACGAATTCTTCACCTTCCATACCAGCCATACCCATTAATGTTCCTTCAGCATTATTCAAGTATGAATCTATATTAGGTAATTCTTTAGCACGTTCAGGATCTGTAGGATCTTGATTATAATAACTAGTTAATGATCTAGCATATTGAAGATGTTTAACAACATCTTTCGGCACATCATATTTTTTATTCAAGATTTTTAATAAATGATCAAGAACAACCCATCTCTGTTCTAAAGGGTCTTGTAATTCTTGATTAGCCATTTAAATGACCTTCTAATATTTTACGAATTTGGAAGTTGTATATTTTACCATCTAATGTTTCATCAAGCTCTTTATCAATTTCATCCATTGATTCATAATCATCTAAGAATAATATTTGATAACTAGTTGTGTCTTTTACTCTTAATACTGCTATTTTATCTTTTTCAGTTAATTCTTTTTTAGCTATTGTTGCTTTATATTCAACAAATTGTTCATAATCTTCAGGTAAATCTTTAGTAGTGAAAACACCTATTAATTCAACAATAAATTTTTGCATAATAAATCTCCTTAGAAATTATAGTAATAAAATATTATTATTTAATTTTATTTTGTCTTTTCTTATAATGTATATATTAATTATAATAATTAAAATTATTTGTTAATAATATAAAAAAGTACTAAAAATAGAATTATATAAAATGGGGGGTTAAGGAATATAACTATCTCTAGTTATATTAGGAACACTTAATTATTCTGCTTCTTCTTTAGGTGTGTTCATTTTTTCGATTAATTCAGTAGGATCAACTACTTGTTTGTCAAGTGTTAATTCTTCTGGTGATAATCCCATTGCTAATCCGTATAATTGAGCTAAGTGTAATACAGGAATTGCAAAGTTGGTTCCGTA
>ODAI011720849.1_pt1 | contig 12126 bp, 10 predicted proteins | sample 1539321 | NCBI WGS metagenome assembly ODAI01 (sample SAMN02144231, study PRJEB22623) | gut metagenome | biome: sheep rumen | host: Ovis aries | place: New Zealand
ATAGAGACTTCAAACCAGCGCTTGATCAACGATGACGAGAATCACAGATGCGTCAGTCATGAAGGTGAGATCACTTTTGACAACTACCTCAGGATTGATAATTCAAATAAAGAGCCTAACGAAGTTGCAAGATTGATTAAAGATACTTTTGATCTCTAAATACCAGTACGTCGAACAGGTCTTATATTGTCCGCAGTTATAACGAGCATCGGATTTGCCCCCAAAAATCCATAAACAGAATGGCAAAACAGGCGTGACCGTCACGGTCACGCCTGTTTCATATCCTTTTGAGCCGGTGATTGCTGCCTCAAAACAGCTTCTTTATGGAGTACGCCCCGAGGGCCGTTTTTTTCATGGGCTTCGCTTTTATTTTACCTCCACCAGCTCGATGTGGAAGTTCAGCTCCTTGCCCGCCATTTCGTGGTTGGCGTCGAAGGTGACGGTCTTCTCGTCCTTGGCGGTGATGCGCACCGGGATGGGCCGACCGTAGGGTTCCTGGAGATAGACCCGCTCCCCCACGGACACCGCCTCGGCCCCGGGCAGGCTGGCGATTTCCAGGGTGACGACGGCCTCGGGGTCCGCCTCGCCGTAGGCCTCCTCCGGCGTCAGATGCACGTCCCTGTGTTCCCCCGGCTCCATGTCCGCCACGGCGGCGTCGAAGCCCGGGATCATCTGGCCCGCCCCGCAGACGAACTCCAGGGGCTCGCCCCGGTCATAGGAGGAGTCGAACTGGGCGCCGTCGTTGAAGGTCCCCCGGTAGTGGACCCGACAGGTCTTGCCCACGTTTTTGCCCTGGATGCCCCCGTGGCAGCCGCCGCAGCCGCCCTCGCTGTGGCAGCCGTGCTCGCCGCAGCCCTGGGAGCCGCAGGCGTGCTCCTCGCCGTGGTGGTGGTCGCAGTTGGCCCCGGTGTTGATGAGCTCCCCCCGGAGATAGGCGGCCACCGCCTCGTCGGCGCTGCCCTGGGCCCCGGCGCAGAGCTCGATGCCCTGCTCCGCCAGGGCGGCCTGGGCGCCGCCCCCGATGCCGCCGCAGATCAGCACGTCGATATCCTGCCGCTTCAGCAGCTGCGCCAGGGCCCCGTGGCCTGCGCCGTCGGAGGCAAGCAGCTCCGTGGCGACGATCTGGCCGTCCTCCACCCGGTAGAGCTTGAAGGTCTCGGTGTGGCCAAAGTGCTGAAATACCTTTCCGTCTTCATAAGTGACTGCAATTTTCATCTTGGTTCTCCTTTTTGCCCTGAGCGACTTCTTCCAGGGAATTTGCCCTCAGTATACCACGATCCGGGGTAAATGGCAAGCCTTTTCCGCTCCGGCGCGGCTTCGGGGATTCGCCTTGGGGCCTTCCCTGCCCGGCGGCGCCGGAAACGCGCGCCCCTGCCCGCCCGATTGCATGCGCCCGCGGCCTCGTCCTTGACAGCGGCGGGATTTCATTGTATAATACAATACAAATAAAATGGAAAAGTATGGGTCGGAGGAGGCACCGCTGTGAACAACGTACTGGAATATCTGCTGGCGACGGCCGCCCGGCTGCCGGAGGCCCCTGCCTACAGCGATGAGCAGCAAAGCCTTCCCTTTGCCGAGCTTCTGACCCGGGCCCGCCGCCTGGGCTGCCTGCTGGCGCGGAAGACCCCCTGCCTCCGCAGGCCCGCGGCTGTGCTGGTGCGCCGGGACGTCCCCTCTCTGTTGGGCTGCTTCGGAGCCCTCTGGGCCGGGGCCTTCTACGTGCCGCTGGACGCCGCCATGCCCGCTGAGCGGCTGGAGGGCATCCTGCGGGAGCTGGAGCCGGCCGTCATCCTGATTGGAGCGGCAGATCGGAAGCGGGCGCAGGCCCTTTCCGCCTTCGCGCCGGTGTATGACCAGGAGGCCCCGCTGCCCGAGGCCGGGGACGAAGCGCCCTGGCGGGAGCTGACGGATCTGGACCCCTGCTACATGATCTACACCTCGGGCTCCACCGGCGCTCCCAAGGGGATTCTGATCTCCCACCGCAGCGTCATCGACTTCACGGACTGGTACGCCGCCCTCACGGGGGTGACGGAGCGCGACCGCCTGGGCAGCCAGGCCCCCTTCTTCTTCGATCTGTCCGTCAAGGATATCTATCTGAGTCTGAAAACCGGGGCGGGCTGCTATATTCTGCCCAAGAAGGTCTTTTCCTTCCCCATCCTGCTGATTCGGGCCCTGGACGAGCAGCGGATCACCACCCTCTCCTGGTCCACTGCCGCCTTTCACATGATCGCCAACTCCGGCGTGCTGGAGAAATCCCCGCCGCGGTACGTCCAGCGCGTCCTGGCGGGGGGCGAGGCTATGAAGGCAAAGCAGCTCAACATCTGGCGGACAGCCCTGCCGGACGTGCGTTATGTAAACCTGTACGGTCCCACGGAGACCACCGTGGACTGCACGTATTACCCCATCGACCGGGACTTTGCCGACGGCGAGCCCATCCCCATCGGCCGGGCCTGCGAGAACATGGAGATTCTGATCCTCAACGAGGAGAACAAAGCCTGCGGCCCCGGGGAGATCGGGGAGCTCTGCGCCCGGGGCAGCGGCCTGGCCCTCGGCTACTTCAAAGACCCGGAGAAGACCGACGCGGCCTTCGTCCGGAATCCCCTGAACCCCCTCTGGCCGGACCGGATCTACCGCACGGGAGATCTGGGCTGGCGGGACGAGACGGGGCTGATCTGGTTCGCCGGACGCAAGGACAGCCAGGTGAAGCACAACGGCTACCGCATCGAGCTGGGGGAGATCGAAACCGCCCTCAACAGCCTGCCGGGAATCAAGGAGGCGGTCTGCTTCTTCGACGCCGGGGCGGATCGGATCACGGCGGTCTACGCCGGGGATCGGGAGGCCGCCGAGGTGCTGAGGGCCCTGCGGGACCGGCTGCCCAAGTACATGATCCCGGAGCGCTTCCACTGGGCCGAGGCCCTGCCCCATCTGCCCAACGGCAAGACCGACCGGGTCCGGATCCGGCAGATCTACGAGGCGGAGCATTGAGCGCAGGGGGAAGACAAGGCTATGACATTTTTTGAACCCATCACAAGCTACGAGGCCCTGGCCCCGGAGCTGGACGCCCTTCTGAAGCAAAAAATCGTCGCCAATTACGCGCCGGAGCGGCAGGCTCTGGAGGCGGAGATCGCCGCGGGGCTGCTGTGGGCCGGGCGGCTGCCCCAGGGGCTGGTCCTGCTGCGCCGGGGCGGCGGCCCCCAGCGGCTGCGCTTCTTGTTGACGGAGCCCCAGGCCCTTTGCGGCCTGGCCCTGGACCGGAGCACCGCCCTGGAGCTGCCCTTCCGGAGCGGCGATACGCGCTTTCCCCAGCTGGCCCGGGCCCTGGAGGGCAGCGGCTGGGCCGAGGCCCTGCGCCGGGTCCGTCTGAGTCGGAGGGCCGGGCCCCGGCCCTCCGACCAGGGCGCCGCTTCCCCGCTTCTCCGCCCCGCCGACGAAATCCCCGACCCCGCCGCGCTGCTGCGCCTGCTGCGATGCTGCTTCTCTCCCCTGACGGGCTGCCTGCCGGAGCAGGCCGAGCTGCAGGACGACCTGGCCGCGGGCCGGGTCCTGGCCCTCCCCGGGGGGCTGATCCGCTGGCGGGAGAAGGGCCGGAGCTCCGAGATCCGCCACCTGGCGGTGGCTCCGGCTCAGCGGGGGCAGGGCCTTGCCAAGGCCCTGGTGGGGGCCTATCTGGACCGGGCGGGCGACAGGCTCTGCCGGGTCTGGACCGCCGGGGACAATCTCCCCGCCCGCCGCGTCTACGAGGGCTTCGGCTACGCCCCCGACGGCTGGGAATCCATCGTGCTGATCCATTCCCGCCCCGATATGAATACATCCATCAACCCATGGGAGGACTGAATATGCGAGAAGAAATCCTGGAAATCCTCACCGATTGCTGCCCCGACGTGGACTTTGAAGCGGAGACCGCCCTGATTGACGACGGCCTGCTGGAGTCCCTGGACATTGTGATGATCGTCACGGATCTGTGCCACCGCTTCCAGGTGGAGATCAATGTGGACGATCTGCTGCCGGAGAACTTCAACTCTGTGGACGCCATTGAGGAGCTGGTCCGCAGCAAGCAGGCATGAGCTTTTTCTCCTGGGAGTTCGCCGCCTTTACGGCGGGGGCCCTGCTGCTGTACTATCTGCTGCCCAAAAAGCTGCAATGGCCGGTGCTGCTGGCCCTCAGCCTGGGCTTCTACGCCTGCGCGGGCCCGACGGGGCTGATCTGGCTGCTCTTCACCGCCGGAACCACCTGGGCCGCGGGGCTGCTGCTGGAGCGGCTCAACGCCCGGGCCAGGGCGGACAAGTCCGCCGCCGTCAAGGGCAAAAAGCAGCTGGTGCTGAGCCTCTGCCTGGGGCTGAACTTCGGCCTGCTGTTTTTCATGAAATACTGGAACTTCACCGCCGAGGCCCTGGCCAAGGCGGGCGTCAGCCTGCCCTTGAGCAGCCTGGTGATGCCCCTGGGGCTGAGCTTCTATATGTTCCAGAGCGTGGGCTACGCCGTGGACTGCTACCGGGGCAAGTACCCGGCCCAGCGCAACCCGCTGAAATACCTGCTCTTTGTGTCCTTCTTCCCCCAGATGGTCCAGGGGCCCATCAGCCGTTACAACGAGCTGGAGCCCCAGCTGACGGCCCCCCATCCCTTCCACGCCGATCAGCTCAAATACGGCATCCAGCTGGCGCTCTGGGGGCTGCTCAAGAAGCTGCTGATCGCGGACCGGGCCGCCGTGGCGGTGAAGGCGGTCTTTGACCGGCCGGAGGCCTACGGCGGCGCGCTGACGGCCTTCGCCGTGCTGATGTACTGCGTGCAGCTCTACTGCGACTTCTCCGGCGGCATCGATCTGACCCGGGGCGTGGCCCAGATGTTTGATATCCGCCTGGCCGAGAACTTCCGGCGGCCCATCTTCGCCCGGAGCCTGGCGGAGTACTGGCGGCGCTGGCACATCACCCTGGGGGCCTGGATGCGGGACTACGTCTTCTATCCCCTGGCCTTCTCCGGGCCCCTCAGCGCTCTGAGCCGCTGGAGCCGGAAGCGCTTCGGGGGCAAGACCGGCAAGGTCATCCCCACCGCCTGCGCCACCTTTGTGGTCTATCTCTTCATCGGCCTCTGGCACGGAGCCAACTTCCGCTACGTCTTCTTCGGCCTCTACAACGGCGCCATTATGACGGCCTCGGTGCTGCTGACGGCCCGCTTCTCCCAGTGGAGAAAGCGGCTCAAGCTCAGCGAAGCTCAGCCCGGCTTCCGGGCCTTTCAGCTGGGGCGCACCATGCTGCTGGTCTTCATCGGCCGCTACATCACCCGGGCACCCCGGCTTATGACGGCCTTTGCCCTGCTGTGGAAGACCCTGCGCCACCCCTGTCTCTACCAGCTGCGGGACGGCAGCCTGGGAGGCCTGGGGCTGAGCCCCGCGGACTACGCCGTGACGGCCCTGGGCACGGCCCTGCTGCTGATCCTGGAGGGCCGCCAGGAGAAGGGCACCCAGCTGCGGAAGGCGCTGGAGCAAAAGCATCCCTTTGTCCAATGGCTGATGATGCTGCTGCCTCTGCTGGCCCTGCTGCTGCATCTGGTGCTGCGGGGAGAGGCCGTGGACGTGAATCTGATCTACCAACACTTCTGAGGAGCGCTGCATGAACCAGGAACGAAACACAAAAGCCCCGACCCCGGAGACCGGGGCGGAGACCGAGCGCCGGGTCCGGCTTTCCTCCCGGCGCTGGCTGCTGCTCTTTGCCGTGACCCTGCTGCTGCTGGCCCTGCTGATCCCCCTGTTCAACCTCGTCACCGACCCCTACGGGGCCTTCGGGGACCGCTTTTTGCAGTGGTGGAGCTACGACATGACCCTGAACCCCAAGCTGGCGAAGATGCGCTATCTGGAGCAGCATCACGAGAACTACGACTCCTACATCGTGGGCTCCTCCGGCTCCAGCGGCCTGGACATCGAGGCCCTGAACCGGGCCCTGGACGCGAAATTCTACAACTGCTTCTTCTACGGCACCAACACCCGGGACTTTGAGGAGATCGCGGTCTGGCTGCTGGAGCAATACCCCATGAAGAATCTGGTGCTGAACGTCTCCATGATGATCGCCTCCGCCTACGACGGCCAGAGCACCGCGCTGAGCAAGCTGCAATACTGGAAGGTGGAGGGCAGCAGCCCGCTGACCTACTACGCCCGCTATCTGACGGTGAGCCCCGCCGAGGGCCTGCAAAAGCTGGAGCAGTGGCGGAAGCAGGGCTATCTCATGGACGCCTACCGGGTCATGCTCCCGGAGACTGGAGCCTATGACAAGAGCCGCCGGGACGTGGAGGGCATCGGCTCTCTGGGGGACTATCTCAGCCGCCCCGCCTACGACGCCTTCAACCACTACCCCCAGCGCAGCTACCGCACCGTCCATCTGGAGCAGGCCATGCAGACCGTGACCCGGATCCGGGATCTCTGCCAGCAGAAGGGCGTGCGGCTGCTGGTGATCTGCCAGCCCAGCTATTACAAGGATTATCAGCGCTTCGACCCCGCGGATCGGCCGGAGTTCTACAACGCCCTGGCCCAGGTGACGGACTACTGGGACTTCACCCTCAGCTCCCTGAGCTGGGATCCCCGCTATTTCTACGACGAGACCCACTTCCGCAACGCCCTGGGCAGCATGGTGGCGGCCCGGATCTTCGGAGACGACAGCCTTTGGATGCCCGCGGACTTCGGCCGCTATGTAGCCCGGGGCTCCACCCCCGGGGCTCCGAGCTGCGAGCCCATCCCGACGGCGGATTACTGCGCGGAGCTCCCCATCCTGCGCTATCACCATCTGGTGGAGGATGGGGAGGCCGGGGGCACGGTGCTGAGCGCCGCCGCCTTTGCCGCCCAGATGGACGCCCTGGAGGCCGCGGGCTATACCACCGTGGATATCTGGCAGCTGCGGGACTATGTGGAGCGCGGGGCCGCCCTGCCGGAAAAGCCCGTCATGCTCACCTTCGACGACGGCTACGAGAGCAATTACAGCATCGCCTATCCCATTTTGCGGGCCCACGGCTTCAAGGCCACCATCTTTGCCATCGGCGTTTCCATGGGCAAGGATACCTATAAGGACACCGGCGCGGCCATGCTCCCCCACTTCTCCCTGGAGCAGGCGGCGGAGATGACGGCCTCGGGCCTCATCACCGTGGCCAGCCACGGCTACGACGTCCACGAGGTGCCGGGCCTGGACCCGGAGCCGGTTCGCCCCGGCCCGCTGATGCGGGAGGGTGAGAGCGAGGCGGAGTACGTGGATTTTTTGACCCGGGACGCCCAGAGGATGCGGGAGCTGCTGGGAGAGGCAGGGGGCTTCTTCTCCTACCCCACCAGCCGCCACGACGAGCGCTGCCTGGTGATTCTGAGCCGGGCCGGGGTCTTCGCCACAGTCTGCGGCGACGGGCCCTGCGCCACGCTGATCCGGGGTCTGCCCCAGTGTCTGTACGACATGCCCCGCCTCCTGGTCACCGAGGACATGAACGGCGAGGCCCTGCTGGCCGCCATGGAAAATCCTTCCCCCGACGTCCCCCGCCCCTGAGGGCCCGGACCCGATTCCCGGAAAAAGCGCCTGAACGCACGCGTTCGGGCGCTTTTCCTGTCTCCGCGATATTTTCAAATTCCTCTTGACAAATTTACTCTACTATTGTAAAATAAAATCACACTACAAATGTAGAGGATGTGACCGTATGAAAGACAGCATCAAAAGGCTCCCGGACGCGGAGCTGGAGGTGATGCAGATCCTTTGGGATCTGGAGGCGCCGGCGCCCCGGGCTGCGGTGGAGGCGGAGATGCAGAAGCTCCGGCCCATGGCCCAGACCACCCTGCTGACCCTGCTGACCCGGCTCTCGGAGAAGGGCTTCGTCCGCATCGAGAAGCAGGGCCGCTCCAGCGTCTATACCCCCCTGGTCAGTCAGGCGGACTACCAGGCCCGGCAGAGCAAGCGCTTCTTCGACCAGCTCTTCGGCGGCAGCGTCTCCGCCTTCGCCTCCGCCCTGACTTCCTCCGGCATCCCCAGGGAGGACCTGGAGGAGCTGCGTCGGCTGCTGGAGGAGGGGAAGCTATGAGTTCTCCGTGGTTTCGGATTGGCTTTGCCCTGCTGTTTGGTTTGTCTGCGGCCTTGGGGGACGAATGGAGTTGGCCGCGGCGCGACACGCCCCCTTCGCTGCGCTCTTTTTTGGGGGTGCCGCTGATGGCAGCGCTCTGTCTGCTGATGCCGGTGGTCTTTACCCCAACGAGCCTCCTGGAGCCCGATTACGCGGCGCCCACTTATCTGACGCTGTTTCATGGGCTTACCTCGATTTTCGGCAGTATTCTGCTATACGACGGCCTGCTGCTGCTCCTGCTGCCCTGGCTGCGGAGGCGCCTGCGCGCTTCCAGCCTGGCGATACTGTGGATGCTCCCCTCCGCGATGCCTTCCCTATTCAGTTTCGTGTGCAACTCGTTCAGTCCCTTCAAGCCGATCGTTTTCCTGCGGATCGACCAGGGCTTGTTTCTCACACTGTTCTGGATCTGGCTGGGGGGCTTTCTGCTGGCCCTGGGCTGGCAGATCCTGGCCCATCTCCGCTTCCGGCGGCAGATCCTCCGGGATTGCGTTCCCGCTGACGGAATCGCCCTGGACGTGCTCCGCTCCGTGCGCCGCGAGCTTGATGCCAAAGACAGGGGCCAGCTGGTCTATTCCCGGGGCATCACCGCGCCCCTGACCATCGGCATTTTCAAAAGAACCCTTCGCATCGTGCTGCCCCTCCGGAACGACTACAGCAGGGAGGATCTGCGGCTGATTTTCCGTCATGAGCTGATCCATATTCAAAGCGGCCACAACCAGCTCAAATTTGTAATGGCCTTTGTCACGGCCTTCGGCTGGTTTCTGCCCACGCAATGGCTGGGCCTGCGGCGGGCGGCGGAGGATATGGAGCTGGACTGCGACGAGGCCGCCGTGAAGCCGCTCTCCGAAGCGGAGACCCGGCAGTATGCCGGTCTGATCCTGGACAACGCCGGAACAAGCCGTGGCTTTACCACCTGCCTGTCCGCCTCTGCCCGGGGCCTGCGCTATCGCCTGAAGCGGCTGCTGCATCCCAGGAAGCAGAAGAGCGGCGGCTGGATCTGCGGAATCCTGCTCACGCTGTTCTTCCTGAGCCTCGGCCTTGTGGGGGCCGCGCCGGGGGGCGCGACGCTGCCCGAAACGATCCGGCAGTCCCCGGAGGAAGCGGTTCAGGTTGCGTATATGGATTACGACTGCCTGTCTGTGACCGAGCAGGGCCGGTATCGAAACGTGGACACGGCGGGGCTTCTGGCCGCTCTGGAGGATGTCCGGCTCTACCGGGCTCCGGCTTTCAATCGGCGCAAATTCGAGAGGCTTCCGAATCTGGAAATCTTTTTGGAGTCAGGCCGCATTTTGATCATCTATTGGGATGGAAAAGGAAGACAGTGCTACATCGACGATACCTATAGCGTCTATCTCACAGACCGGGTGATCGATCTGAACGCATTGATCCGGTATGGAGAAAAAGAACAGTAACCGTCCCCGCCGCCATTTTCAATTTTCAATTCTCAATTCTCAATTCTCAATTTTCAACTTTCAAAGGGAGGGGTAGCTATGATACGCCCTGTTATCCTGATTCTCCTGCGCTTTGCGTATCCCATCGCGTATTTTTATGCCTGCTACCGTAACGCAAACAGGTTCTGGCTGCCAGACAGCAAAAAGTATCATTGGATGACCGAGGAGGCCTACAAGCCGAAGCTGGATCCCTACAACGCTGTGGTCTGTTTTCTCTTCATTTTCGTTTTAGCGATGAACCCCTTTTACCATGATTCTCTCCCCCTCTATCGCAGCGGAGCCCTGGTGGGGCTGCTGAATTTCAGCCTGCTGCTCTGCTGCTATTATCCCCTGCTGCTCCTGACGCTGCCCCTGCTCCGGCGTTGGTTTACCGCGGAAACCTGTGCCAGCCTTTGGAGCCTGCCCCTGTTTTTGGCGCTGCCGGTGGTCTGCGGAGATTCGTCCCTGCCGGATCACCCTTGGCTGGTGCTGCGGGTGAGCCGTCAGCTCCCGGCCTTTCTGTTCCTGGTGTGGGCCGCCGGATTTCTCGGCATCATGGGCTGGAGACTTCTGTCTCACCTTCTCTACCGGAGAAGACTCCTGGCGTCGGCGGAGGAGGCCCCCACCTGGGCGCAGAAGCTGCAATATGACGCCGCCTGTGCTATGGGCGTGGATCGAAAGGTTCCCCTGCTGATCTCCCCGGCGGCGGAGGGGCCCCTGTCCATCGGCGTGCTGAAGAGGAAGCTGCGCATTGTGCTGCCGCCCCGGGACTACTCGGAGGAGGCCTTGCGCCTGATTCTGCGGCACGAGATGATCCACCTGGTCCGCGGCGACAACCGGACCAAGCTTTTCATGACGGTGCTGCGGGCTCTGTTCTGGTTCCTGCCCCCGGTGTGGCTGGGACTGCGGCAGGCCGCGGAGGACGTGGAGCTGAACTGCGACGAGCTTGCCGCCGCCCCTCTGACGGAGACGGAGCGGCAGCAATACGCCGGGCTTCTGCTGGAAAAGGCGCCGCCCGCCACCGGGTTCACCACCTGCCTGTCCGCCTCCGCCAAGGGTCTGCGCTATCGCATGAGCCGGATCCTGCATCCCCAAAAGCGCTTCCGGGGCTATGTGCCCATCGTATTGCTGGCGGCGCTGTTCCTGGGGCTCTATGGCCGATTCTGTCTGGCCTTTCCTGCCGGAAGCATCCGGGAGGCAGTGTTGGGTAATCACAACTACCAACCGGAAGTCGCGTCACTGGCCGAGGACTATACTCTGGAGCAGTCAAGCTCGTTCTATCGTTGTTATACATGGCGGGAGTGTACGGAACCGGAAGCCCTGATGAGCTATCTGGACAGCTTTACGTTGTTTCAGGAGCAGCAGGGTTACGAGAACTCCATCTCCCGGGCCGACCCGCCCGATGATCTGATCCTGGTTCTCATGGATCTGGATGGCTCCGCACTGGAGACAGATTTGCAGTTTCGGGGGGATCGCCTGTACGTCTTGACGCCGGGGCCTCGCGGGATGCACTATACCTATACAGTGTACCTGCTCTCGGAATGGCCGGATTATGACTACATCCGCTCCCTGTTGGGGGAGCCGGAATCCAAAACGTAATACAAGTTCGTCCCGATCGCCGCGACAGCTGCGGCGGCCGCTCAAAAGAATGTCCGCCGGGACAATTCGCCCAAGGAGGTTGGCGCTATGCGGGAACACAAGCATTATCCCGTAAAGGGTGGAGCAATCCACAGGATCATCGTGTTTTTTTGCGCGGTGATCTATCATCGCATGATAGATTGGGATACGGAAACAGCAAGCTGCTGCGATTGCGGAAAGCTTCTTCGCATTCCGAAAGCGGCAGGCATTGCTCCGGGATTCTTCCCTTTTGCGTGGGTCCCTTGCTGGACTTGTTTTGCGAAATTGCTGCTGAATCGAAGTAAATTATCCGAGCCCCTTATTATTCTCATTGGGGTTGCATTTTCCATTATTTCTTTGGTAATGATTCACGCGCTGTTTGCCGCTCTGCCTATGGCCTTTGGTAAGTGGACTGTGGTTGACCAGTCCAATCAAAGCATGGAGCAGATCCATATTCAGCTGCGAAAGGAAGTCCGTGAGCGGGAGAAGCGGAAAAAAATAACGGTTTGCATATCCTGTATTGTGAGTGTTTTGACGTTCTTTACGATTTTGTATCTGCAACGTCAGGCAAGGTAACGTGACGTTCCTGCTGTAGGGACGAGCACGGTGTCCGACATTCCCCGCGTGACCTCGCTGTAGGGGCGGTCATCGGCCGCCCGACGTTCCCCGCACAGGCCGTAGGGGCCGGGGTCCCCGGCCCCTACGGGCGTATGCGGGCGGGGAACGGCGGGCCGATGTGGGCATCGGCCCCTACGGGCGGGAGGGTATCAAGTTTGTCATTGCGAGGGCCGGTACGGCCCGTGGCAATCCGTCCCCCATTTTCAATGGTTTCAAATGGCAATTTGAAACCACCGCAATTTTCAATTTTCAATTCTCAATTCTCAATTTGTCCGCAGGGGGTATCCGTGGCGAGCAATGCTCGCCGCTACAGGCGGGCCCGATCCCTGATCCCTGCCAAAAGGGGCGCCTCCCCCGTCCGCGGGGGGCGGCCCTTTGCTTGTTC
>ODAI012059957.1_pt1 | contig 12126 bp, 11 predicted proteins | sample 1539321 | NCBI WGS metagenome assembly ODAI01 (sample SAMN02144231, study PRJEB22623) | gut metagenome | biome: sheep rumen | host: Ovis aries | place: New Zealand
GGACTGTCAGGATTGGATGGGCGTCCTCGATTAGGCATAACGGTAACCTCCATATATAGTACATAGTACAATTTTACTATATATGGAGCGTTGGTGCAATCTGAGAAACGTGATAAAATAAGGATTTTTTATTTATTAGTACAATTACTTAAAAAAATCACATTCTATCTGCTGCAGCAGTTCAAGAATGCGTTGTTTTACTTCCATGAAATGATCGTCATCCTCATCCAGCTTTTCTTTTTCGATCATCTCGATAATCCGCCTGCACAGCCGCTTTGCTTCCCTCTTTCGATCGAGCAGGTACTGCAGCTTTGCAAGTGCTTCATCTGCACCGATATTATACAGGTAATTGTGTTCTCTGTCCCTGCGCTGCATCTTCTGGACCTTGCGATATTGTGTAATCACAAAATCAATGATTTCATCTGTCTGCAGTACTCCGCAGGAAAAAACAGTCTCAAACCGCAAGCGCATACAATCTATAATATCACCGTAATAAAACTGTTCCTTCTGTACTTCGCGGATCCGAAAATATGCATCAATCGTCCGGGTCGCCGTTTCATATGCCAGCCGATAATCCGCAGTATCGAAATAATAGTACGCTTTGCCGAATGAGATGAACGCCAAAACCGGCAGGTTGTCGAGATTCATTTCCCGATACAGTGTTTCCGCCCGCTCCAATGTCCGGATCTGCTTGTCAAAAATGCCGGCATGCCCGTATACATGCCCGAGACAGGCAACGTTGCGGACATACTTGACCGCGTCCGCACGCGGATACTTTTGATCGTAAAGCATCTTAAGATATACGATTACTTCTTCGTAAGCCTGAACCGGAGTATCATGATCCTTCAGCGCCTGCGCACAGGTTGCGACAAGGCTTTTGAGCTCCTGAAAATCGTACAGTTCATCCTGCGTCATCTTCTCCGGCAATGTGTCATCGTACAGATCGACCGCTTCCCGCAGCATATGGTCCGACCACGCAGCCCTTCCATCAATAAAAAGATCGTTGCCAAGCACGGACAGGCACTTTGCAACCTTCATCTTCGGAATAGTACTGCGTCCAAAGTCCGAAACAATTTGCAGCAGCAGTTCCTCGCTGTCACGAAAGGCGGCATCCTTGTTCCACCCGTTATCAAACGGCAGGTCACCGATCAATGACAGAAGATAATCCCGATCCTCCCTGTCCAGGTTTTCGGAAGACAACAGCGGTCTGAGAAAACGAAACAGCGTCTTCCCCTCATCAAACAGCGCGGTCAGATTGCAGCATCTTCGTTCCAGAACTCCGATGAGCTGGGAATAGAGTTTTGTGTTGACCTCATCAACCAGAACCTCGTCGAAATCCAGCAGACATCTGACACCGTTATGGAGCAGCGTATAGTATGTCTTACCGTTCTCAGCAGCCGAATGTGTAAAGACTCGAAACAGGAAGTTCTTTGGATCGCTTTCGTCCAGATAATTCTGCCGTATGAACTGCTCACGAATCAGATAGAGAATGTCCTCCTGCTCCAGGGCAGTTTCCGAGACAGAGAGAAGATACAGAATCTTTTTGTAATCATCAAACGTACTTCTAGAATAATGTTCCTGCAATGTCCGGAAATAATAGGCTACCAGCGTGTCCACGTCTTTAAGATCCTCGTAGTTTCCCTGTTCCTCCCGATGTTCCCAAGCATATACTTTGAGGATACGCTGATACAGCGTATACATCAGAATGGTCTTCGGTTCAATCGCATCCCGGATCTCTCGAATCTGTGAGACACCTAAATTCTTCAGCGCAGGCACAATCCGTTCATTATAAAACAGACGCAGAAAGTTTTTGTACTGCATATTCGTTCGAGAAAGCGAAAACTGCGTCAAAGGCACGCCGTCTGTATACCAGTCTGCCACTGCCCATGAAGCGCTGCGGCTCGTTGCAACTACATAGATGCCGCTGCACCAGTCCTGTGCTCTGCGAAAATAGTCAAAAATCGTTTTTCCACTGATTGACCCAAGAAAGCCCACATTATCAAGATAAAACACAATCTTAGTGTCTGAATAAGCAGCAGACTTGGCCTGATTGATGAAGTCGGAAAAGGCTTTGCCCATGTCCGGCTGGAATGGATCGATATGCGCGAGCCCGCGTTTCTGCTGGAAATCAAGCCCTTCCGTCAGATCCCGATACGCCTCCAGACCGAAATCTACGATCTGTTCATAATTATTCTCACCACTGACATAAAAAAACAAACTTTTTTGTCCACCCAGTTTCTTTGCCATCTGCTCTCTCTGACGGATGAAGGTTGTTTTGCCCATTCCCTCATCCATCTCAAGCAGCATTAGGCCCTTATCCTGCGTTTCGAGAAAAGCATTCACCTTATCATGCAGGAAAGTCATGTGCAGACTTTCATTTTCCAGAATATCCTCGGCCGGCTGATTGAGCCGGATATCGACCCATTTCGGAAGTGTACCGAAGTCCTGAATAAAATGATGATTACCTGAGGACAGAAGCCCGTTCGGATCTACATTTCGCAGGAGTGTCTGTACAAAACGAAACTTTTCGTCTAATTCAAAATACCGATTTCCGACATACAGAGCCGCAAAATCCTTCGGATTGCGTTTCCCTCTGCGGACCAGTTCGACAAACGCTCCGATCTCATAAATCATGTATTTGGACTGATCGGAAATCGCACCGGACGCATCCTGCGGTATACTGTCGTTGACTACCATGAGAAACAGTGACGATGCAGGAATCACCTCGTTCATATGCTGCTGATATGTGTGTTCATCTTCATCCGGTCCACAGTAGGATTTGCCTCCGACCGAAGCATCGATGATTGCCTTTGCCTGCATGGAAAGGCCTTTTGATCCGTTTTGAAGATTGGTCCCGAAATATGATATGAAGACCGTAAACTCGTTTTTTCTGATCACTGTAAAACCTCCGGTCAAAATGTTCCGATTCTGAATCTATCAAAGGATCCCGCGTTGGTCCGTCGAGATGACTTATTATACCATGTAATACTTCCAGATGCCAAAAAGCCCGGAAATACGGAATCTGCATGTCCATGCATACCGCTTCTTTCTTGCAAAGAAATACCTGTAGAAAAATGTTCGTATCTGAAACCGGTGTTTTCCGTGTTTGACCACAAAGTGAATGCAAATTCCGCTTGAGCGGCATAACATTTCCGATTACAACGGCATGCCTCTTCCTACTAGCCCGGGATGTATTTCTGCTTCACGGAGCATTGCTGATGTCTTTTTGCAGCATTCTTTGATGCTCAGGTAATAAAGACAGCAATAATCAATTATACCTGCCGTCCCTCTGTGACGACTGTACTATTTTGCCGGAATTTGCAAAAATGAACATCAAGTATCCATTATTGTCCTTATAGATTTCAATCTCTTTTGTATTTGGAAGTGCCTTTTCATCTATAGCATTTGCAATAAGCTCTCTTACTACCTGAGTTACAGCCCAGTTCTCAAGCACCTTCTTAACATTTAAATCAAACTCTCTCACCGACATAACAGTCTTTCAACATATATGCAAGATTGATTGATTTGCCAGGTCCATTAACATAAATAAATTGCATTGATACGGCTAAGATGACCAAAAGCCGCATAGGTCGACCCCGGAGAAATACCAAAGAAGCATCTGCACGCTCTCTGTCAAGCGCACAGATGCTTCTCTCTGCATGTTGTTTCAATCTTTCATCGCATGTTCCAAAGCTTGTCCGTCCCCCAGATTGTAACATTCATCTGTTTTGCCCGTTCAAGAAATGCGGCTCTGTTCCGACTGCTGTAATCAGACGAGACTGCCAGAACACCTTCAGACTGGAAGTGATCCGAAACGGCTCTGATTTCATATACCCACTGCATATTGTCGTTATCGGAGGTCTTGCAGGATACCATCGTGGCATTCATTCCACTCAGGGCAATGATATCAATCTCGTTTTTGACAGACTCTCTCTCCTGGATGCTGGCCTGTCTGATTACTTCCCCTCTGGCATTCACATACTCGCTGTATCCAAAACAGGCAGGGCCATTTTGATCAAGCATTTCAATCAGCTGCTGCTCCTGCGAAATATCATCTGCATCCCAGGCGATCTTAACGCCGCATTCAACATCATCGTATTTTCCGGATTCATGCATCAGATAATAAACAATCAGTTCAAAAATCTGACCCTGTTTTTTCAAAAGACGCATAGTGGCTTCATTGCAGAACGCAAAGGAGACTGTTTCTTTCTCTTCATCAATCTGCAGGTTCTCTATATATCTGCGCTGCAGAAGATCCTGCAGAAAATCCAGCTTCACCTTTTTATGCGCATCTTTTTCTCCGGAGGATATGACTGGTTCATTTTCCACGAGCCGGTCCGATATTTTCAAGCCGCCACCCATAGGGATAAATTTCAATGACTTATACCGATCCTCTTCGTGTATCTGTCCCTTTTCAAACCGCTGCAACAGGCTTCCAATCTCCGGATTTACATATTCAAATTCAATCGAAACCGTTTCATCAGCAGCAGTTCTCTTATAGTCACGAATGATATGGTATATCTGCAGCTGATCCAGCAAATTGTCAATCATCGAAGTCCGGAAGACAGCTTCAGAAAAAGATCCGGTATAATGCAGTTCTTCAGCTGCAGGATCTCTGCTCATGTATTTTTCACAGTTTATGTCTTTTGATGAATCAGATAAAAAACCCGTCACGACAGCCCAGGTGTTGAAGCTGCCGTTCTTTCCGTCAGCTTTCTTGTAGGATGTTGGCTGACAGTATTTCTGAAATAATTCCAGAATGGACTCATACTCATTACTGTCATAAAGACCTGCGTATTCATTGGCAATCCTTCCGCCCATCAGGCTGATATATTCCGACAGGGAGAAGTTCTTGTTATCCAGTCCTGCGCCGATATTTTTATCTGTTGAAAGCGATACAATACCCTTATTCTGTATATAATGCACAGCATTAATACTTCCGGGATGCTTTTCCATCAGCCTTCCAATGGCAATTGCGGCTTCATAGCCCCGATTAGGCACGCAGTTGATGATAATATCCTGATTCCCATACTTTTCCAGCTGTTTTTCGAGACAGTCCAGTATTATCTCCACATCCATGGATGACAAAGATATGAATTCGGGAACCGTATTGGCTCCCCGGCTCTCAAAGAAGTTTATAATTGCATTCTGGTATTTTTTACTGTTAACCGCTTTCCCGGCAAACACTGCATTCTGCGCGCAGAACAGTGTCGGAATGATCACATCATAGGTAGACGTGGACATACCATCACTGAGGGTGATGACCGTCCCGTACTTTTTTCCATACCAAAGTGAAAATGGCAGCATTTCCACAAGCTGCTCATCCAGGCCGAAAAAATCCATCCTTGCATTTCTGGTTTTGATGGGTGAAAGCATCTGATCTGTTTCCGCAAGAAGCTTGACCTCCTCCGGGGAACGTGATGCCGCATACTCCATGGCCGCATTCAGTGATTTCTGATAAAGCACCAGAGAATTATTGTCATCATTGGCAAGCTTCAAAATGGCTCGTCTCAGGTTGGAATACTCGGTATTGCTGCCGATAATCCTTTGTAATACTGTCTTTATATTAATCCGGTCGGACAGCTTTTTTGCAAGCTGATGTGCTCTGAGACTGGCCCGGTCCAGTTCAGACGGATCATTTGACGGACAGTTATTCCGAATCCATTCAGCATACTGATGATCGAAGTCATTAGCCAGTGAAGCTTTTGTTCCGCATTCGCACAGACACATATGAAGAAGCCGCTTCTTATCCTGATGGGTATTGCCATTCTGATAAATAAGAGTTTCCTCTTCCTCTGGCGTCGGTGCCCGGAATCCACGCGTCACAGTATATGCATTCCAGCGCCTGTGCTCCAGGGCAACCAGTTCCCAGTAAAGCTTATTCTTCCTGCAGATTGCTTCCTTTAATGTATCTTCCGCAGCTTTTTTAGAGTCTGCAGCTTCACACATCTCCAGTTTTACCGGAATATGGACTGCAGAAGCGAAGGATGAATCTGCCGCATACTTTGCTCCGATAAAATTGGCTGCAACGCTGATATCGCCGGTCTCATAATCTTTTGGAGACTCCTCAAATTCGGCAATTCTGCTGGCTTCAAACTGATCATCCGCATCCTTCCTGCTGATGCGCTGATCGTATTTCATACTGTAGCTGAAATTGATATTCCGGGCGATTCGGTCAATCTCTTTGCCCGTTACGGATTCATTTCCGAAGAAACATACCTCAATGCCATTGTTCCTGCCTTCTTCCAAAAGCATCTTCCGGTCATCTTCACCGATGCTGTCAGAAAACTCGTTAAAAACATTGATAAGTACTCTGTACTCGGACCTGACTCCTTTCTTCGACTCAGAAATCTGCGAAATCAGTTCATAAGCCGCCAGCCAGTTATGTTCTGCATCGCCCAGAGAGATGATGACATAATTATATCTGTTTGACGCAAACTCAAGAGGAGCCAACCCGGCTGCATCAATGCTCTTTTCAATATCAATATCGATAAATCGGAGGCCGGCATAATGCTTCTGCTCAGCATACATCTTCAGTGCCGGCATATATGCGCCTTCTTTTTCAGAAAGGACCTGCACCTTATAGGCAGCCGCATTATGAGAGGCCACTGTGATATTCAGTTCAGTGTTCAGAGCCTGCCCTGCCCAGAATGCAGCCTTAAAAGCCTCATTTCCGATCCATCCGGTTCCAAGAATCAGGACATTGCTTTGTTTCCTGCCCTCAATGTTTTCTGCGTAATGACAAATCGGTTTTTCATACAGCAGATCATAGATGCGCAGTCTGTATTCGCCTATCTTTGCCATGTTCTGTTCCCCCTCATTCCGTATCAGGCGTTAACGTTTTTTCTGCTCTTTAATGATCCCCCGATCCAGACTTTCAGACCGTTGATATGCCGCCAGTCACCGTCTGAAGTGATGGTTTATAAGGGCTGCAGCGGCATATTGCTGCACTTCCCTGAAAGGACGGTTCAGCAGACATGTATGGAAAGCAGCTTTTCTGCACTGAAATCATATGAATATCGTATCCGTTCATTTCCAAAAACCAGGATATCACTGTGTCTGCCAGAAGATTTCTTCCCCACCGAATCCTGCCAAAAGCCTGTTATCTGCCGTATACACCAGCTGTCTTATGTAAGAAGCCCCGTTTATTCCCGGACATCTGTAATAGAAACGTACAGGTCCTGCCGCGGCATCAAAACTTCCGCTGCTGCAGGAGCAGAAGTCATGATCGTGATAATGATTCCAGATATGAAACCTGGAATCCATCAGTTCCAGAAGGGACGGGGATACGTAATGCCCCCTGCAGTAATCATTGGCTCTGAACATGCCGATAAAGCTGGTATTCCTGACACCGGCTGAAGCGGCCGTCTCCAGATAGTCGATAACAGCCTCTTCGCTGTCCACCAGTCCCTTCTGCATGACGCAGTTCAAAACGATTTTTGCCGGATCCGACATTCGTAAGAGAAGGCGCTTGATCTCCTCTGCCGTCGGCATACTGCGCCCGAAGACCCTGCCATTGATCCTGTCATCCGGTGAATGTCTGCTGATATGAATCCCTTCAAACGCGTCCAGGGTCCGAAGGCTCAGAATGCTCTCCAGGTTCGTCCCGTTTGTTGCAAGATCCAGCATGGTATCCGGCAGGATCTCCATAACCAGTTCAGCCGCGCGGTCTGTCAGATCCGGATACAGCATGGGCTCACCGCCTGTAATGGAGACTCCGCTGATCTTACCGGAAAGACTTATGAGACACTCCCTCAGCATCGGCAGAGAGAGCTTTCCGTCTCCGGATGCCTTCCTCTCTGCAGAGTTCACACAGAAGGGGCAGGAGGCATTGCATTCATTGGTCAGATTGATATACAGCCAGAGCTTTCCGTCCTCTCTGGGCAAATAGATCTCATCCTCACCGGCGCAGTAGTAGTCCTTGATATTAAGTTTTCGGCTCCCAATCTGAATATCCATCTCAGCAGTGAGGAAACAGCGTCATAAGCAGTCTCTGCCTCTTGGTCTTATTTTCCAGAAATGCACCCTTCTTTCCCGCAAAGTCCTTCTTATTGGACAGCAGGAAATAAATATCCTCCACTGCGGAGTGCATGACATGTATGGTTTTGGGATCTGCCATATCGGATTTTTTGGCCATGGCATATACAGACTCCAGAGAGATTTTTGCAAGGGCTCTGGCAGATATATCCTCCGGATCTGTCATGGTAATGACCTGCTGCAGAAATATCAGAAAGTTTTCAAGTGACATTCGGTTCATCCTCTCTTTCCCGGATACATGTTATTCGTTTTCGGCGTTGCGTGTACGGTTCAGCTTTGCCCAGTTGAACAGACCGATTACAGCCATGATCAGATAGATCGTCCTCTTGGTCAGATATACCGCATCAAAATGGGCTATGTACATCCCCACCGATACCACATCGGTAACGATCCACCATACATACTGCTCTCTGTAACGCAAAAGTTCCAGAATGGTAGCGACAATTCCTATGCTGAGGGTAAATGCATCAAACCAGGCTGCCTCTCCGCCGAGCCGTACCAGTATGCTGTGATAAATTATGCCGGAAGCCAGTATAATGGCAGCGCAGATCAGATTCTGGGCCGTCGTCAGTCTCTTTGCCTTTGTCTTCTGCGTCAGCACCCGGTCTCTGTGCCTGGCCCAGTAATACCATGAAATGAAATTCATGGGGATATAGAAAAAGATTTCCAGGGCGGCCGTGCCCCATATATGCCAGTAGACCAGGTAAATGGCATATACGATGGTATTGACCGTGGCAAACATGAAATTGCTGATATTGGCCCTGGCTGTAAAGAAGATGCAGAGTACGCCGCATACGGCACTGATGAAATTGATCACGGTCAGCCAGGGGGGATTTCCGTCCGCCGAGCCTGCCGTAAAGCCCAGTACCATGGCCCTTGCCGCAATGAAGATCATCACGGCTCCCATCAGGTACTCATACCATTTCAGTTCCTTAAAGCTCTTTTTTAAATTGTCCATGCTTCCCGTTCTTCTTCTGCCTTCATATTACGAATCATTGTGCCGCTGATCGGGTATCGGATCCTGTGGATATCTACCAGTCTGTGTACGGCTTCCGGATAAGCTCTGGCAAAATATTCTCCGTAGCTTTCCTCGCTGCTGTAGACCGCATCCAGCCTATTTCCCAGCACCTGTCTGACAAGAGGTGTTTCCGCCTCCCAGTCATCGGTCCCGTCAGGAAGACGAAGGTCCGAAATGTCGATCAGTACCGGTACGATTTCTCCCAGATGCTCTGCGTCCCGGCAGATCTGATACAGCTGTTTTTTCCTTGCCTCCAGAGAAAGCCACTCCTCCGGATGATCCCGGAGAATGATTTCCTCTTCGTATCCGCCCCAGAAAAGAATGACATAAACAGTATCGCATTCCTTTGCTGCCGCTTCCACGCAGTAGGCATGACCTTTATGAAATGGAAGGAATTTTCCTCCGTACATACCGATATGATAAGCTTTCATGCAGATATTCCTTCCTCAATCCCTCCTGCTGCAGCTTAAAAGCATCCGTCTCCTGTCTTCTCCATCCTGCAGGCGGCACCCATCTTCAGAAACCGGATTATCTCCCACCCTTCGGAGCCGATACCTGGTATCTCCTCTGCCGTGTCCAACTGCATGAGCTGTGAAACCTTTTCAATGCCATAGTCATAGAGGGATCCGAAGACACTGCCCGCAAAACCAAAGCCTGCAATTGCGTAGATCGAATCGTCCGGACTCAGGGACCGATTCCCGGATCCGGCAGATTCCGGATACCTGCTGCGCCAGATATCTGCCAGCGCAAGCCTTTCTTTTTCTTCTTGTGTACGTTCCCGAAGCCTGCCCTTTATTTCTTCCCGCCTGACCTCGATCTCATTCAGTACAGTATTCCACGTCGCGGGAATACACTCCCTATAGGGCAGAGCCATAAACTGGCTGACTGTTTCCGTTCTGCCGCAGCAGTACAGGATGTTCAGTATCTGCCTGGTAAAGCCCAGGGTAGATAAAAGCGTGTCCGGGAATACAGGACCGCTGCTGTTGAACTCTGTTTCGGCCGTGTATGCCTTTGCAGTCCGTCTGTACTCCCCGATGTTCTTTTTGTAGTCCGAAGCAGATGAAGGACTGCCGGCCTTTCTGTAATTGAACAGAATGATCCTCAGTCCCTTTGCTCTGAGCTGGCACACCCGTTGTCCGGATATTCCCATTTCCCAGCCTGCCTCTTCAACCGTTCTGCCCTTTCTGAAGATCCCATCGATGGTCCTGTACAGCCGTTTATCCGGTCTGTCGTTCCTCTTTTCATAATTCGGAAGATCATCGATCAGACAGTCGGCTAAGTCCCGGTCTCCCACCGGCTCTCCATACAGTTGCCTGAAAAAGTCTTCCGGATACTTCGGGTGGTTTCTTTTTACAGACGAAGCTGCAAAGCTCGTATTCAGAAGCAGAAGGATCTTTTCGTCAGGAACCAGGGTACATCCATGCTGATCCAGTTCCTTCTTTGCGTAAGATATGCAGGATAGAAAGCCGGATCTGCCATGAGAAAGTCTGCCTGATCCGGATCACATATAAGGGTAAGAACGGTTTTATACGGGCCTGCATCCCCGGCTTTTTTCTTCCCCGGATACACGGATGAAGACAGCTGCAATGCGGAAATATCTTCCAGCACCGCAAAACACTTCTGTCCTGACGGTCCAAAAAACACCTCACGGGAAGGGCAGTCCCCGAAAGTATCATTCGGAACAGCGCCGTATGTTTCCGATATGTACTTTTTCAGTTCGTCTCTGGTCATTTGAACCCTCCGGGTAAATGAAGGCGACTTCTGCCGCCCGGCACTTTATGACAGTTATTTCACTGTCCGGACTCTGCCGGGACTCTGCAGACCTTTTCTGCTGTGCCAGTAGCGGATGACCTTTGCATCCACGAACATGGCGTATTTGTCCTCGCACCGCATTGCCTTGCCTGCTGTCATGGCAGTCTCTTCCGGATCCACATCTTCAAGACTGTATTCCTCCTGATTCTCCAGCCAGTAGGGATTGGCATAGGACGCATCCACAACAGTCTTGACAAAATCCGGCGGAAATGCCTGGCCAAGAGAATAAAAGCCCAGCTTCTCCAGCTTTCCCTGCTCCAGCAGGGCATACTTGTTGACATTATATCCGATCCTTTTGGCGAAATCCCTCTGTGTAAGTCCCAGGGCCTTCCTCAGGGCCAGAAGCTTTAAGCACATGACCGGTATATAGACCTGGTCCCGGTGGTTCCAGTTGTTGTCAAACGTATATCCGTGAGGCGGAGATTCCATCCTTCCATAGGCCCGGCCCTTTTCTTCTTCTGACAGTTCCTCATAGTCCCGGCTTCTCAGATTCTCCAGTTCGGCACGCCGCTCGTCGCAGTACCGGCTCCACCTGTCCCAGTTTTTCTGCTCCTCTATCAGTTCTTCCGGGCTCATGCGGTTCTTTTGCCTTCAGACATACTCGGTACAGGCCTTCATGCTGATTCCGGAGATCAGTGCTTTCCGGGCATTCTTATAGCCGTTCTTTTTCCCTTCTTTCCATCCCTCTGCCGCTTCCAGGATATCGTGCCGGTAACTTTCTTTTACGCAGAATTCCCCAAAGCTCAGCCTTCTTGTTACCGGTTCCACCGGTACAGGATAGGTTTCCGAACCGTACCTGTAATAACCGTTATCCCTGTCCAGAGCAGTCATCCATGGGTGTCTCGGAGCAAATTTCAGAAGCTGCTCATCTGTAAGGGTTGATGCGTCAAAGCGGTCATAGATCCCAAGAAAATCCACGACTTCCGTCTCTTCTTTCGGCGGCAGAACGCCGGGAATGATCTTTTCGGTTGCAACTGCCATCCTGAACCCCTCCTCTTTCTTCTAAATCAGTATGTATCTTTCTGCCGCTAACTGCCTGCTGCTTCCAGGAAGCAGGGCCTGGCGCCTCTCCCTGATGGCCGCCGGGTCATATCCGGGGCACTGAATATCTGATACAAAATAAGTATGAATGTTTGACTTGACTTAGTGGTAAATTTACCGCAATCTAACCAGCCTCCCTAAAAAAACAAGGGAAGTTAATCACAAAATGCAGGAAATATAGTATAATTGCTACAGCAATCTGATCTTATGCTGTAGCA
>ODAI013465480.1_pt1 | contig 12125 bp, 6 predicted proteins | sample 1539321 | NCBI WGS metagenome assembly ODAI01 (sample SAMN02144231, study PRJEB22623) | gut metagenome | biome: sheep rumen | host: Ovis aries | place: New Zealand
GAATTAACAACAAAATCAAAACGATGAAACGGCAAGCATACGGATATAGAGACGAGAAGTTCTTTGAACTCAGAATTCTTTCCCTACATGACAAAAACTACGCATTTGTCGGATGAGCCCTATTATTTTCCTTTAAAGGCCTTAAAAAACACGCAAAAAAGCTTGTTTCGATACTTTTCCCTATCCTTTGCAAACATTTCTGCGGTTCTAAATTTCAACACCCAAGTCTTATTTGAAAGGTATTTTGTAGGCAAATGGCATATCTCATTCTGAAAATGAGGGTAACAAGGGCCAATTTTCACCATTTACTGAAACAAACAAGAGATAGTTTTGTAACCATAATGAGATGAAGATGTTGACATTTGCCACATTTAGTCTTTCCGTTTCCTTTACACTTTTTCAGATCTGAAAAGGATACTTTGAAGTTGTCACAAATGGCATCTGAGGGTATCACATATATGGAGTGAGGTCGTCAGATGCCACATGTGAGCGGGTTAGATGCCACAAGTGACACCCTCAGATGATAATTTAGCCAAGCGATCTAAACAAAAAAAACGGGGAACCGCGTGTGCAGTTTCCCGTTTGTTATTTTCGATAGATAATGGCAAAACACCTAAAAAAACGCCAATATCTATTGGTAATCACTTTGGATTACTCGGCCAGCTTGTTGTCTGAGCCCAGCACGTCGGTAATCTTGTGCTTGTACATTTTCTCCATCTCGTCGCGAGCGGGACCGCAGTATTTGCGGGGGTCGAACTCACCGGGATTCTCTGCGAGGGTCTTGCGGACGGCTGCGGTGAAGGCCAGACGAGAGTCGGAGTCGATGTTGATTTTGCAGACGGCGCTCTTAGCGGCTTTGCGGAGCTGCTCTTCGGGGATACCTACTGCATCGGGGAGCTTGCCACCATACTGGTTGATGATGTCGACATACTCCTGGGGAACGCTTGACGAACCGTGGAGGACGATGGGGAAGCCGGGGAGCTTGACCATGATGGCGTCGAGGACGTCGAATGCGAGTGGCGGGGGAACGAGCTTGCCGGTCTTCGGGTCGCGTGTGCACTGCTCGGGGGTGAACTTGTAGGCACCGTGCGAAGTACCGATGGAGATGGCGAGAGAGTCTACGCCTGTGCGGCCTACGAAGTCGATGACTTCCTCAGGCTTTGTGTAGTGGCTCTCGGCTGCGACTACTTCATCCTCAACACCTGCGAGCACGCCGAGCTCACCTTCAACGGTGACGTCGAACTGATGGGCATACTCCACGACTTTCTTGGTGAGGGCGATGTTCTCTTCGTAGGGCAGTGAGCTGCCGTCGATCATCACGCTTGAGAAGCCCATGTCTACGCAGCTCTTGCAGATCTCGAAGTTTGCTCCGTGGTCGAGGTGGAGGGCGATTTCGGGATGCTCGCAACCGAGCTCCTTAGCATACTCCACGGCTCCCTGTGCCATATACTGCAGGAGGGTCTGGTTGGCATACTTGCGTGCACCAGCCGACACCTGAAGGATGACGGGGCTCTTGAGGTCGGCGCTGGCCTTGATGATGGCCTGCAGCTGCTCCATGTTGTTGAAATTGAATGCTGGGATGGCGTAACCGCCATTGATGGCACGGGCAAACATATCGCGTGTGTTCACCAGGCCTAATGTTTTGTAACTTACCATAATATCTAAAAAATTAATACTAAAAAGTTCCGTTAATTAACGAATGCAAAGGTAATGAATAAATTAAACATTAAAGATGAAAAATGAAAAATTCTTTTGGTCGGGGTGTACTAACATGGGATTTTTTATGCTTTTTTCAGCTTTAAGTGTGCTACCTGCTATGTCGGCTTTCCAATTTCGCGCACATGCTGCTCGAAAAGTTCGCGGTCGCGTAGTGCTCCGTTCTTGATGCGAGCGCGATAGTTGTAGATGGTGTTGACGGAGTAGTGGAGGAACTCGGCTATTTTTGACGAGTCGTCGATGCCGAGCCGGATGAGTGCGAATATGCGGAGTCCTGTGGAGAGGGTGTTTTCTTCTACGACGATGCGTTCTTCGGGGCGCAGCAGGGCGTTGAAGTCGTCGATGAAGTTGGGGAAGAGGTGTAGGAAGGCCGAGTCGAAGCTGACGTAGAGGTCTTCGAGCTCGCGGTCGCGGAACTCTTGTGAGCGTGTGAGCTGGTAGAGGTCGTTGTATTCGTGGTTTTTCACCATTCGGTTGACGCGTTTGCGGAAGTTGTCCATTTTGTCGATATACATGGAGCAGAGCCGCATGAAATGGCCCACGTATTCTTCTTTGACGCTGTTGGCTGTGGCGAGCTTGGTGTTGTGGGTGGAGAGTTTGGCGTTGAGCACGGAGAGCTGCTCGTTGAGGGAGGTGAGCTGTGCGTTCTGCTCGTTCACCTGGCGGTGAGCGGCGCGTAGTCGGCGATGCTGGCGGAGCACGTCGTAGAGGGAGAATGCCAAGACGAGGGAGAGCAGGCCGAAGGCGATGAGGAAGATGAGTGTGCGGCGCTTGTCGCGCACTTGGTATTGCTGGTATTTGGAGTCGATGGCGGTGAGGATGGGCGACAGTTGCCACGAGCGCAGGCGTGTGCCGAAACGTGTGGCGCAGTTGCCGGCAAAGCTGATGTATCGGTAGGCTCGGTCGATGTCGCCGTTGATCATCAGCTGGTTGGCGAGTTCCCACATGGAGCCTTGGTCCATGATGGCGTTGCGCACGTCGCTGGTGGCGCTCTCGATGAGCCAATGCATCTTCTGTATGCTGTCGCCCCGGAGGCCGTATTCGAGGTAGCGGTAGAAGGTGGTGAGGGCGTAGGCATGGGTGCCGGGCTTCACCTGCTTCATCCAGAGGTCGTTGACAGCAAGCGACTGCGTGGTGCTGCCATTGTCCATGAAGGTCATCTCGCGGCGCTGCAGGGCTCTCACGTCGGTGCTGTCGGCAGTTTCCAGGAGCAGCTTCTCGTAGCGGTGGGCTACTTGCCGGTATTGCTGCTGCAGCGAATCGATGCGCGCATAGAAGGCCATTTCGCTGTAGGCGTGGTTGCAAGCGCGATAGTAGGCCACGAGGCCCGACTGGTCGAGCGAGGGCTCGTCGATGCGTTTCAGCGTGAACAGCGCCTCGTCGTACATACCCGTATTGCTGTATTGGAAAGACAGTTCGGCCAGGCATTCTCCGGCGAGCGAGGCGTCTCCCATTCGCTCAGCCAGGGCGACACTCTGCTGGAGATAGTGAATGGCGGAGTCGTTGACAAAGGCGAGGTATTCTTCGAACAGCTCGTGAGAGAGGCGGAACCGGGCCCGCGTGTCGGTTGTTTCGGAGAGCTTGGTGGTCAGGCGGTCGATGGTCTGCTGTTTCTCAGCAACGAACTGTGGCGACTGTTTGATGGCTCGGTCGAGGCACAGCAAGGCTGAGTCGAGGTCCACTTTCTGGGCGAAACCTTGAGTGACAGAGGCCAGCAACAACAAAAGCGCGCAAATAGTTCTTCCCATGATTCCTGTGTTTTGTAGAAAACTGCTACAAAGTTAACGGAAATCATGGAAAGAACAAAACTTTTTGGGGAGAAAAAGGTGTTTTCCCCACTCCACACTCCACAAACCTACTCAAGCGTGAAGCGCACACGCTGGGGCAGCTGGTCGCTGGAGGTTCCGATGAGGGCGTCGAACAGTCCCGGCTCGGCGCGCCACTGGGCTGCCTGCTCGTCATAGAACGAGAGGGCGTCGGTGCCGATGGTGAGGCTCACCTCACGCGTCTCTCCGGGCCGCAGGAAGACTTTCTGGAAAGCCTTGAGCTCTTTCACGGGGCGTTCCACCGACGACTTCACATCGTGGATGTAGAGCTGCACGGTCTCGGCTCCGGCTCGCTGGCCAGTGTTGGTGACGCTGACGTTGAACGTGATTCGGTCGCCCTGCCCCATCAAGGTCTTATTGGCGGAGGCCTTGCCCAGACGGAAAGTGGTGTAGCTGAGTCCGTGTCCGAACGCGAAGAGCGGCTTTTCCTTCTTCAGACGGTCGGTCCAACGGTAGCCGACGAAGATGCCTTCCTTGTATTCCTCGTCGATGACCTGATGGTTGCTACGCCAAGTGCCGGGATAGCTGCCTGTGGCGTGAGCACCACATTGGTCGAGGCTGGCGTACCACGTGAAGGGCAGTTTTCCGCTGGGGTTCACCTTTCCAGTGAGCACATCGGCCAACGCGTTTCCGCTCTCCGAGCCCACGAACCACCCCTGAACGACTGCAGGCACCTTGCTGAGCCAAGGCATAGAGACGGCATTGCCCGAGATGTTGACATAGACCAGGCGGGGGTTGGCTGCGACAAGGGCATTCACGAGGCGGTCTTGCGCATAGGGCAGGGCCAGCTGCTTGCGGTCGTGGCCTTCGCAGTCTTGGAAGTCGCTCTTGTTCAGTCCGCCGAACATGATGACCACATCGGCCTCTTTGGCCTTAGCGACAGCCTCGTTGATGAGTTCGTCCTCGGAGCGCAGGTCATAGAGCGAGCGCCCAACGGTCACGCCGTTGTAGCTCTGAACGGTGTCGCCCACATAGCCGCGGGCATAATCCAATTGACAATTGACAATTGACAATTGAGCGGCAAGTCCGTCGAGCGGGAGAATCTCGTGTTGCACCTTCAGCGATGAAGAGCCACCGCCGACGGTCATCATCTTGATGGCGTTCTCGCCCACCACAAGGATGCGCTTGTTGGCCGAAAGGTCGAGGGGAAGCAACGGAGCCGAGGCTTTCCCATTCTTTACTTTATCGTTCTTGAGCAGCACGATGCCCTCTCCACCGATGCGACGGGCAGCCTCGTAGTGGCTCTCGCTGCAAAGGAAGCCTTGTGCGCGCTGTCGGTTCATCGTCGTGCGGAAATACAACCGAAGCACCCGGCGAACCTTGTCGTTCAACTCGCGCTCGGTGTACTTGCCCTCGCCAATGAGGCGTTTGTAGGGCAAAGCGAGATAGTAGTTGTCGTAAGCATTGGTAGCGCCCATCGTGAGGCCGTCGGTCCATGTGCCGAACTCCATGTCGAGTCCGTTCCGGACAGCCTCGTCGGTGTCGTGGCAACCGCCCCAGTCGCTCACCACCACGCCGTCGAACTGCCAGTCACCTTTCAGAATCTGGTTGAGCATCACATTATTATGACAATTGTGTTGGTTTTTGTAGAGGTTGTAAGCTCCCATGATGCCCCAAGCTTTTCCCTCGACGACAGCAGCTCGGAAGGCTGGCAGATAGATTTCGTGCAACGCGCGGTCGGAGACAACGACATTCACCTGATGGCGATACTCCTCGTCGTTGTTCAGGGCATAATGCTTCACGCACGCAGCCACTCCCTTCGACTGCAGGCCTTGAACGTAAGGCACCACCATTCGGGAGGCCAGCAGCGGGTCTTCGCCCATATACTCGAAATTGCGGCCTCCGAGCGGAGTGCGATAGATGTTCACGCCCGGACCCAGAATCATGTCTTTCCCACGATAGCGGGCTTCCTCGCCGAGGCTCTCACCATAGAGGCGCGCCAAGTCGGGGTTCCAAGTAGCAGCCAAACACGTGAGCGCGGGGAATGCCACACACGAGTCGTTGGTCTGGCCAGCCTGCTCCCACTCGTCCCACAGCACGTCGGGGCGCACGCCGTGAGGACCGTCGTCGGTCCAGAAGTCGGGCATTCCCAATCGGGGAACTCCTGCAGCAGAGAATTTCGACTGCGCGTGAATCACTCGGATTTTCTCGTCGAGCGTCATACGGGCCAATGCGTCTTCTACGCGTTGCTCGATGGATTTTGTCTCGTCGAGATAGACAGGCAGTTGTTGTGCCTGTGCCGAATGGAAGGTCGTGGCGAGCACGGCCAAAGCAAACAATATCTTTTTCATTGATTGGTAGATAATTAATCGTTCTCTATGTTTTTTCAATAAAGTGCCTCTTTCGTTCAGTTGATTTTTTTCAACAAATCATCACCATTACTTCTCAAGAGTTACTTTCCCAAACCCATTGAACGTATATAGCTCTCTTGTTTGCGGCATCTTTCGAAGCGGCAGTTGCTGATGAACGCTTCCAGCTGTTGGCGGAACAGTTGCTGGTTGGGGCGTGCCTCGCGAAAGTTCTTGTAGGTGGTGCGGTCGCATTCGGAGTATTTCCCCACCAGCGAGTCCCACAGTTCGGGTCGCTCAATGCCCATCATGCACGAGCCGTCGAGCTTCTTGTAGGGCCAGAAGGTGTAGCCGATGTTCGCCTGTTTCATCACTTTGACAAAGTCAGCCTGCCACTCGTCGGTATTATGGCCAATCTCGCCCATATACATCGGCAGCCCCGTCTTGTCGCGGAACGCTATATAGTCGTTGATGGCCTCAGCGGTGGCCGAGCCTCCATATCGGTGGCAAGTGTACATGATGTTGGCGTCGAATGTCCAGTCGTTGAACATGAAGAAGTCGCTGTTCCAACGTGCGCCACCGAGCAGAATGACGTGGTTGCGGTCTGCTTGCCGGATAGCCTTCACCGCACGTTTGTATAAGGGTTCGAGCATGGCGTTCAACTCGTCTTTGTTGTCAAAGTAGTGGGCTATCGGCTCGTTCATGAGCTCGTAGCCAAGAATGACCGGCTCTTGAGCATAGCGCTTGGCGATGCGCTGCCAGATGTCGCAGAACAGCTGCTGGCTCTGCTCGCTCTCGAAGAGCCAAGGGTAGCCGTAGCCGTCGTCGATATTGTCGCCCGTCTGCGAGCCTGGGCAGTCGTGCATGTCGAGAATGAGGTAGAGCCCGGCCTTGCGACACCAGCCGACTACTTGGTCTATGCGCTCGAAACCGTCTTGATTGTGGGTGAGCCCCATGTAGTCTTCATCGGTGAACAACTTGTAGTTGAACGGCAGACGGATGGTGTTTGCGCCAGTCTGTGCAATGAAGTCGATATCGGCCTGAGTGATGTAGTTGTCTTTGAATTGTTGCCAGAAGCGTGCTGTCTCGTCTGGGCCCACAGCCTCTTTCAGCATCAAGTCAATCATCCAGGCTGAATTGGTCTTTGAAAAACCAAACATGTAGCCCTCGGGATTCAACCAGTTTCCAAGATTGGTGCCTTGAATGAACAACTTCTCGCCATTGGGCTTGATGAGGTTCACTCCTTCCACCCGCACAAAGTCAGCCTTCGGCGGTCGGTCAGTATTCTTTACATGTGGCTTTGCCGCCGTAGCCCAGACTACGGCCAGCATTGCCCACACTAAAAACAACAATCTCTTCGTCATAACTAATTCATTAATGCGTAATCACTTTTTTACCGTTTTGAATATAAACACCTTTCGGCAACGACCGATGATTGGAAACACGCCGACCCTGCAGGTCGTAGATGTCATTGGAGTGTTGCGTCGTTGGAATGTCAACCTGCCCTATTCCAGCCGTGCATCGTTTCTCGAACGCCTGCTGCAGATAGGGGATGTGAACCTTGACAAAGTTCTTCAGGTCGGCAATGTATTCACGATAGGTGTTATGATATACGTGCTTCTCGAAACTGAACACTTGGCGGTTGATGGGCCAGATGCGATAGTTCGCAGCCTGCGTCTGACTGATGGCGGTGCTCAGGCTGTCGATATGGTCAAGCAGATACTGCTCCAAACCATTTGCAACCAGCTCGTTCAACCGCTTGGCACAGGCATCAGAGAACCATCTGTCTTGCCACATGCGCCGAATGAGTTGTTCAAAGGGGCGGTCGCCCAATCCCAGATAGGCTTCCATTGCGCGCAACAAGCTGCGCTCGGAACTGTTGTCGTAGCCAAGGTCGAGGTCCCATAGCGGACCAAGGTGCACCTTGTCTTCGTCAGCATCTTTATACATATAGATGCTATAAAGCGCATCAATGTTGCCCGTTATCTCGGCAGCCACATACCAGTTGACCAAGTCTTCCTCGTCGAAGAAAGCGCGGTAGCCCTGTTCGGGATCGGCGAAGTTGTCGCCTTTGACTGCCCGCTCCATCTTCTCTATCCACTGCCCGATGGCAATGCGATTCGGCAAAGTCAGGAATTCGTCCTTCGGATTCTTCAGGTTGTAAATGATGCGATAGATGCTCGACGTGATACAAGGATCTTCGCGCGAGTTGTTATTGGCCACCTCCAACACCCATCCGTTCTCTTCGTCGATGTCGATGCGCCGTTTGTGGACTTGCACTTGGTCGCTAATCTGATAGGTGCCGCGATAGACTCCATTCAAGTAGACATCAACAAAGCGAGCTGCCGGACAAAACTTCATGCCCATAAAGCGACCGAGGTCGTAGGTCAGAGCGTTTCGAATCATGGTCTTGTCGCCGTGATTGGCCAGAAGCGTCCAACTGCGCGAATTAGCGAAATGGCGGCCCAGAAACTTCTGCTTCGTAGCAAACTTGATGCGATAGGACTTCTTGTCAGCGTTCCACCAAGTGGAGTTCCCTCGGCCTCTGATCTCTGTGTCAGGATAAGTTGCCACACTGTCGCCGTCTACATAGACGAGTCGGCACTTGATGTATTGCTCCTTGCTCGTGATGTTGCTGCCGTTCTCAGTCTCGATGTAGATGGTGGGCACATCGGTCAACTGGGCCAGCTGTCCTGCTTCAGCTCCAAAAAGTGGGAAGAGGAATGCAAACAATGAGACTAAGAGCCTTAATGACATAGAGGTGAGAGTTTTGAGGTTAGAAGACACAACTCCCCCAGCCCCCCTTGAAAGAGGGGGGAGAGTTGCTATTACAAGAGTTTCAAAGATTGTTACTTTTTCTGGAACACGCGAACATAATCCACTTCCATCGTCAGAGGAAGAGCGCTCTCGTCGACACCCTGCATTCCGCCCCAGTCGCCACCCCAAGCAAGATTCAGGATGAGGTAGAACGGGTAGTGGAACGGCCACTGATTATGACCAGACCCGAGCACCGACTTCTTCACGTTCAGTTGGACTTTTCCATCCACGTAGGTAGTCATCTCGTCGGCGGTCCAAAGCAGGGCGTAGGTGTGGAACTCGCCTTCGGCCTTGCTGATGGTCATAGCATGAGTTTTCTGAGTGTTCTTGGTGTGGTTGTAGTCTTGTGTGTGAATGCTGGAAGACACCTCATTGGGCACAACTCCCACTTCCTCCATGATGTCTATCTCGCCACACATTGGCCAAGGATTGGTGGACCAGTCATTGTTCACGGGCATCATCCAGAAAGCAGGCCACGTTCCTTTGCCTTTCGGCAATTTGATGCTGGCCTCGAAGTAGCCGTGCTGCCAACCCTGACGCACTTTTGCATAGACGCGGCCAGAGTAAACCTTTCCGTTCTCCTTGAAGCAGTTGATGCGCAGCGTGCCGTTCTTCACTTCCGTCACGAGTCGGCCTTCGGGCGACTTGTGGTTGACGTAGTTCTGCAGCTCGTTGTTCACCCAGTGGTCTTTCTGCACCTCATGCGTCCAGTCGTTGGAGTTCAGTTCCGAACCTTCATCGAACTCGTCGTTCCAAACCAGCTGATAGCCCTCGGGAGCATTGTAGCCAGGCTTTTCGGCAGCTGCCTGACGAACGGTGATGGTCTTGCGGGCTGCACCCGACATGATTGTTACCGACCCTACACGCTCCTCTGTATAGGGATTTTCGGCCACCGTCACCGTGATGGAGCCTTTCTGCGACAGCGAGCCATCGGTGGAAACCTTGATGAACTCACCGTTAGGATAGGCGCCCCATTCCTTGCCAGTCGTCGACACACTCACGGTGTAGCTGCCGCCAGTGGCGGGAGCTTCTATGCTCTCTTGTGAACAGCTGATGGTGATGGATAACGGCTCATCGTTGTCGTCACCACCACAGCCCGTGAGGACTGTGGCGATGATAAACAACAGATTATAAATCATCATTTTCTTCATTATTCTGATTTCTGAAAAATGATATCACTAATCTCTACATGTGTTCCTGCTGGCGAGCCACCAAAGTCGAAGAACAGAGAAAGTGCATGGGCATCATTCAGCGGAAGCTGCACGCCCTTCACCGTGTAAACGAACTCCTCGCCACCCTTTACGTCGTGACGATCAGCAAAGAAGAAGTTATTGTCGTGTTTCTCCGCATCGTCGGTCTCAGTGAGCTTAATCGTCACACCAGGCAGATCTACATCTGCATAGATTGTGCACGAGAAGTCGTACTTGTCGCTCATGGCTGCTGTCAGAGTGGTGTTGATGGGGAACTGACCCTGCCACTGAGAACCACCCATGCCGTCAGAGAGCGTGAGTTCCCACTTGTTGTCTTTGTGCGACCATACGGGATCAGCAATCTGTGCCCAGCCGTTATCGGCAAACCAAGGCGTCACGCTGATGAAAGCATCGCCGGCATCGACAGCCTTCCAGAGGTTGCTGGCAGCGTTGTAGTCTAATGCTCCACCGCCGCTGCTTCCGCCTTCCTGGTGCTTCTGCACGATGATCTCGCTGAGGTCAATCTGTAAGCCTGCGGGGCAACCACCGAGGTCGACGAACAACTTTGCCTCGCTGAAGCCGCTGTCCTCACCCTTCTTCTGTGCTTTCACACCGATGAACTCAATATAGTTTTCACCTGCCTGCAGTGTTAGGTTGCCATCGTAGATGAGCGTGTTGTCGTCGTCGCCTTCATCGCAGATCTTGAAGGTGAAGCGACCGAGGTCCTCGCTCGACTCAATCTTCGCACGTACGTCGTAGAGTTGTCCGGGCTCGATGTTCAGCTGGGCGTGGTGGATGGAGTTCTGAGCCTGCCACTCGGCAGCGGTGGCATCGTTAGCAGTGATGGTGTAGACTCCATTCTCATAAGAGAACTTCGGGTCGCCAATCTGGCTCCAGTTAGCGTCGGCCCACCAGAAGTTCATCACACCCTTTGTGTTGAAACCTGCGCCAAGGTTGTCGGGTGAATCGACGGCCACCCACTTCACGTTAGCGGGATCATTCTCGTCGACGCCCTCCTGCGGCACGATGGTGCCGTCGTCGTTGGCATGGTCCTTCAGCACGATGTTGCTGGCCGAGATGTGAGTCTCACCCTTGGCATGACCGAAGTCGAGCACAAGTTTCACGGTGTTGAGTTCCACCCCTTCCAAGTTGCTCTTCCAGAATACGTATTCCTGACCGGCCTTGAGGCTCACCTTCTCGTCGATCATGGCGGCGTTGTCAGCCTCGTTGGTCAACTTCACAATGACGTCGTCGATGTCGGCATCCGACTGCAGGATGATGGAGAAGTCGTAGTTGGTACCGGGGGTGGTCACGAGGTTCGTATGGAAGTGCACCTGAGCCTGCCAGTCGGCATAGCACTGGTCGGGCACGGTGATGCTGTAGTCGTTGTTGCCCCCCTTGAAGAGTGCAGCGAAGGCAGCGGTCTGCTCGTTGCCCCAACCTGGATCGGGATTGTAGTAGAACGACATCTCGGGTGTGATGCCCTTCCACAGGTTGAAGTCGCTGTTGGCGTCGAAGCCGGTTTCCTCAACGAGACGCTCGTCGGGAGCACTGGTGAAGATGAAGCGCCAGGCGATGCTGCGGTCGGGAGCCTCATAAATGAGCACGAGCTTCGTGGCCGTGAGCGACTCGATGCGGAACAGCGGATTCTCGTACTGAGCGTCGCTGCTGATGTAGGGGAAAGCGGTGTTGGCAGCCAGCTGGATGTACTGCTGGCGTGAAACCTGCCCGTCGGCATCAGTCCAATTCAGTTGCTCGAAAGACCACGTAGACGTCTGGTTGCCGATGGTGGTGTCGAAGTCTTCCTTTTTTTCATCAGGATTGAATTTGGATGCGCCATAGTTCACATAGGTCAGACCATCGGCACCGGCATCATAGGTGAACGTGCCACCCTTTCGGTTGTCGTTGGTGAAGGTGATGCGGTCGTCGTACATGCCGAAGTCCTTCTTCTCGTCGACGCCAGCCGCCCACCACTCAGTACCAGCCGTTCCAGCAGGGCCGCAACCCAGATGGGCAGGCTCCTTGCGTGCGAAGCGCCACTCCTTGTTGCAGATGCGGCGGAAGTCGGCAGAGTAGTCGACCTTCGTCTCGTTGAAGGTGAATTCCTTCTTGATGCCAGTCTGAGAGATACCATTGCGGTTGCCCAGGCGCAGCTCTACGGTGTAGGTACCAGCCTCGGGGTTGTTGTAACCCACTTCCTGAAGCGTGGAGTACTGTGTGCCGTTGAGAATCCAGATAGGATAGGTGCCCGCAGCGGGCGTGTAAGAGGCCACCATCTGGTTGGTCTC
>ODAI011314970.1_pt1 | contig 12124 bp, 8 predicted proteins | sample 1539321 | NCBI WGS metagenome assembly ODAI01 (sample SAMN02144231, study PRJEB22623) | gut metagenome | biome: sheep rumen | host: Ovis aries | place: New Zealand
ACTAAATTATTAGAAAAATAAATCTCTATTCTATCTCCAGTTCCAATAAAGCCTTCTTTATCCTCGTTTGCTTTATTTTTAACCTTAATAGTATAGCTATCACTCAAACCTAAATCTAAATCAGATACATTTGTATTTAAAGGTATGCCTATTATAATATCATCTTCTACTTGATATTTTGTTATTTCTGGTACACCTAATTCATCAACAGTTAATGTAATATCAATATCTAAAACAATAGAATAATTAGCTGTATCATCTGGTACAAACTTAGCTTTAAATACTTTATCACCAGATTCAGAAATACTTTGATTTACATCCATCCACTCAAAATTATCAGGTAATTGAACATCACTTAATTTTTGTCCTACATATGCTTGTAAACCACTAGGAATTTCAAAATTAGGTTCTAATTTCGATACTTCAATCGCAACATCTTTTTCTACTTTATAACCTGCTTTATTATAAGTAATTAACTTAACAGATGTATCACCAACTCTTAAATCTACTCTCGAATCAGGATATACAATCTCAATATTTTGAGTTATAGTTTCAGTTCTAACACTTTTTTCATTATAAGTAAGATTCACTGAAACATTACTCATATCAATTTTATCAAACGCATGATATTGAGAATTAATACCTTGAACAGAAATAACATCAGGATCAACTTGAACATAATTGATATTATTTTCATTAGCATAAGTTTTTGGAACAGAATTACTATAAACATATAATTTTACGTCCATATCTTTAAAAGTACCCTCTTCAATAGTTGCAATATTTCTACCAAAATGTACTTCTTTCAACATACTATTAGTACTAAAATCTGTAACCTTTACAGCACTTAATTCATCAGGTAAAATAATTTTTTCTAGCTGAACACTATCTGAAAATAAACGTGTAGGAAGTATTGAAATATTATTCAAAAATGTCAATTCATTTATATTAGCAGAAGAAAACGCTTCTTCCCCAATTGATGTAACATTTGTTGGAACAACTACTGATACATAGCTATCAGGATCAAAAGAATTATTGAAAGCGCCTGTTCCAATAGTTAATAAACTTTGTGGCAAATTTATTGTTTGCAATTTTTCACAACTTGCAAAAGCATTATCCCCTATCTCATTAATTCCCTCTGGCAATGTTACACTTTTAAGAGAATTACTATCATACATCATATTCTCAGAAATTTTTTCCATATTATTTAAAAATACTATTTCTTCTAAACGTGAGCCATAAAATGCCTCATCCCCAATTTCAGTAATTGTAGAAGGAACAACAAATTTTGAACTTAATAATGAACCATTAAATGCCCTTTTTCCTATATGAGCTATATCATCACTTAATTTAACAGTAAATAAAGATGTTGCCATAGAAAATGCATAATCACCAATATATGATATATTTGCATCTAACTCACTTAAAGAATTACAACCATAAAAAGCATAATCGCCTACTGTAATACTTTCAGCATCACTTATGACATTAGTTAAACGTTCATCGTCAAATGAATTACTAAAAGCATTATTTCCAATCTTTGTTAATGATGATGGTAAATATATACTTTTAATATTTTTAAAGGAATCTGAATTTTCAATAAACATAGAATCACTTCTATCAGCAATTCCTGTTACAGTATAACCATCAATTGTACTTGGAACATATAATAAAGCACCAGTAAACTGAGAATCATTATAATCAGTTAGTTCTATATTATTATTTCCAACGATCCTATATTCCCATGCACTTTCATAAATAGCTGGATTAGTCACTTTAAAAGAATCATTAATTTCTATGCCAAGAGGTGTTTTTAGCTTAATATTCACTGTTTGCTCGCCACTACTGTAAGGCTCATATCCCCTTATTTCAAAATTTTTAATATCATATAATGGATATTCAACTAATGTATTATTAGTATATCTGATTTTAATTTTTGTACCTAAAATATTAGTAATAGTTCCATAATTATATTCAGTCAAAATTGGTTCTAACTCATACGAATCAACAATATCTTCTAAATTATCATGATCACTTACCTTAAACACATTGTATTCATCACAATCATGATTATCACATAATTCAGCACCAGTAAAATTTATAAAACCATAGCCGAAATATTGATCCCAACCTGCATCACCTATATCATCAGAATACCTTCTAAGTAATGTTATTGTATCATCAAATGTTAAATTTTTATTCATACTTTTTAAATTTGCAACAGCTCCTGAAACATGAGGAGACGCCATTGATGTTCCATTTTTAATTTGTTTTGATTCATCCCTTGCAATACTTTTTATACCAACGCCAGGAGCAGCAAACATTATTGAATTCCCATAATTTGAAAAATCTGCCTTATTCATATCTACATCAACAGCTGAAATTGATAAAGTATTATCAAACGCAGATGGATAACGATCATCAAATTCATTCTTATTTCCAGCTGAGGCAACACTAATTATATTTTGTTGTTTTGCGGCCTCAATAGAATTATGTTCTCCTCTAGAATACCCTTCACCACTAAAACTCATATTTATTACATCAGCTTTTTTATTATATGTAGCGTAATCTATTGCGGCTATAATATCATTTGCATAAATATATTTCCCTCCTGAAGCTTTGACGGCAAGTATCTTAACATTATTTGTAGTTGCTTCTGCTATAGTCCCGGCTACATGTGTTCCATGACCAGATTCATCATACGCATCATTATTTTTTTCCAAAACATTATATACACCAGCTAATCTACCAGGATATTTTTCATTAAATAAATCGACATCTAACCCAGTATCTATAACTGCAACAACAACATCATTTAATTGTTTATTTTCAAGCTGATCGAGTAAAGTATCTATGCCCATAGCTTCTACTCCCCATGAATTATAATTAGAAACTAAAACAGTATCTTCATCAAATGTACGAACAAGATTTTCACTAACTTCCATATCTGAATCCTCACTATTTAACTTTTCTAATGCTAATTTCTTTTCTTCTTCAGAACCATATTGTAAAAAATATTGATTATTAGGAGCTTCTATAATTTTTACAGCTCCGTATGTATCTTTAATTTTATTCTTTGACGTTACAATAAGCATATTTTCTTTGTCTTCATCAGAAACCTCACTAACTTCCTCAAAATAATTATCCATAAATTCCTGAGATAACTCATTGATATTAATTAAATCTTTTTTTAATAAAGTTTTCCTAATTAAAAATCCCCCACTTAATACTACCATAAAAACAAAAACAATCAATAAAAATTTTTTAAATCTAAACCTCATAATATACACGTCCTATTCTAATAAAAATTATAACATATTATTTATAAAAATGTATATAAAAAAATAACATTCAAAAATATTTTTACCAACAAAAAAATATGTTACAACATAACCAGAAAGGAGTTGCTAGGTATGGATACTAAGAAAAAAATAACATTACCAATAAAAGTTACTATTATTGGTGTGGTTATAGGTTTATTATTTGCAGGTATTGGACTTTTTAAACAACTTGACGCTAAAAAAATTAATAAACAAAGAGCAGATGAAGCTTTAAAACAATCTCAAGAAATGGTAGATGCTGCAAATGCTAGATTAGCTGAAATAGAAACCGAATATAATGAATTACAAACACAATATAATGCCAAAGAACAAGAATGTAATGCTGATACAACTGATATGATGGATCCAAATTGGATTATAAACAAATCAAATTGTAACAAAGAATTATTCGATTTAGAATCTGAAATGTCTAGTTTAGAATTTGAAGATACTGCGATTAAAGCTAAGGACTATACAGTTTATTATGACGAAGTAAAACCTATGACTTATTATATTTTTTACATAATTGGTGGTTCTATTGCAGGGATAGCAGCACTAGCTGCATTTATTATATACTTAGTCAAAGGTAAAAAAACTTATTAAATAATCAAAGGAAGAATAAAATAAACTCTTCCTTTTAAATTACACTCTTTCTACTAAATAACAAAAAAAACTTATCAAAAGATAAGCTTATTATCATTATGGAGGGCCTAGTCGGATTTGAACCAACGATCGGGGAGTTGCAGTCCCATGCCTTACCACTTGGCTATAGACCCATAACAAACACAAATAAATTATAACAAAAAATAAAAACTTTGACAATATATTTTATTTCATTTTCAAATTTTTATTACAAACATTGTCTAAAAAAACAATATATGCTAAAATAATATAGTAATAGTTAAAAAGATAAAGGAGAACCGAAATGAAAAAACATACAAAAAAACAATTAATAAGACTCAGAGTAGCATTAATATTTGAAAGCACAAAAAGAAACAAATATTTAAAAAAACATAAAATATTTAAAGAAATGGGAGAAAATGTATTATTTCAACCAAGAATAATACCATCCGATCCAGAACTAATAAAACTACATAATAATATTACTGTTGGAAGTAATACAACATTTGTAAACCATGATTACATACACCAAGTATTTAATAACTATCTAGGAGAATGTAAATATACTTATAATGCCGGATGCATCGAAATAATGGACAACGTATTTATTGGAACAGGAACAATTATAATGCCAAATATAAAAATTGGTCCTAATGCAATTATTGCTGCAGGAAGTGTGGTAACAAAAGACGTTCCAGAAAATACAGTTGTAGCAGGAATACCAGCAAAACCTATTGGAAAATTTGATGAATGTATGAAGAAAAGAATAAATATGGGATATTTAACAGATGAACAATTATGGGAAAAATTTGATAATGAAAAAAGCAAATAATTTTATAGAGAAAAATATTTCAAAAATATTAACTATATTTATAATATTTCAACCAATACTAGATTCATTAACGGGAATATGTGCAAACTACCTAAAATTTAATATAACAATAGGTGCAATAAGTAGAATAATATTTTTAACATTTTGTATGTACTATATAGTATTTATGAATAAAACAAAAAACAAAACAAAAAGCATAATCTTTTTACTATGCACACTACTCTACTTTTCTATCTTTTCATTTATTACAATAAAATATAAAAGCATAAATGCATTAACATATGAATTAAAAAACACAATTAATACATTTTTTATATTGATTGTACTAATTTCATTTTTAGATATGTTTAAACAATATAACATAAAAATAAAACTAATAACACTAGTTATAACATATTTAGAATACTTATTATTAATAATAATACCGAATCTAACACACACAGGATTTTTAAGCTATGCACACTCAAAATTAGGAAATGTTGGATGGTTTTTATCAGCAAATGGCGTAGGAAACATATTAAGTATACTACTACCCTTTATAATATATTTCATTATAACTAATAAAACAAAAAAAATTATCAAAATAATAATAATACTAAGCACATTATATGTATTTGCAAGTATAGGTACAAAAGTACCTGTATTAAGTCTATTAATCTGCATAATAACCACCCTACTTTACTACATAATAAAATGGTCAAAAGAAAAAAACATAAAAAATATATCAATATCAATAATAGCAACAGCACTATTAATCATAATATCAGTAATAGCACTTCCTAAAACATCATTTTATAAAAACATACAAATACATAAAAACTACTTAGGAATCAATAACTACCTAGAAATATTTAAAGACTATAACCTAATAGACCACTTTATATTCAGCCAACGACTAACATTCCTAAAAAATACACACAATAACTACAAAAAATCAAACATACTAGAAAAAATAATTGGAATTGGATATATTGAAAACTATGGAACAGATAATGTAAGTCTAAAAACAATAGAAATAGATTACTTTGATATATTATATAGAAATGGAATAATAGGATTTATAATGTATATCTATATATTATATTCATACATACTAAAAGAAAAACAAAAAGAAAAAAGAAAAAAACTTTTAAATACACAATATTCAACAAGTATATTATTAATATTATTACTATCATTATTTTCAGGACACGTTTTAGTAGCTCCCCCTGTAAGTATATTTGTAGCATTAATATTAACAATAATATTACAAGGAGGATTAAATGAAAAAATTAACGAAAGATAAAATAAGTTTTTCACTACTGATATTTAACATACTAATACTATCACTAAGCATAGGATACTTTAGCTATGCATTAATACTACTAGAAAATATTGAAACACCACTAAGAATAGGAATCATAGTATTCTTCGTAATATTATCAATACTATGTATAAGATCAATAATAAAAAACACATTCAAAAGAAAAAAAATCAAAATAATAATAACAACAATAATATCAATTATTTTCTCAATAATAATAACAGTAGTTGAATATAATATTAATAAAATATACTCAGCAATCGCAAGTATAAGTAGTACATCACAAACATACTCAGCAAGTATAGTAACACTAAAAGAATCAAAAATAGAAAAAATAGAAGACATACAAAACGAAAAATTAGGAATACTAAATGACACAGAAAGTATAGACGGATACCAAATACCACAAGAAATAATAAAAGAAAACAACCTAACAGCAGAATTAGTAGAATACAACAATTATCTAGATTTAATAAACGCCCTACTAGACGAAAAAATAGATGCCGTATTCCTACCAACAAACTTTTCAATTCTATTCGCAAATATCCAAGGATTAGAAAACTTAAAAGAAGAAACAAAAATAATATACACAAAAGATACAAACATTAAAGTACAAAAAACATTAAACACAAAAAATTTAGATGAACCATTCACAGTATTATTAATGGGAGTAGATTCCGAACAAGAAGACATCAAAGGTAGCTCATTTAACGGAGACTCACTAATACTAATAACATTCAATCCTAAAACACTAAATGCAACAATGCTAAGTATTCCAAGAGACACATACACACCAATAACATGCTTCGCAGGACAGAAAAAAAATAAAATAACACACGCAGCATGGTATGGAGAATCATGTATGATGTCAACAATAGAAAAAATGTTTGACATAGACATTGACTATTATGTAAAAATGAACTTTAAAGGAGTAACAAAAATAGTAGATGCATTAGGAGGTGTTGAGGTAAATGTTCCATATAACTTATGTGAAAGTAATAGTAATAGAGAAATTGGTGGGGAAAGTACAATTTACGTAAGAGAAGGATTACAAACACTAAATGGAGAACAAGCACTAGCACTAGCACGAAATAGACATCCATGGACAGAATACTGTAGTTCAGAATGGACAAATTATAACAGTAACGACTTCATAAGAGGACAAAATCAACAACTTGTAATACAAGGAATGCTAAACAAAATTAAAAACGTAAATACAGTAGAAACATTCTATGATATGCTAAATAGCATAAGCAATAGCATGGAAACAAACATGTCAACAGAAAACATACTATCATTCTATAATATTGGAAAAGACATACTACTTAAAAATACAAGCAATACAACAGACTTATCAAGTCTAATAGGATTCGAAAGACTATACCTAAGTGGTTATGATCAAACAATAGTAGACTATGACGGAATAAATGATACAGGATCAGGACTAGCACTTTATAACTTCGTCCCATATCAAGGAAGTATACAAGATATAAGTGACGCAATGAAAATAAACCTTGGACTAAAAGAACAAACAATAACAAAACAATATGAATTTGATATAAACGAACCATATGAACAAAACGTAATTGGTCAAGGAAACTATAGCGACTATAGTCTATCACTACTACCATCATTTGTAGGAAGAGACGTTAGCGAAGCACAATACTACTGTAACACAAGAGGAATAACACTAACAATAAATAAAGTAACAACAAACTCAAAAAGCTTAGATGGACAAGTTATGACACAAAGCCTACCAAGTGGAATGGATGCGCAATATGCAGGATCATTAACACTTAGTGTTGCAGAATATGCTAAAACAACAAATGACGAAAATATAACCGAAAAACCAAAAACTAACGATAATACAAATATACAAACTAATCAAAATAATCAAAATAATCAAAATAATCAAAACACACAAACTAACCAAAATAATCAAAATACACAAAATAATGAAACAAATGAACCAAATATAGATGATAAAGATGAACAACAAACTAATGACCAAGACTTAACAAAAAGTGATGATCCTATAGATACAATATTAGAGAGCGTTATAAACTAAAAAAAGAAGCATTTGCTTCTTTTTAAATTACACTCATTTTAGCTATCTCCAACCTATTATCATTATGAATCAAAACCAAAGAAACTTTATTAGGATAACCTAACTCTTTTTCATAAGAAATATCCATAGTAACATAATATGCATCATAATCTATATCATCATCATAACTAAAACTATCAGTGGTAACACTAACCTTATCTACACTCTTAACAACAGGTAACGACTGCTTTCTATCACCATAAACATTACTCTCAACATACTTATAAACACTATCAATTGCACCTAACTCAAAATCTTCACGATAAGAAGAATATACAAACTGAGTACCACCAACATCACTCTTCATAACCTTATTATCCAAATCATAAAAATCAGTTAAAAATAACTTAGCAATAATAACAGCATACTCCTCTTCATCATAATCATCATGACTCAATAACTCCTTTAAAGAATTAAACAAATCATTATAATACTTAGTTTCATTGTCATTAAGCTCATATCCAAAATCATCAATAGTATCAATAACCTCTACCTCTGAAGCAACAGGCTTAGCTTTATTACCTTTAAAAAATAAAAACACTACAAATAAAATTATTATTACAATAAGAATTAATAAAATAACCTTTCCCCTCTTAATCTTTCTCTTAGACATACTATCCTCCTTTTTTCATAATACTATTCTGCTTTTCAATACTTCTAATCATATCATAAACAATAATAGAATTAGAAACAGAAATCTTTTCATCAGCAATAGAACTATTATTTTCAATATAATCAACACTAATAGGATAATCAGAATCAAGAAGTAAAGCCTCACCTTTTTGACTATTATAATACATTCTATCAGTTATCCAATTACCATCAGGAAAAACAACCAAATTATCCTTAACACTAAATAAATCATGACCTAAAGCATACTTACTAGAAAAGCCAAACAAATTACCCAAAGTAGGTAAAACATCAATCATACCACCTACATTATCACTTTGAACAACAACACTTTTGTCCTTAGTCCAAATTATAAATGGAACCTTTCTATTTACCTCATACTCATAATCAGTTACTTCATGATAATTAGGATCATTCTTATCAAGCATCGTATTTGTTTTAAAATCATAATTATAATAATACTCATACTCTGACTTCTTTATCTTCGCATCATGATCACCATAAATTACTACAACAGTATTATCAAGTAACCCCTCTTTGTCCATATCCTTAATTAACTGTCCAATAGCTTCATCAGCATAATGAACAGACTTAAAATAATTACCAAGAACAGTTCCTTCCAAATAAGGGTACACTTCACTACTAACCTCACCAGTCTTCTTATCAACAACTTGACTCTTATAAGTAACATCTAAATCACTATAATCATCAATATAAGAAAATGGAGTATGATTTGTAAGCATAATCATTAAACCATACCACTTATCATTATTACTATCAATATCCTTTAAATACTTAATAGATTGCTTAAAAAACGATTTATCAGATAAACCCAACCCAATAGTTTCATCAATATCATAAGCATCACTATGACAATAAAATTTATCATAACCAAAAGACTGATGCATTAAATTTCTATTCCAAAAAGAACAATTATTACCATGCATACTAAACACATAATATCCCATATCTTTAAAACTCTTCTGAATAGTTGGATAATCCCTATCCCAATAATTAATCGCAACAGTACCACTAGTAGCAGGAAGTAAAGAAGTTGAAAAAGTAAACTCACTATCACTACTAGTACCAACACTTTCCTCGGCATAAAAATTACTAAAATAAATACCCTCACTAGCCAACTTATTTAAATTAGGAGTCAAAGCAACACCATTAATACTTGTATCCATAGTAAATTGTTGAACACTCTCAGCATGAATTACTAAAACATTCTTATCCTTAAAAACATCAGTATATTTATTACTAACAGAAACATAACTATTTTCATCATAATATTCCCTAAAAATCTTAGAATTCTTATCATAACCAAACATACTATTTAACGTAGGAGTAAGAGAAGCAAAAAGATCGCTAAACTGATATGTATAAATACCATATCTCATAACAATATACTCACGATTCCATTGCTTAGTAATTCTACCAATATCAGTAGGAGTCAAAGTAAGAATAAAACAAAACAAGAAACAACATCCCATTATAATAGTCCTACTAAATATCTTCTTAAAACTAATAACCCTTTTGTAATATCCATCCTTGCATAACTTAATATGAACAAATATCAAAACCAATATTTGCCACAAATAACAAAAATCCTTCCACTCCATTACATTTTCAACAACCGCATCACCTACATCAACAATCAAAAAAGAAGTTGCAATCAAAGAAATTGAAGAAAAAGATAAATAATTAGTATAATACATAGAATTAATAACACATATTAAGGAATAAATTATACTCCAAACTAAATAATAAATAAACCTCTTATTAGACTTAATTAAATATCCAAATGAACCAATAAAAATAACCATCGCAAAATCAGCTATTACCGGCCTTATATCAAAATAATTCTTTACAGTCAAACATCTAAGTAATAAACCATTAATAACAGATGAAATAACAAAAGTCAAAAACAAAACATTATTCTTAAAATATTTATTATAATCAAAACCAATTACTTTATCTTTAAAACGAATAAATTTACCCTTCAAGTTACCACCTCAATCAGTCTATATAAGTATATCACTTTTTATAAGTATTTTCAAATATAATATAGACCAAATAGAATTTAAAAAAAAAGATAGAATAAAAACTATCTTAACTTACTTTTAATTAAACCATAATATTCAAATCCAGATACAATCGACATAATAGTTGCAATAACAAGTAAAATATCAGCTATTTTTAGATTCAAAAACTCAAAAGGTAAATTATAAAACAATATCATAGAAATAGAAACCATGAACAATATAGTCTTTACACGAGCTAACTTAATACTTCCAACAACTACACCACAACTTGCACAATACCTCTTAATAGAATCAACAGCTACATCCCTTATCATAACAATAACAGCAATAGCTGGATGAATGAAGCCAATAGTCGCAAGTAATATCAAAACAGAATCAATTAAAATCTTATCCGCAATCGCATCAATCATCTTACCAAAATCAGTACAACAATTATTCTTTCTTGCAAAATAACCATCAAAAAAATCAGTAAGAGACGCAATAACAAACAAAATTCCAACAATTATATACTTAATATCAACAACAATAGATTCATTAATAAATAACTTTAAAGTATTAATCCCAGCAGAATCAAACGGAAACAATAAAATAACAACAATAATCAAAGCAATAACTATCCTTGAAAAACTTAACCTATTAGGTAATTTCACAAAAACTCCTATAAACTAGTAATAATAAGGAAAAATAAAAATACAATTAAAATTCCTATTAAAACATATATAATAATTGGTGGTATATAAAAACCTCTTTTTCTCTCAATTGTATAAGGTGATTTAATCTTATTTTCAATTTTATCCTTTCTTTCCTCTTTCTGAGCCTTCTTAATTTCCTCTAAAGATAACTTAGATGTATAATCAAACAAATACTCATTAAACTCATCAACTAAATCCTCTTTATTAAGACCCAAATACTTAGCATAATCACGAATAAAATACTTTAGATAAAAAATATCCTTAAAAACTTCCATATTACCTGCTTCCAAATTCTCAATTTGCTTAGCAGCAACATTTAAATCACCAGATACCTCATCTATAGAAATACCCATAGCTTCACGGGCATCCCTTAACTTTTCACCTATTTCTTTCATATAACACCAACTTTCAAAACATAATTAATCATATAAGCCATGTTCCGTACCTTAAAAAGGCGACAAACATTTATCTATTGGATTACTCCAATCCTAAGTTTAATTCGAATTCTCAAACTTAAGCTCCCCTACCATTATTTGGGTTTCTCGCTCGTGGGGTTTACCGCGTTCCACTCTAT
>ODAI010529426.1_pt1 | contig 12123 bp, 7 predicted proteins | sample 1539321 | NCBI WGS metagenome assembly ODAI01 (sample SAMN02144231, study PRJEB22623) | gut metagenome | biome: sheep rumen | host: Ovis aries | place: New Zealand
AATCGGAGCGATACGATATCAAGGGGCGCAAATATATTGGAACTACGCCTAAATACTATTTCAAGGACTTGGGTTTGAGAAATGCTATTCTGTCGTTCCGCCAGACGGAGGAAAATCACTTGATGGAGAACGTAGTATACAACGAGATGCGCTATCGTGGATTCCTGGTGGATGTGGGCAATGTATATGTCCGTGTGAAAGACGAGAACGATAAATGGCAACGTGTGACTCTGGAGGTGGACTTCGTATGTAATCTGGGTTCGCGCCGTTATTATCTGCAATCGGCATATAAGTTGCCAGATGAGGAGAAAATGCAGCAGGAAAAGCGTTCGCTACAACAGATTAGTGACTCGTTTAGAAAAATAGTGGTTGTGGGTGAGCGTATGAAGCTGCGACGCGATGATCAGGGTATTGTACTGGTGGGTATATATGAGTTCCTTGAGGAACCCAAGATGTTGGATGCGTAAAATGCCCCAAACAGCGAGAGACCGTCTCACGATGAGCAACATGCCGTTTCTATGTTTTATACGGTATGTGGTTAGCAGCTGAGCGGTTACAAATTATGAATTACGCATTACGAATTATGAATTTTGCATCAATAATTGTCTTGTTATGAAATATTTTTGTATCTTTGGTTGCGAATATTGATATAAAACCAAATAAAACTAACAAACATGAAACCTACACTTTTCCTTCTTGCAGCTGGTATGGGTAGTCGTTATGGTGGCTTGAAGCAGCTGGATACCCTGGGTCCTCAGGGTCAGTGTATTATGGATTACAGTATTTATGATGCTATCAAGGCGGGCTTTGGTAAGATTGTATGGGTAATCCGTCGTGACTTTGAGCAGCAGTTCCGCGAGCAGATTCTGTCCAGATATGAGGGTCATGTTCCTTGCGAGCTGTGTTTCCAGGCATTGGATGCCCTGCCCGAGGGATTTACTGTTCCCGAGGGTCGTGAGAAGCCCTGGGGTACCAATCATGCAGTAATGATGGGCAAGGATGTCATCAAGGAGCCGTTTGCTGTGCTGAACTGTGATGATTTCTATGACCGTGACGCATTTATGGTTATGGCCAAGTTCCTGACCGAGTTGCCCGAGGGCAGCACAGGCCGTTATGCTATGGTCGGTTTCAGCGTAAGCAATACATTGAGTGACAGTGGTACTGTAAGCCGTGGTATCTGTGCTACGGACGAGAAGACTCACATGCTGACTGATGTTGTGGAGCGTACCAAGATTGAGCGCCACAATGGTGTGGTCGAGTATCTGGACGAGAACGACAAGTGGGTTGCCATTCCGGACAACACTCCGTGTTCTATGAACTTCTGGGGTTTCACGCCTGATTATTTCCAGTACAGCGAGGAGTATTTCAAGGTGTTCCTGTCTGACCCCAAGAACCAGACTAACCTGAAGAGTGAGTTCTTCATTCCGCTGATGGTGGATACGCTGATTAAGCAGGGTAAGGCTACTTGCGAGGTTCTGCCTACGACGTCCAAGTGGTTTGGCGTAACTTATCCCGAGGATCGTCCCGGTACGGTCGAGAAGCTGGCTGCCTTGCACGCTGCCGGTCAGTATCCTGACAAGATGTTCTGATAAGTGTAACTGCTGATAAATAGAGAAAAGCCCTTCGGTTGCGACCGAGGGGCTTTTCTCTGTATGTATTTCTATTATCAGAATGGATATCCTATGGCAAAGTGGTAGCCCAGGGATTTGCCGAAGGATGGCATGTTGTAATAGCCGCTCTTGCCGGTGTCGTACGGGGCGTGGATACCAACGCCTATGTCGAACCTGATTACCAGGAAATCCAGATCATATCGCAGACCTGCTCCTGTACCCAGGGCCAGTTCGCTGCCAAAGTTGTGCCATTGGAATTTGCCTCCCGGACGGTCTGGGTCTTCCCTCATGAGCCATACATTGCCGGCATCTACGAAGACTGCACCGTAGAGTGAGCTGATAATGGGGAAGCGGTATTCCAGATTGCATTCGAACTTCATGCTACCTACCTGGTTCAGATACGAGAACTGTGACTGTATGGGATTGTAGCTGCCGGGGCCTATCGTACGTACGCCGAATGCCCTGATGCTGTTGGCTCCGCCTACGGTGAACATTTCCTGGTAGGGTGCGGTTTGTCCGTTGTATTCCCACAGGAATCCCAGGTATCCGTGTGTCAGGAAGCGTGAGCGGTTGCCCAGTTGCAGGCAATGGGTGTACTCGATTGTGTTCTTCTGGAACTTGTATGACTGTTTTGTCGAGAGGGTCAGGTTGTTGATGTTGCGCTTTACCTTGGGCGATGTCCAGGTGAACTTGTATTCGATGCTGGGTACAAGTTGGTCTTTCATGCTCATGTACAGGGCCGGATTGCGATCCATGATTTCGATAAACTCGTCCGTAGTGCTCAGCAGTTGACTGTATTCCAGGTGTATGGGTGTGAATTCGTGCAGGATGTTGGGGGATTTCTGGAATGTCCACTTAGCTCGCAGACCTGCGCTTATCTGACTGTAGTATCCGGCACGGTTCAGCCACTTTACATCCGCCTTGAACAATGTTGTTGAACGTACCCTGCGATTGAGCTTCTTGCCTATACCGAAGAACATGAAGCGAGGGTAGGAGAGTGTGATGTTGCTTCCCAGTTCCCACGAGTTGATACCTGTTCCCTTGCCTCTGTTGTTGGCACCCGTCTGCCATTCGTACGAGCCGTTGATGCCCCAGGTAAGCGTCTCGGCACCGCGGAATGCGTTGCGCTTGTTAATCGAGTAGCCGATTCCGGGGCCCAGCAGTCCGTTTGTCTTGTTTGTTATCTTACCTTCGAACTCGCTGTCATACGGTTTGTCCAGCATGGTGTTTATGTACAGGTCCAGGGTGTCGCCTTGTGCAGGCTTGTAATCCAGCTGCAGGTTCGAGAAGATGCCCATCGCAGCTATCTGGTTCTGTATCTGTTTCTGTGTTTCCAGGCTGTACAGATGTCCTTTCCGTTGGTACAGATAGCGTAGCATGGCACTCAGTCTCAATGGCGGACGCCTTACCTTGCCGCCGCTCCATCGCATGGTGATGTTACGCAGGGCAAAGGAGTCTGTCATTACCGTGTCGTTGTATTTCAGAACGGTGATGTGCGTCTTGCCAATGTGGTATGGTTTGTCTGCAATCTGGGGCGTGGATGCGGACGGTTGTATCTGCAGTTGTACCTTCAGTGGTTTCTGTATGGTGTCTGCACGGTATGTGATATAGTCGCTGTGATAGTAGTAATATCCGTTGTTGCGCAGCAAATCCGTGATGCGTTCGCGCTCGTCGGACAGGGTTGGCAGACAGAAGGGATCATCCCTGTGCAGAAGCCGTTTGTCCATGTTTGCCCTGATGATGGAGTCTGCGGCTCCGGTAAACCCGCGGTATTCGATGCTGTCCAGGCGGTATAGATTTCCGGGCAGGACCTGGTAGGAGACCTTTTGCTTGCGTGGATTGCGCAGGCTGTCGATGCGGAACTGGACATCGGCATTGAAATAGCCGTAATTGTGCAGTGTGTTTCTTGCTACCTGGGTACGCACTGCTGGTGCAACCGTACTGATGTACTTGGGATTTGAGGCGAAGCTGTTGAGCATCCAGCGTCCGAAACGGCTTTCGGAGTTGACATAGCGGTTCCATATCCACAGGCCTATGGTAAATGGATGCTTGTACTTGCTGGAGCCCATAAGTGAGCCGTTGGGGGCATACGACAGGACACCCTCGACCTCGCTCTTGGCCAGCGCATACGCCTCGGCATCCTGTTTGACAAGGGCCTTGATGCTGTCCTTTTCGTGTTTCGTCAGCTCATGGCTCTTAATGCTTTCCAACGCATTGGAATTGCCTGTCAGCACATCTTGTACGGCTGTATAGGCATTAGCCACTGCCGTGATGACACCGGTGTTGTTTTTCCTGCCCTTCTTCTCTCCCCATTTATGGCCGTATGCCAGTTCGTTGATTCCGGCATACAGATATTCGTCCTCGGGAATGTTCTTGGTCTGGTAGCACGAGGTGAATATCAGTGCGGCAAGAATGCAGGGCACATATTTGTATGATGATAGTCTGGTCATGTCAAGTCTAATCCTTTTTCTTCTTCTTAGTGCGGAAGATGAATAGCTCACCCAGTCTCTCCGTCTTGCGGCGCAGTACCAGGCTTGCGCCCATTTCCATGATATCTGGTTCGAGCAGGTTGTCGGGGTTCTTGTTGTAGAAGGCCTTGACGTACCTGGTACCGCTCTTGTCCAGACGGTATTCGACAGACACATTATTTATAATGCTCTGACCGTTGTTTACCGCATTGGCGCCCGAGCTGACCTTGCCGCCGATGATTACGCTCACGCGGTTGCCCCAGAAACGTTTGGCAAACGAGAAGTTGTAGTCGGTCTGCGAGGTTCCTGCTGCTGACTTGGTGTTGTCTATGCCGAAGCCTATGTCTATCGTGTTAAGTGCCTTGCCGGCAATCTTGCTAATCTGGCCCTGCAGGAACGAGTTGAGTGTATTGGTGGTGTTGAATCCACCCGATGAGGCGAACTGAGATGTCGATGACATATACATGCCCGTTGCCAGCAGCGTCACGGCAGCCCTGCTGCGTTCCTCGGTGCTCATGGCCGAAATCTCGTTCTGCACAGCGATATTCTCGGGGGCTCCCAGGGTGAACTCGAGACCCAGGTCTTCCAGCGACTGGGTAATGTTGAGACCTACGTCAAAGTTAACCGAGACGGGTGTGTTGTTCTGTGTTACCGTTGCTTTCTTCTTCTCGCTTGCATGTATGTTCAGGTGGGGGGTCATGATATCACCGATGAACTCGACATAGCTACCGTTGTGTATCTTGAAGTCCTTGAGCGATGCAACCACCAGGTTGTAATCCATGCGTCCCTCGAGAATGGTGTATCTGCCGTATGCCCGCATGCCGTTCAGCTTGTCGTATGACAGGGTCAGCGAACCGCCGCCCTCGATGTCTATCTTGTCAGCTCCGCTCTCGTTCAGCATACAATGTACGGATGTCGCTTCGTCGATGTCTATCTGCATTCTCATCCTGATGTTCTGCTCGTTTATGGGCTTTTCCTCAACCGCAGTTGTGTCGGCAAAGTCGCAGAAGGTGACCAGTTCGTTAAGCTGGTCGCTTACGCTGAGCGGTGCATCCTTCAGTATATATGTTACATCCGTTTTGCCGTTTACGTGCAGACGTCCGTTGATGTTCAGGTTCTGCAATGTGCCGTTTATGCGTCCGCCAAGGTCAACATAAACCTTGCCGTATGCCTGTGCGTGATTGCTCTTCTTGGCGTTTATCAGGTTAAAGTCCTTGGCGTCAACGTTCAGGTCCAGCTTAATCCTGTCAGGATTCTTGAAATCAACATAGCCATCCAGGCACATGGGGTTGTTGCCGTTGGCATAGGCTTCGATGTGTTTCAGGTTCATGTAGCTGCGGTCTATTGTGATACTGTCATCTGGGAACCTGAGGTCAATGCTGTATGGGTCCGAGCAAATGTGCATGCTGTCCGTCAAGAGCATACCTGACATCAATGGCGAGCTCACTGGTCCGCTTACGTCCAGGTGGCCAAGTGCGTAGCCTTCCAGCCTTGCCAGTTTGTTGGGGATGAAGGCATTTGCGATATTTAGCGGCAGGCTTTCGAGACGTGCGTCAGCCCGTATCATGCCCTTGTCTTCCTCCTGCCAGTACTTGCCGTTCAGGAAGGATACTTCCTTGCCGTTATGTTCCAGTATTCCGTCAACATAGTGCGAGCCGTCGGCATTGGGGAAATATACGATGTCCAATCCCATGTCGCCCATGGCTGTTCCCTCGTATGTCATGTTCCTGACTCCCATGTCCAGCGACACCGTAGTCTCGGTATCGGTCTTCACGAAATGGGCGTCACCGTTCAGAAATCCCGTTATTACAGGCATGAAGGGCAGTACGCTGGACAATTCGCCCAGGTTCAGATTGTATATGGATGCCGTCAGGTCCTGGGCTGCCTCGTCGTTAGGTGTGCTGTACAGTTTCAGTGCCGTGCCGTCGTCTGCTACAAGGTGCAGGTCTGCATGGGCATGGTTTTTGCGGTCAAGCGATATGTAGTTGTCGGCATTTACCTTGAAATGGCGATATGCCAGTACGGGCTCCAAAGGTACAATGCGTACCATCAGCAGGCTGTCCGATGTCTCGGCCTTGAATCCCAGGTCAACACCTTTGATACCCTTGGCATCCACATATTTCAATGCTACCTCAAGACCATTGTTTGTCAGGCGGTTTCTGAGTGTTGCCTCGAAATCCACAACTTTGTTCCTGGGACCGTTCTTTACGCGCAAAAGCGATACTATGCCGTCATCGGGGTTCCTGATTTCCATTTGGATGGTATCCAGACAAACCGAGCCGGTGTTTAGTTTGAACATGTGTCCGTTGCCATTCAGCCCATTGTTTGGGTCGGTCGTAACGTCCAGGGCAAGCTCCTGGAAATCATATCCGAGACTGCGTAACAGGTTGCCTAATGGATTGGTCCGGGCTGAGTAAAGGTGAAGTTCTACGCTGGGCAGCAATGTCTTGAGCATCACCTGATCCAGTTCAAATGATTTGATCTCTTTCTGCAACTCCTGGGTAAAGGTATTCACTTTGTCCATCAGTGTTTCCCAACCGTGATGCGAGTTCAGTTTCAGCTTCAGGTCTCCGGCATCTGCGTAGGCAAACACGGTGTCGCTGTCCATCGTCAGTCCCAGGGACAGGTCCATGGGATGGAATATGCTGTCCTCGGTAACGATTTCGATTGCCTGTAGCTTTCCGTCAAACGAGTATGCGTCCTTCAGGTTTGTATTACCGATGATGTTGAGTCCCATGGAGGCTGAGAATGGCTTGTCCAGCACATTCAGCTTGTACAGGTCTATATGCGACAGGTCCAGCGAGAAGTCCACATCATGTATGCCGCCCTTTACGATAGCGTCAGCACAGGCACTCGCCTGCAGATATTCGTTGTCACACCACAGGTCCAGCATCCCTTTGCCGTTACGCAGGCTTGTCTGCATGTTTATGTCCGACATGTCCAGTTGCTGATAACGGATATTGCGCACATGTGCCTGGGCCGTCATTCGTGTTGATGCTGACATAAAATCTGTACCGCGTCCGCTGGCATCGGCACTTGCGGTTATATGGTATATCTCCTGGTCAGGCAGGAAATCGTGCACGTTAAGGTTGGTTATGTCCATGTCAGCGGTATATGATATGGCATCCGTGTTGACAGCGGCCTTTACTTTTGCCAATCCGCTACCTTCCTTCAGCAGGGCATCAGCACGGTAGTTGTGTCCGTCAACCACGGCGTCTGCCGTTATGTTCATCTGTGGTATGCGGAACCCCGTAAGCCCCATTCCCTTGCGGATGAAATCAACATCGCCTACATCGACTATCATCTTCAGTTGCGCAGAAAGGTTGTCCGGTACAGTCATGTTGGCTACCGAGCCCTGGGCTTTTATGTCAGCAACACCGGGCATCCACACTCGTAATGTGTCAATCAGCATTGCATCAATATTGCCGTCCGACAGGATACGGGCGTTCAATGCCTTGTCAGGATATATGTTTCTTGCAGCATCAGGTATCCATTCTCCGGCCAGATTCATGAGGTCCGCCTTCTGAACCACGACCTGCAGGTCGGCCATCAAATGTCCGTGCCGTCCTGGAGTAAAGGCGTTGAAATCCATTTCCAATGCACCCTGTATGCGGCTTGACGCATTACTGCGGTCATCAGGATTGGTATGCGTCCGCAGGTCGATATGGCTGAAGCTGACACAAGTTGTGTCCACCTTCAGGTCATCCAGCAACAAGGTCGTTACGGGAACTCTGGCACACTTTGTCAGGTCGTTACCGCTGGGTAGGGATAATTCGATATTACCTCTGGTCTTCAGGTCCATGTGCCCCAATCTGATCTTAATCCCGTCCAAGTCAAAGTCTTTCAGAAGCAGTGCTGTATAGGGCAGTTTCAGGTTCAGCTCGCCGTTTTTCTGCTTCATGGTCAATTGCAGGGAATCCGTCTCGAAGTCCAGTTTGCGCACTTTGTACCTGCCGTGCTCCAGACCTACATCGCCTTTAGACAGGGCTGCCTTGCGGATTACACCATCAACGACCATCGAATCTCTTACGGTGCGGAATTCTACGCGACTGCGCAAAATTTGTATGTCATTTACGTCAATGCTCCACAATACAGGCTTGCTCTCGGTGGTGTCAACTATCGATGTGTCTCGCATGCTTATTGCCAGGTTGCATCTGTCCAGCAAAGCACCGGACAATATTACGTGGCGCTTGTCCAGGTCAATGTCTTCGGCTTCCAGATGCAGTTTGCCCAAACCGCCTTTAAGCCGTAGTTGGGCAATCATATCGCGCGTGTTAATTGCTCCCGTGCAGATGTCAATGGCATCGATGCCTATGTGACAGGTAAATATGCGGGAAAGGTCCAGGTCCACGATAACCGTGTCGGTATGCACGACGGTATCCCCTGCCTGGGTGGCAGTCAGGTTGTTAAGTTCTATGTCCAGCGGGAAGCGTATGCGCAGGCGCTCGATAGAAATGTTCATCCCTGTTTCCTCGCTCGCCATGTCGGCAGCCTGGTGTGCAGCCCAATTCTGTATAAAAGGAATATATAGCATCGCTGCCAGCATAAATGGCAGCAACGCTACAGTCAGGGCACATATGCCCGTCCATTTCAATATTTTCCTCTTATACTCCAATCCCTTGCTCCTCTATGTCAAAGTGTTCAAACACAGACCCTTTGGGGACATCTGCTATAACCCTTATCTCCTGATGCGAAACGGGATGCTCCATCACCACCGCACGTGCATGCAGGCTTATGCCTCCGTCAGGATTACTGCGCCTTGCTCCATATTTCAGGTCACCTTTTATAGGACAACCTATCTTTGCCAGCTGACAGCGAATCTGGTGGTGACGGCCCGTCAGCAGATTCACCTCAAGCAGGTGGTAGCGTTCGCTGTGAGCCAGTATTCTGTAATCTAATATCGCCTTTTTGCTGCCAGGCACCTCGCGGTCGTATGCGCGTGCAGAATTTGTCTTCTCGTTGCGTGTCAGCCAGTGTGTCAGTCTTCCCTGGGGCTGCTCGGGAACATTTGCCGTAACGGCCCAATATACTTTCCGGACCTTATCGTGCTCAGCAAAGAGCTTGTTCAGACGAGACAGGGCCTTGCTCGTCTTTGCAAAGACAACCGCACCGCTTACGGGACGGTCCAGACGATGCACCACGCCCAGGAAGACATTTCCGGGCTTATGGTGCTTCTGCTTTATCCAATCCTTGACAACCTCGCTCAGCGGAATATCGCCGGTCTTGTCTCCCTGCACGATTTCGCCTACAGCCTTGTTGACAATGATGATGTGATTATCTTCGTAAAGGACTTCCAACTCCTAATTATGAATTATGAATTGTGGATTATGAATTACATATTCATTCCGCCGTCAACCTGTATAACCTGTCCGCTTACATAGCTGGACATGTCACTTGCCAGGAATGTGGCAACGTTTGCGATATCCTGGACCTGACCGCCACGGCGCAGCGGAATGTGCTTCTTCCACTCCTCGCGCACATCCTCGGGCAGGGCGGCAGTCATTGCCGTCTCGATAAAACCCGGTGCGATGGCGTTGGCACGGATACCCTTCGGACCCATCTCCTGGGCAACACTCTTGGCCAGGGCAATCATACCGGCTTTGGATGCGGCATAGTTGGCCTGCCCGGCATTGCCGTGTACACCCACGACACTTGCCATGTTTATAATGCTGCCGCCACGCTGGCGCATCATTATGGGAACACAGGCATGGATAAAGTTGAACGCGCTCTTCAGGTTTACGTTTATGACGGCATCCCATTGCTGCTCGCTCATGCGTAGCATCAGTCCGTCCTTGGTAATACCGGCATTGTTAACCAGGATGTCTATAGTGCCGAAATCCTCCTTGACTTTTTTTACCAGTTCCTCGGTTTCGGCAAAGTCAGCTGCATTGCCTGCATATGCCAGGCATTTGACGCCTACAGCCTCTATTTCACGGCGCGTAGCCTCCAAGCCTGCTGCCATATCGTCGTTCAACACCAAGTCCGTAAAGGCGATGTTTGCACCCTCGGCGGCAAACTTCAGGGCAATACCCTTGCCTATACCACGTGCTGCACCCGTAATCAGCGCAGTCTTTCCTTCCAATAGTTTCATATTTTATATCATCTGATTATCAGTTTGACAGACATTACCTACCTTTTCGACAGCGAGCGGTGTATTATCTTCTGCACTACGGCACGGCTCATACCCTTGGGCATGCCGTCAGCCAGACGCCCGTATATGTATGGCACCTCCTGACCCTTCACGGCATAGCGTATTATATCTACCATCAGGGGAATGTCGTCCGCCTCGAAATGTCCGCTCTCAACACCCTCGGTAATCACCTGCGTCAGCAGGTTCTTCTCGTTACGGTCAAAATTCTTGCGTATCAGACTGACACGCCATATGTCGCGGAAAAATTCGGCCCGCATGTTGCCGTTGCGTTGCACGACTTCCTTTATGGCATTCAGATGCGAATATATCAGGGCTACAATTTTGTCCTCGGGATCCATGTCCTGCTGAGCTACTCGTGTCATCTGCTCGCTCATGCGTTCCAGTTCGTCCTGTACTACGGCATTGTAGATAGCTTCCTTGGACTTGAAATACGTGTACAATGTCCTGCGACCCTTGCCCGATGCCGATGCGATATCGTTCATCGTAGTCTCTTCCAATCCTTTTTTTGCAAACAGTTGTCTTGCTACGTCAATCAGTTTCTGTCTGGTTTTCTCTGATGCCATCTTAACACACGTATATGTGAGTGTATGTGATTTATAGAATAAGTAGGTTAATTAATTGCGCACAAAGTTAGCAGTTTTACTATGTAATTGCAAGTTTTTTTGCAAGTTTTTAAGCAAATCCTTGGCAGTTTCCCAAAAATCCCATACCTTTGCACTCGCAAACGAGGAAATAACTTCCTCTGTTAGGAAAAATATTACATCGCGGGGTGGAGCAGTTGGTAGCTCGCCAGGCTCATAACCTGGAGGTCGCCCGTTCGAGTCGGACCCCCGCAACAGAGTGGTGGTGAGAATCCCGGTTAAAGCTTTTATAGGTTTTTTCTGGGATTCTTTCGTTTCACGCAGGATACGCCGGAACATACCATACAAGGCACGACAGATGAAGATACTCTACATACACGGATTCGCATCATCCGGCAGCACAGGCAGCGCGACACAGCTGCGCAACCACTTCTATCCGCTCGGCATAGAAGTCCTCAGTCCCGATGTCCCCGTGTCACCCCTTCAGGCCATGTCCTTCCTGCACCAACACGTCGCAGACGACACCCCCGACCTCATTGTCGCCACCAGCATGGGAGCCATGTACGCCGAGCAGCTGCGCGGCATACCACGCATCCTCGTCAACCCATCCTTCCACATGGCACGCCTGCTCACCTTCGGCGGAGCCAGGCGCCAAGCCTTCCGCAACAAGCGCCAGGACGGAGCCACCGAGTTCAAGATAGACCGCCAGCTGATAGACCAGTTCCGGGCCGTTGAGCACGACAGCTTCGCCGGCATAACCCCCGAAGACCGTCAGCTCGTCTACGGCCTCTTCGGCAACAACGACCGCAAGGTCAACTGTCAGGACCTGTTCCGCAAGCACTACGGCACCGCCCGTTTCCACATATTCCAGGGCGAACACTATCTTAACGGCAAGGTACTCGACACCGTCGTGACACCACTCTGCCACCAAATATTAGGAATATAAACGAAAAACCCCGAATACCAATGTTCGAAAACCTAAGCGAGCGCCTCGACCGCTCATGGAAAATACTCAAGGGCGAAGGCAAGATAACCGAGATCAACATCGCCGAGACACTCAAGGACGTACGCCGCGCTCTCCTCGACGCCGATGTAAACTACAAGGTAGCCAAAAGCTTCTGCGACACTGTCAAGCAGAAAGCACTGGGACAGAACGTGCTCACCGCCGTCAAGCCCCAGCAACTCATGGTCAAGATAGTCCACGACGAACTCGCAGCCCTCATGGGCGGCCAAGCCGTAGACCTCAACCTCCCCGGCCGTATCGGCGACCCCACAGTCATCCTCATGGCAGGCCTCAACGGATCCGGTAAGAC
>ODAI012466352.1_pt1 | contig 12123 bp, 7 predicted proteins | sample 1539321 | NCBI WGS metagenome assembly ODAI01 (sample SAMN02144231, study PRJEB22623) | gut metagenome | biome: sheep rumen | host: Ovis aries | place: New Zealand
CGGCCCCGTGATCGCCATCCGGGCGGACATCGACGCTCTCCCCATCACGGAAGAAAACGACCTGCCTTTCCGCTCGAAAAACCCCGGCGCCATGCACGCCTGCGGCCACGACGGCCACACCGCCATGCTTCTCGCCGCGGCGAAGATCCTGGCCGGCGAAGCGGACAAACTGCACGGCACCGTCAAATTCATCTTCCAGCACGCGGAGGAGCTTCCCCCGGGAGGCGCGGAGGAACTGGTGAAAGCCGGCGTCCTCGCCGATGTGGACGAGGTGTACGGCCTGCATTTGTCCAGTCTCTACCCCACCGGGCATTTTGGCATCCGTCCCGGCGCTTTAACCAGCGCCACGGACCGCTTTGATATCGTCATCAAGGGAAAGGGCGGGCATTCCGCCTACCCGGAGGGCTGCATCGACCCCATCGTCATCGCCGGGCAGGTGATCACCTCCCTGCAGACCCTGGTCTCGCGGCAGATCTCCGCCACCGAGCCCGCCGTCGTCTCCATCTGCCAGCTATCCGCCGGCACGGCCTACAACATCATCCCCGGGGAGGTCAAAATCACCGGCTCGACCCGCACCTTTAACCCCAAAACCCGCGAGGTCCTGCCGAAAAAGATGGAAGCCATCGTCAAAGGCGCGTGTGACGCCTACGGCGCTTCCTACGAGTTTACCTTCTCGCTTGGCTACGCCTCCGTCATCAACGACGAAAAGCTGACCGCGTGGGCCCGCAACCTGGTCGTTTCCACGTTTGGGGAAGAGCGCGTTTTCGCCATCGGCCCCCTCATGCCCGGCGAAGACTTTGCCGCCATGTCCGCCATCCGCCCCGGCTTCTTTGTCGAACTAGGCGCCGGAACCGCGCCGGACTGCAACGTGCCGCACCACAATGCCCGCTACCGCATGGATGAAGATGCCCTTGCCTACGGCATCGAATACTTCTGCCAGCTGGTGAGAACCCGGCTGTCAGTGTGACAGGGGACGGGCCTCTGTCACAAATTCTGACAGGGGACGGACCTCTGTCACAAATCCGCACAACTGACCAGAGGACCGTCCCCTGTCAGATCTCCCTTTTGTGACAGAGGACCGTCCCCTGGCTTCTTCACCGCATCTATCATCCTTGGAGCCGCATGTTTGCTTTGATTGAATCATCCCCCATTCCTTTCCTAGCCTATTTTATCGAGATATACAGCTTCAAGCCCAGTGCTTCCGCAATACGGTTCAATGTTCCTACAGATGGATTCGCTACTCCACGCTCGATTTTAGAAATATCGGACTGATCCATTCCTGTCGCTTCCGCAAGTTCCTTCTGAGATATTCCCTTTTGAGCTCTTGCTGCGGCAACCGCATCACCTGCTACAATACCCGAAGCAGGCTTTACCATTCGCACCGTAGTTCCTTCCTCATAAATGGTTTCCGCCTCAATATCCAAGTCTTCATTCCACACGATGCCATAAGTTCCCATCAATTTGCCGGAAAGAAATAATTCCCTATTCCGAAGGGCGCTAAGCCTCGGATATTTCTCAAACAGTACTGCCATATCATATCTTTTGACCTTTCCATCCTGAAAGGCTAATTCCAGTGTTGTTCCCTCCCCAAAGTCCAGTTCAACAGCCTTATGAAACATTTTTACCTTAATGGCGGGAGCTTTTTATATTGCTCAGTCTCCCACATCTCCTCCAATTCTTTTTGATATTTCATGATGAACTCCTTCACGAAGGCTTTCGCTTTTGGAGGGAATTCTCCTTTTAGATATAGGGGATATATCCCCTATTGTCAAGTATGTTTCTCCTTTTTCTCTCTTTGTCACGCCAGAACAATGTACACACAAAAAAGGCGATTCTCCAAGACAGAGAACCGCCATTTTTATGAATCAACTTATAAAACCACTACCCGCCCCGGATCAATCTAGTTCCAGGTAACGGCTAGGCGCAAACTGCTTTACTGCACATCCTCATCCCCAAACGGATCGCCGCACTCAGGGCAGAACTTCGGGGGATTGGTGGGATCTTCCGGAACCCAGCCGCACTTGTCGCACTTGTACTGAGGTGCGCCGACGGGTTTCTTCGCGCCGCATTCCGCGCAGAATTTGCCCTGGTTCACGGCGCCGCAGCTCGGGCAGGTCCAGCCTACCACAGCCTTGGGCTCGGGGCGTCTGACGCCGCACTCGGGGCAGAACTTGCCGGTTGCCTTGCTGCCGCAGCTCGGGCAGGTCCAGGTGTTCGGATCCGCCGCGGGAGCCGCTGCCTGCTGTTTAGCGCCCATCTGGTACAGGTTCTGGGCGTTGATACCGCCGGTCTGCATGGCCATATTCATGCCCATGAAGCCCATGGCTGCACCGCCGGCATTTCCGGCCGCCGTCTGCATGGCGGAAGCCTGTGCGCCGACCATGTGCGCGGCTGCCATCGTGGGATCGCGAAAGGCAGCGTTCTTCTGCATTTCCTTGATCATCTTCTCGTCTTCTTCGCTGGCCTTCACGGAGTTCACGCCAACGGAGACGATCTCGATACCGCGCAGATCCTTCCACTTCGCGGAAAGGACTTCATTTAACGCGTCCGCCAGCTCCACCGTGTGGCCGGGGATCGCAGAATACCGGATGCCCAGCTCGGAGATGCGGGCGAAGGCCGGCTGCAGAGCTGTAAGGAGCTCTGACTTCATCTGGCTGTCCAGCTGATCGCGGGTGTAATCTCTCGTCACGTTGCCGCAGATGTTCGTGTAGAATAGCAGCGGGTTCGTGATGCGGTAGCTGTACTCGCCAAAGCAGCGAAGGGAGATATCCACATCCAGATTGGCGTTTCTGTCCACCACGCGGAACGGAACCGGCGACGCGGTGCCGTACTTGTTACCCGTAATCTCCTTGGTGTTGAAGTAGTAGACGCGCTGATCGTTCGCCACTTCGCCGCCGAAGGTGAAGCGCTTTCCGATCTGCTTGAAGACATTTAAAATGCCCTCACCCAGCTTGCCCGCGAAAATGCTGGGCTCGGTGGACGCGTCATACACAAATTCGCCGGGCTCCGCGCAGACTTCCACGACCTTGCCCTGCTCTACGATCAGCATACACTGGCCGTCGGCCACCGCGATCACGGAGCCGGAGCTGATGATGTTGTCGCTTCCGGAAGTGTTGGAAGAACGTCCGGATACTTTCTTTTTTCCCTTGACAGCCAATACATCCGGATTTAACGCTTCACAATAAAAATACTCTTTCCACTGGTCGGCCAGCACGCCGCCGGCGGCTCCCAGTGCAGCACTGATTAATCCCATATTCAAATCCTCCTTGCGTACATTCCCCTTTGAAGGGGCTTTTGCCGCGCCGTTATCACATGATCATCCCGGAGCGGCTTTCCACAATACCTTTCAAGTCATTTCCGCAGCAGATCCGGAAATTCTCTCCGGGATCATTATAAACGGCATTGTGATTTTTTTCCACCAAAAAAAGAAAAAATAATCCGACAGGATTTCCTCTGGACCTGCGAACCTTCCGGGTTTGACATGACAAATGGTCGTGTACTCCTGAACAATGGACGAATGGGGCCTGAACATCAACTGATCTCCCTTAAGACGAAAAAAAAAACCGGACATGCAAACGCTGTCCGGGTTTTTTTCGATCATTATTCGATTTCGCTGTCCGCAGGGACATTCTCTTTCGCGTCCTTTTCCGCCTTCTTCTCCAGACGGTTCATCAGGATCGGGGAAAGAATTCCCAGAATACACAGCACGATCAGCACCCAGCAAACCGCGCTGGAAAACAGGATCCGCGGATCTCCCTGCGAAATCCGGAGCGCGTTTCGAAGGCCTTTTTCTCCGATCGGCCCCAGAATCAGGGCCAGCACCACGGCAGCCGTGTTTAAGTCAAAGCGCCGCATCAGATAGCCGATGATACCGAAGGACAGCATGACGATGATGTCCATGATATTCTTGTGGATCGCGTAGGATCCTACAAAAAAGAGAACCGTGACCACCGGGATCAGGATGGCGTCGGACAGGCGCGAAATCTGCGCAAAGCCGCGGCAGCCAAGAAGGCCGATGCCCAGCATGAAAAACTGCACCAGCACAAATCCCGCAAAGAACGTGTACGTCATCGGCGCGTTCTGCGCATTAAAGAGCTGCGGGCCCGGGCTGAGTCCCTGGATGATCAGGCCGCCCATTAAGACGGCGGTCACCGATTCGCCCGGGATGCCAAGGGTTAAGGTCGGGATGAGCGATCCGCCGGTAACCGCGTTGTTGGCTGCCTCGGAGCCGGCCACGCCCTCGATGGAGCCGTGCCCGTACTGCTCTTTGTGCTTGGAGAACTGACGGGAGGTGTTGTAGCCCAGGAAGCAGGCGATGGATGCGCCGGCACCGGGCAGGATGCCGATCAGGTTGCCGATGATCCAGGACCGGAGAATGGTCGGCCGGATGAGCCGGCGCTCTTCCCTGGTCAGGCTCATCTTATCCGTAACTTTCGCAGCCTTCGCACGTTCCTTGATCTTCGCCTCCGCCAGGATAAATACCTGCGACATGGAGAACAGACCGATCAGCGCGCAGGTGGTGTTGATGCCTTCGGCAAAGTAGCTGCTCAGCATAAAGCGCTTGGTTCCGGACACCGGATCCAGGCCGATGGTGGACAACAAAAGTCCCAGTGCGCCGGACATCAGGCCCTTTACAATAGACTTACTGGACACACCCGCGATAATCGTCAGGCCGAAAATGCTCAGCCAGAAATACTCCGCAGACTGAAACTTCAGCGTCAGCTGGGCTAAGAGCGGCGCGAAGAAATACAGCGAGATACAGCTTAACAGTCCGCCCCAGAAGGAGCTGTAGCAGGCAGTAAAGAGAGCCTTACCAGCCTGCCCGTTTAAGGTCATCTGATACCCTTCGATGGCCGTGGCGGCGGAAGCCGGCGTGCCGGGCGTGTGGATCAGGATGGCGGAAATGGAGCCTCCGAAGATGGCACCGCAGTAAATGGCACCCAGGACGATCAGGCCCGTGTCCGCGCTCATCGTAAAGGTGAGCGGCAGCATGAGCGCCACGCCCATGGCGGCGGATAAACCGGGAAGACAGCCGATCATGATACCTAAGGCTGTGCCGCCGATCATCATCAGAAGGTTAATCGGGGAAAGGGCGGATATAAACCCCTGTCCCATGACAGATAAGGTTTCTAACATCGTATTTTCCCCCTTTTAAAACAGCAGTCCGGCGGGCAGCCTCACCTGCAGGAAACGGGTGAAAGCCACATACACCAGAAGAAGAACGGCAACTGTGGAGATGGCAACCGGAATCGGTTTCACCTTCAGAAAGAGAAGGGTCGCCACCATAAACACGGCCGATGAAACATAAAATCCAATGAAATGGACGCCCAGCAGATACAGGATGGTCAAAGCCAGGCAGCCGAAGAACTGAAGCGGCTGAAAGTCCTTGAACTCTCCGTTGCTGTTTACTGTCCCGTATTTTTTTGCCCGGAACACCATTTGAAGCAGATACAGGGTGGTCAGCCCAAACAGTATGGCAATGATAAACGTGGGATACGTCTGGCTCTCGGCGCTCAGCTTCTGCGTCTGCACATAAAAAAACGCGCAGATGGCATAGAAGACTGCCACGACGCCGATATCGGTTTTCACCATCTTCAACTTTGTATTCCTCCTGCTCGTATTTCAGGAAGAAAGGACAGGTTTTTCCTGCCCTTCCTTCTCATCAGTTCCTAATAAAGGCCTCAGGATTAATACCAGAACCCGCTTGCCAGACCCTCGGTGAACGCCTGCTGCTGCTCGATTAAGGCAGCGGTATCCGCCGCGTTCTTATAATCGGTCGCGAAAGAGGCAGCCGCTTCCAGGTACTCCGGATCTTCCATCGTCTTCTTGAAAGCTTCCTCGTAGAAAGCGATCACTTCATCGCTCACACCGGCAGGAGCGCAGATGCAGCGGGAAGATCCCAGCCAGTCCTCATAGTAGCCAAGCTCGCCCAGCGTGGGAACATCGGGCATCTCCGTCAGACGCTCCTTCGCGAAAACGCCGAGAACCTTGACCGATTCGGCCATGGCGCTGATGTCTGCCACCTTTACCACGCAGAAGTCCGCTTCCTTGCCAAGCAGGGAAGTCAGCTCCTCGCTGGTGTTGCCCTTCGGAACATCGATGTACTTGAAGCCGGCAGAATTTGCAAACGCCTGCGCACCGATGTGGTTAGAAGCCTGCGCGCCGTTCGTGGAAGCGATCAGCTTGCCATCATTCGCTTTTCCATAGGCTACCAGCTCTTCCAGCGTCGTAAAGCGGGTCTCGTCCGCCCGGACAACCACGATGGAGGTCTCCGTGACATGGTTGCAGATGGGAGCGAAGCTGTCCGTCTTGTACGTGCCCAGTTCCTTCACGATGGAGCTGTTGAAGTTCGGCAGGTTGATGAAGCCGATGGTCATGCCATCCGCCTTCGAATCCGCCAGCTTGGACCAACCCATGGAACCGGAACCGCCGTCCACGTTGTCAATGACGATCGTCTGGCCGATGTACTTCTCCGCGTACTTCGCCAGGATACGCGCCGTGTTGTCTGTACCGTTGCCGGCCTTGTAGGCGACAATCATCGTGACGGGGCCATTCGGTGCAAAGGGGCCATCTGCCTCCTGCTGGGACGAAGAACCGCCACCGCAGGCCGCAAGGGCCAGCATCATGCACATCGCCAACAAGAAAGTTACTGCTTTTTTCATTTTTTTCCTCCTACCAGGTGTTTGGGTTTATACGTGCTTTCCTGCGCGCACAGGGGTTTTCATTGTGAAATACCACCAAGGAAATTATAGTATGAGACAGTGTTTCCGTCAAGATGTCTTTCACTTCAATTCAAAGGGTTTACACAAACATGGGCTGCCGCCGAAATTCACGCAGCAAAAAATGGCGCCAGGAAATTCTGATTGACAGAATTTCCTGACGCCATTTATAAAGTGTGCATATGCGCGACAGCCTGTTTTTCTACTTTTCTGCCACCTTCACGCTTCCTCTTCCGGACATGCCCCAGGTATCGTAATGGTTGCTGCTGATATACACGCTTTCCATCACATAATCGCCCGGCGTCACGCAGGATACCGTAAAGTGAACCGGCTTAAACAGGCCGGAGCGGTTTCCGGAGCCATCGTAGATGACAAAGCGCAGGCGCTGGCCTTCGCGGGATACTAAGTACCAGTGGTTGCCGGTCCACTCATCCGGCGTGTAGCGCGTAAAGCGCATGCCGGAAGGAATGACAACATCCAGCACCATGGTGCTGCAGCCGATGGACGGATCCAGCGTTCCGATGGAAGGCGTGACCGTGATCACGGCCTCATCGCCCGGCTTGTAGCTTTCCCTGTCAAAGGAAACCGTGGCGGTCAGCTTCTGGCTGTCCGCGTTTTCCATCGCTTCGGCCAGGCTGGTGATGTAGAAAATGGTCACGTACGGATCGCCGGAGACGGCGGTCAGGTTCAGCTCCGAAAGGGCCTTCTTCTGCAGGTTCAGGTAGATTCTGCGTGCGCCTTTCAGTTCCTCTGTGACGGTCTTGCCATCAAGCACGTAGCTCACCGTGCAGGGTGGCACATCCTTCAGTTCGCAGTTCTTTAAGAACAGGATCTGCTCTAACGGATAGATGTTTCTGTCCGAAGGCTTCTCTAAGAGATACAGCGCGAGACCGCGGGCTTCTTCCTTGCGAAGGAGCGAGGCCATGATGAGCGCGGCGGCGGTGTCGTCCTGCACCGTCGTTTTCTCATCGACGTTCAGGAAATACACCACCTGGCCCGAGACAGCCTCGGAGCTCTTCAGATACGGCTTCACATACGTTTCATACGCTTTTTCCGCCTCCTCGGTCCGACCGGCACTAAAGAGGGCCGCCATCAGGTAGATCCGGTCGCGGAACGCCAGGCCTTCCTCATGCACAAGCACTGCCGGATCATTGGTAAACGCTTCCTTGGCAAGCGCCTGGAAGAGATACGCCGCATACGGGCTTCCCGTGTACAGGCTCTGTAACTCCTGACGGATGTCGGTGGGCTGGATCTTGCGCACCACACCGCTTCCCAGTATCTCCGGAGCGGCCAGATACGCCAGCGCGGAAATCTCCGCGTTGTTCTTCGCGTAGGCGAACAGCGGGAAGATGTAGCGCAGATCGGAGATGTCGTCCTCTTCCAGCATTTTCTCAAAATACTCGGAGCCGTTCTTCGCCAGCACCGTCATCGCGTAATGCGCGCCAATTCGCTCGTCCGCGCGGATGCCCTTCGAGCAAAGCAGGCTTGACAATACCGCGTTGTAAACGAACGCGTTCTTATCGTACACCATCACCTCCACCGGATAGCGCAGGGGATGGATTTCCGGCAGCTCTGCCACCGGTACGGTCAGAGATGCGTAGGCCTGCAGGCCGCTTCGCACGACCTCAAAAGGATATTCGGATACATCGGTATATTCACCGCAGATGCCTTTGATCCGGACCACATAGGAGCCTTCCGTGAGGCCGTCGATCATCACCCAGGTGTAATCCCGCAGCGTCTCGCCCTTCGCGGTTCCGGAATACAGAACCTCATCCGAATCCTGGGCGCGCACGGAAACTTCGTACTCGCAGCCCACCGTGTCTTCCACGGTTCCGGCGGAGCGCAGACCGATCGCGAAGGTATCGCCCTCCAGCATGATGTCGTTAATCACCGGCACCGTGTAGTAAGGGCTGGTGCAGATGATATCCTTCGTGGCACTTCCCGCCCAGACATCCTCTGTCACGGCGATCGCGGAAAGCCGCCACGAGGTCATGTTATCGGGAAGGACAAGCGTGAAGGACGCGGTTCCATCCGCCTCTGTCTGGGCCATCGCAAAGTACGCGGAATCCTTAAACTCGGAGCGCACATGCTCCTCCGTGTTCATGCCGTTCGCCCTGCGGCCCGTATCCGGGATGGATTCGGCTTCCTCTTCAATCGCTAATTCGTTGGTATACTTGGAGCCTCCCGCTCTGTCTTCCGAAGCCGACAGCGTATTGCGCGATGAGTAGCTGGAACAGGAGACGTCAAACGGAGCGTACAGCTTCTCTAACACCCGGATTTCCTGATCCGCGAGGGCGAAAACAGCCTCATCCACCACGCCGAGCGCCACGCGCGTTCCGGTCGGGACAATTTCCCCCGTATCACCCCGAAGTGCCTGGACTTTTACAGTGATGACCTCGCCGGGCTCGTACACTTCCTTCTCTCCCGAAATCGTCAGGGACAGATTACGGGTCTTGTAGTCAAAGCGCATGGGCGTCGTCACAAGCGGCCAGGTGTTTCTTCCGTCAAAGTAGGCGCCCGCCATCAGATAGTTGGGGAGCAGATCCTCGGAAAACTCCACGCTGCGCTCAACGTCTGTTCCAATCTGCACATTCGTAAAGCCCTTCTGCGCCACGGCAGATAAAAGCTCCGCGCCTTCCGGCATCTCAAACTCTTCTTCGTTTAACACCAGCACAAACTCGGCCGGCGCGCTTTCCGAGAAAGAACCCTGGGGGGTGCGATACCGTCTCCACGCGAAGAGTTCCTCTGTTTCCTCCTCTTCTGTCAGCGACTTTAAGCGGTACACCGTCTCCTGGCTCGGGTTGATAAAGCGGTTTAACGACCGATACACCAGGCTTGCAGAGGTGGTGACATTCCGCTCCGCGCGATCTTTTACCGTCAGCTTGATGTAATAACACGCCGGCGTTTCCTCGTCCTGCTCATAATGATACGTAAAGGTTCCCTCGCCGTCCACGGTATTGATGACGCAGGTCTCCACGACATCCTCGTGGTAATCGTAATGATACGCCTCATACGACTTCTTGTAGATGTAGTCGTAGCGCATGCCGTCCGAGATCTTTTCGTACCAGCACTTGTACACGGTGCCTTCCACAGGAAGGGAAAGCCCCTCGCCCTTCAGGTTCTCCGTGTCAAACAGGTCAGTCTCGCTCTCGATCCGGGAGGTATCAATCGCATAGGTATGAATCTTTAAGGTTTCATTTTCCGCATCGTTCTCCGTCGTCAGCATCACGTCGCGGGGGATGATGCAGATGTTCCGGTCAATGTACAGCTTCTCGTCCTCGATGTCCGCGCTTTCATAGCGGATCGTTACCGTCTGCGGATACCAGCTGTCATCAAACGAATCCGCGTTTAGCGCCACATGATCCTGCATGTGTCCGTCCTTGTCGGCGGTCAGCGTCTCGCCGGACCCGGTCAGTCCGCGGCCGCTCCACTCCTCGATCATGTGAAGACCCACGGCCGGCGTCTCGTCAAAGTAATGGACAGAAAGATCCACCACGGCTTCCTGATCGCGGTCCTTTCCCAGCACGTACACCGGCTTGTCCACGGAGGAATCCGTCTTGTAGACCGGCTTGATGTACTCTTCAATGCGAAAACTTTCCGACGAAACCAGGCTGTTTCCGTCTTCATCCTGCACGCTTAAGCTGGCCCAGTAGACCGCCTGCTGGTCCTCAAAGGAAATCGTACCGGTAAAGCAGCCCTGCGCATCCGGGAAAACCTCCGTCTGCGCGATCGAGTCCATGCTCCACCAGCCTTGATTTAACCCCACCTTGACCGACTTCGGAACAGGAGTTTCGGGATCTCTGGGTTTCACCACGCCAAAGAAGCGGATTTCATCCGTCGTCTGATAAATCTGGCGATCCGTATAGAGATAGGTATAATACTTTTCGTTGGCGTTTTCCGTCCCCAGGAAGTTATAGCCATAGGTCAGTGTTTCGCCGTAAATCGCCTCCAGGAAGCGATGCCCGTCCGCCTGAATGTCCACCAGGCAGAATTCGCTGGGGAACTTCTTCGTCACGCCGGCGATCACGGAATTCCGGTAAGCCGCCTGTTTCTCACGATCCTGCGCAAGAAGCGCGCTGCCGTCTTCCCCCGTGGTCCCGGTGAGATACTTCCAGGATGTGGTTAAGTTCACCTGCGCATTTGCCACTTTCTCACCCGTGGCGCCGTTGTGAAGCCAGGCCAGCACATTGTCGCCGGATGCCATCGCAAACGCGGAAAGCGCCGTCGACTGAATCAGCACATACTTGGTGACGGTCACATCCTGATGTGGGGTCGTCACCACAAAATCCACCTTGGCGAGGTACCGCCCCTCCGCGAGTGCCTCCGGGAAGGACAGGACAAACTGGCGCTGCCACCACCAGTAGTTCATGCCAGAAACCTCTTCCGCCTTCACGGTAAACGCGGTTTCCTCGTGCACGCCGCGCCCCATGGACGGGTCTTCTTCCTTCTTTCTCCAGTAGGAATCGGTTCTGTTCAGCTTCTTGAACAGGGCCCGCAGGAAATCCTCATCGGTATCAAACCGGTACAGCGTGATCTGTGCTTCCGGCTGGTTTTCGCCAAAGTACTCCATGAGATTCGGTTCGACCATCAAAAAGAAAGCCGGCGTTTCATTCGTGAGCGCATTGACCAGCGTTCCCTGTCCGGGAACGGCGAGCGACATGCCCACATCCAGCTTGGACAGATCCTCGCTGGCGGTGATGAAGGAAAACGTCACGTCTTCCTGTAACACCCTGCCATGCCCGTCCGTCAGGCCTTTTTTCACGGTTACCGTATACTGGGTCTCCGGCTCATACTTCCCGTACGGGGCTAACACCAGCGTGCGTGCATCTGCGCCGGCTGTCACATAATACTGGATCTCCGGGGAAATCGTGACTGCCTCCGCCAGGGCGGTTCCGGACACCATTTCGCTGTTGAACGTAATTTCCAGGCCGGAGGAAGGCAGCACATCCTGCCCGCCGTTTACCGGGAAGGTTTCCAGCACCTCCAGCGGTTCCTCCTGCGCGTTTGCCTTGATCTGTGACACTCCCGGCCATACCGCCAGAAGGCCCAGCATACCCGCAAGCGCCAGCGCGATACGCCGCAGCCAGACGGGTTTTGTTCTGTAGCTATTCATACCTGTCCTCCTTTTTCCTTGCTCCACTTTTCACCCAAAAATATTCTTCTTGCCTCCATCCGTTTGATGTAAAGATTTCCTGCTCCGGTGAGGCTTCCACATCATAAGACAGGAAACGAGAGCACCGGTCACATAAGTTCGCAAAAAAAGAATGGGGTCAGCGCACAAATCATAGTAAAAAATGGCGTCAGGAAAACTCTGCCTTCCTGAATTTTTCTTACGCCGCCCATAAATATTGAGATTTTTGTCGCGTCCCCTCTTTTTTTTTTTTTCTCAGCGCCCCACGCGCCC
>ODAI012284837.1_pt1 | contig 12121 bp, 13 predicted proteins | sample 1539321 | NCBI WGS metagenome assembly ODAI01 (sample SAMN02144231, study PRJEB22623) | gut metagenome | biome: sheep rumen | host: Ovis aries | place: New Zealand
ACACTGATGTGCCGACTGAGTCTCCCGTCGGCGCTACAGACTCATGATGGTACTCGGGGACTTCGCTGTACCCAAAACGAACTAGTCGTTTCGGGGGCCCCGAATTGACGCAGTCACCTTTGCGAGTGCAAAGGTACTGCTTTTTTTTGACATATGCAAGGATTTGCTGAAAAAAAGTGTTTTTTCTGCTAAAAAGGGAATTTTTTGGGGGCGTAGAAATAACATTAGGAGGGGGTGATAGGGAGCAAGACAAGAAGATAAAAATAGCACGTTTATGATAGTTCCATGAACAGTTATAAGTCGGGATTCTAATAGTCATGTCCCGTAGCTCCTTGCTTTATATCATAATAATATCATAATAATAACATAATAATACCATAATAATAACATAATAATATCATAATAAAGGTTGCTACGAGAGGGCAAAGGTATGCGTGCGAAAAATGTAAAATGTAAAAAAGCAAAAGTTTTGTCAAAAAGTGACATTTTAGCAGTTTTTGTCAGTTTGTTGCTGTCAAAATGGCACAAAAGCCGGTTAGGCACGCTCTTTGCAAAAAAGTTGGTGTAACGGTTGCACAAGCAGCAGTTACCAAACTAAAGTTGTTTGAGTTTAGTTTGAAAAGAATGAATGTTTAACTTTTAATATAGGAGAAAAAAATTATGACACCAGTAATGTATCGTGGAAATGGTTGGTTCCCAACAGTATTAGATGAGTTCTTCGGCTCTGATTTGCTTAACAGCAAAACCACTACAGCACCGGCTGTTAATGTAAAAGAAACAGAAAATGCGTACCATGTAGAGTTGGCTGCTCCTGGCATTAAGAAAGAGTACTGCCGCGTTCATGTGGACGAAGACTACAACCTATGCGTTGCTATCGAGAACAAGTTCGAGCACAAAGAGGAAGACAAGCACGCTCACTACATCCGTCGCGAGTTTTCGTACACCAACTACGAGCAGAAATATGCTCTGCCTGATGACGTGAACGAGGAGAATATCAACGCCAAAGTGGAGGACGGTATCTTGAGTATCGAACTGCCGAAAATCCACAAGGAGGAAAAGAAAGCCGCACGTCAGATATCAATTCAATAGAATTGTTAAATTTTAGGAGTGTAGGAAATAACTCTTGCACTCCTAAAAAGTTGTTAAAAGGTTAAATTTTAGGAGTGTAGGAGATATTTCCTGCACTCCTAAATTGTAATTTCCCCTGCCCGACAGAAAAGGCCGGTGAGCATTGGAAGGGATATAAGCTGTTGCCGAATGACTTCCAAATCACTTACTTTCCGTGTCCTGTTTTTCCTGCAATGCTTTTTGCTCGGCATCATAGAGTGCCTGTGCCTCAGCCAGAATCTGTTCGTCGGTTTTTTCGCTGTCTTGTTTGTCCTGCGCTTGGGACTCGGCGACTTGGCTGTCCTTGGTCTGCGAGTCTTTGCTTTGGTTGTCAGCCATGAGTTCGTCGCCCCTGCTTCTCCATTTGCGGGGACCCAGGATTCGCTCTACATCCTCGTGAGTGATGACCTCTTTCTCGATAAGCAGTTCTGCCATGGCATGGTGTCCCGCCTCGTTCTCGAGGAGGATTTGCTTGGCGCGTGCCATCTGTTCGGCAATCATCTTCTTCACTTCCTCGTCAATAACCTGCGCTGTATGTTCAGAGTAGGGGTTGTTGATGGTGTACTGCTGCTGACCGGTGGAATCGTAATAACAAATATCCTTCAGGCGGTCACTCATGCCGTAGTAGGCAACCATGGCGTAGGCTTGTTTGTTGACTTTCTCCAGGTCGTTGAGTGCGCCGGTACTGGTCTGATTGAGGAACAGTTCTTCGGCAGCGCGTCCTCCGAGTGTGGCGCACATCTCGTCCAGCATAAACTCTTTCTTCACCAATTGGCGTTCTTCGGGCAGGTACCATGCTGCCCCAAGCGCCATGCCTCGCGGCACGATGGTAACTTTGACCAGCGGGTTGGCACCCTCCAACATCCAACTGACGGTGGCGTGTCCGGCTTCGTGCATTGCAATGGCCCGCTTCTCGGCAGCGGTCATGATTTTGTTCTTACGCTCCAAGCCCCCCACGATACGGTCCACAGCGTCCATGAAATCCTGTCTGTCCACCTGTTTCTTGTCGTGCCGTGCAGCTATCAGCGCTGCTTCGTTGCAGACGTTGGAAATGTCGGCACCGGAGAAGCCCGGCGTCTGTTTAGCAAGGAACTGCACATCCACGTCTTTCGCCAGTTTAAGCGGACGCAGGTGCACGTTGAAGATATCCACGCGCTCCTGCAAATCCGGCAGTTCCACGTGAATCTGCCTGTCGAAACGTCCTGCACGCAGCAAAGCGGGGTCCAATATCTCGACGCGGTTGGTGGCTGCGAGGATAATGACGCCGGAATTGGTGCCGAATCCGTCCATTTCGGTGAGTAATTGGTTGAGGGTCGATTCGCGTTCGTCGTTACCACCGGAGATGACATTCTTTCCTCTCGCACGTCCCACGGCGTCAATCTCATCGATGAAGATGATGCTGGGGGCAGCCTCTTTGGCTTGCCGGAAGAGGTCTCGCACACGGCTGGCACCTACGCCCACGAACATCTCCACAAAGTCAGAGCCTGACATGGAGAAGAAGGGCACGTCCGCTTCGCCTGCCACCGCCTTGGCAAGCAGTGTCTTGCCTGTACCCGGAGGGCCTACCAACAAAGCGCCCTTGGGAATCTTGCCGCCGAGGTCGGTATATTTCTGCGGGTTCTTGAGGAAAGCAACAATCTCCTGTATCTCCTGCTTGGCGCCGTCCAGACCGGCGACATCCTTGAAGGTGACCTTGTCCTTCTTGTTCTTGTCAAACACCTGCGCCTTGGCTTTGCCGACGCCGAAAATACCGCCGGTGAGGTTGCCTGCGCCGCGTCCCATCCAGACAAAGAAGAGAATCAAGAGCAAGAACGGCAAGACGTTGACAAGAATGAGGTACCAGTAGTTGCGCTCTTTCTTGAAACTGACATCAATCTTCTTCTGGCCCTTTTCCTCGCGTGCGACGTTGACGGACTCGATATAGTCGTTGAACGCCTGCACACTGGGTGTTTGCACCTCAATGATGCCGTCCCCTTTCAGGTCGCGTGAGGTTTCTCCGAAAACGATGCCTAATTGGTCTTTGCGTACCTTGGCTTTTGCCTCGGCGTTGTCATACACTACGATGGACTCGATAATGTCGTTCTCGATGTAGGCTTGCAAGTCGGTGTAACTAAGGTCTTTCTTGGCAGCCACATTTTCCTGCGAGAGGAACAGGGGTGCTCCGGCTTCGGGTCCGCCCTGTCCTTCCAAAAAGAACAAGCCCGTCAGCAGCATGATAATGCTCACGTAGAGCCAAATCATGTTCGGGCGTTTCTGTTTCTTATCTTTCTTGTTTTTGTGATTGTTCTGTTCCATAAACTAATATTGTGAGCGGGTTCGCTGATCTTATGGTCATCTTATGGTTATCTTATGGTCATCTTATGGTTCTCCTGTCATGTTGTCAGGCATCGGGTATTTCGGTAATTTTGCCGTCCTCCCAGAGGTTTTCGATGTCGTAGAAGGCGCGTGGTTCGCGCTGGAAGATGTGGACGATAATCTGTCCGTAGTCCATTGCCACCCATTCGGCATTGTCCACTCCGTCGATGGCGAAGGGCTTGACGGCAAGTTCTTTTCGTACAAAATCCTCGATTTCATCGGCAATTGCGACAGTCTGAGTGGAGGAATTTCCCTCTGCAATGACAAAGTACTGGCAGGGTGCTTCCGGCAACTTTGTCAGGTCAACCACGACTATGCGGTGCCCTTTCTTGTTCTGGATTCCCTCAATAATTTTGTTAATGATTTGTTTGTTGGTAGGTATTTTCATTCTGTATGGTTTGAGTTGTTTTTATTGTTTTTCGGATGTCGTGCATGGCCAGGGTGTGCGACATGTACTGCTGCACAGCAACATGGTGCGTCACCCAAATGATGGTTTTGTCTTGCACCCCTTTGCTGAGGTTTTCCAAGATACGTTTTTCCGTGTTCGGGTCCACCGATGAGCAGGCTTCATCCATCAGTATGATTGCGCCTTTCTGCAACAGTGCCCGTGCGATGGCGATGCGTTGTGCCTGTCCTTCGCTGAGTCCGCTACCTTGCTCGCTGCAAGGTGTATCCAGTCCTTCGGGACGCTCGAACACAAAGTCCGCCGCTGCAAGACGTAGTGCCTCGCGCATGTCTTCTTCAGTAGCATCGGCATTACCAAGCAGCAAGTTATCCCTTACGGTGCCGCTCATGAGGCTGTTTCCTTGCGGTACAAAACGGAAATTGCAGCGCAGGGACGGACTCATCTGCACTTCCTCCTTGTTGTTATAGAGAGTGATGTTGCCGCTGTCAGGCTGCAAGAGACTCATCATCAAGCGTATGAGGGTGGATTTGCCTGAACCTGTCTCGCCTATGATGGCAGTGCTTACCCCGGGCCGGAAGTCGCAAGTGAGGTGGCTGATAGTAGGTCCTTCGTTACCCGGATAGGTGAAACAAAGGTCTGTTATCCTGAGCCCTAATGGTCCGCTCATGGGGTGTATTTCGCCGCGAGCCTCTTCCTGCATATCCGCCAATTCGCGCAGGCGGTCAATAGATGTGAGCGACTGCACCAATGCGGGTACGTAATGACTCATGTCCAGAATAGGGTTCTGCACCTGGTTGACCAACTGCAGACAAGCGGTCATCATACCATAGGTGACTGCCCCCGAGATTAGTCCGAACGCGCTCCAACAGAATGTAACCACATACCCTGCCATGAAACCTATCTGAATAAAGACACGTGAGCGGTTGCTGTAGGTAACCCGCCTCATGGTACTACGCATGAGTGAGTCCTGCATGTTGTCAAGTGTACTGACGCTGTCGTCTTCGCGCCCCATGGAAAGGATGAGAATCCGCTTGAGGAGGCTCTCCTGAATGTGACTCTGGATTTTAGAGTCCTGCTCGCGAATCTCTGCAGTCAGCCGGCGCAGGATACGGAAATAAATCTTGCTGACAATCAGTGCCAATGGCATGATGAAGAGGAGTACCCACAAGAGGTCCTTCTGCATGGTGAACAGCACAAAGGAGGCTGCAATCAGTTGGAAGCAGGCAATGATGAAGGAGGGGATTTGGTCTGAGACGGTGGCGCTGAGCGTGCGGATATCTTCTTCCAGACGGTTGACGGTGTCGCCAGAATGCAGTGTTTCCCTGCCATGCCACTGCGAGCGCATGACGCGGCTGAAGAGTCGTTCCCGTAGGCTGTTGGTAATGACAATGCGGTTCTTCTCCCGTACGCGGGTGTTCCATGCAGAGGCAAGCACCATAAGGAAAATGACGCCGCACATGGCTGCAATCCACCACCATATATGCTCGCCGGCGTGCTGTGTAGCGACATCCACAATGACCTTGCAGACCCAGACGAAAGAGAGTGAGATACAGATACGCAACATGCCTATCAGGCAATTGACGAGGATACGCCAACGCATCCCTGACAATTGCTGCCAAGTCCAGCGGATATTTGCCTTATAGTCACGTTGTTGCATAATCTATTGCATGTTCTGTTTGCGCCGGCGCGCTTTATAGCGTTGAATGCGCCGTCTGATTGCTCCGGGGACGCTTCGCCCTATCAGCCAGCAGGCGCGCAAAGGGTAGAAAAGCCATTGCAAGAGTCCGTACATCCGCATCTTGGTACTGCGCATATCAAGCGTCTTGCCGTCACGGTCCACCTGAACGAGCACCCCCAGGATATGGCGGTCTGTTATACCGCGCTCCAAGTACCACTGGTTGTCGCCGCAGAGGACGTAGTCGTTTTTTCTGACCCACATGACGCGATGAAGCACATACTGACCATTGTCGCGCTTGAAGAGTGGCACATCAAGCCAATGCAGACGCTCGGGACCTTTTTTCTCGATAACCATGAGGTCACGCCGCTGGCGTAGCAAGGGCATCATGGACGTGCCTACATTGGTGTAAGCGAGGCGTCCGTCTTTCTGTAATATGTCTTCAAAAGTGCTGAGCATATGTTACCGGGGAATCATAGCGGAAGAAGAGACGACGGCTGCTTCGGGGTCCATGTTACAGCCAAGCAGATAGAAGCGGACGCGCTTGCCGAGGGTGTCCAGTAGCGCGAAGGTATCAAGCAGGAGGTTGGTGTCCTCCGGCCGGAATGTTTGCTGTATGAGCATGGGAACCGCCTCGGCGGGACGTATCTCGCGAATTGTGTTTTGCGGAGCGCGTGTGAGGATACAGATTGCCTGCAGAGGTGCGGACATGTTGGTGCTGAGTCTGTGCTTACCGTCCCAAGGTGTTCCGTAGATCCTTGCTTCAGGTAGCGATAAATTAATTAACGGCTTATCATCATTGACCATGACCGCCCGCGTGCCGAAGAGTTGCCTCCAAAGTCGTACATGTGTGGATTTGCCGGTGCCGCTGCGGGCAGTGAACATATAGGCGCGTCCGTCCACAGCAATGACCGAGCCGTGCATAAGAATGCGTTTCCTGCTGACGCACTGAGTGGCTATCTGGCGATAAACGGCAAGCGTCTCGAGGTAAGGCGCATCGAAAGCGTAGGGGGGCAGCCCCTCTTCGATACGTGTCTGCTCGGACTGTTCACGTTCGGCATCGATATCGGCCGGAGTGGTCTCCACGATGAAATCGGGCTGTGCCTCCTCCGGTGCGCGGTAATCAATGCACATCTGTTGCACCTCGTCGTAGAGACTGCGGATGCAGATGCACAGGTCGGCTAATATGTATTTACCTTCGTACACGTTTATTCAATGATAAGTCCTTCACTGCGGAGTTGGCCGATGAGGTGCTGTACCTCGGGGCGCAGTTTATCCTCCGTAACATCATACTCCTGCAACATTTGTGCCACAATGGCATCTTCGTCCAAACCTTGTTGAATCAATTTGAAGATGTCAGCCGCCGTCTCGTTCAGGCTGATGATATTATGATAGACGCGGCTACCCTCGCCAACCGCCACAGCTACAGTTTCTCCGCAAATAGTGCGAACAGCAAAATCGTACTTCAGTTTCATATACTCTTTTTTTTGTAATCTGCCAAAATGTCAGTTTATGAATACAATCCTCCGTTGATATTTATCACTTCGCCGGTGATATATCCGGCTTCTTTCGAAGCAAGGAAACCTACGAGGTTTGCCACCTCCTCTGCTTCGCCGAAACGTCTCATTGGGATTTGTCCCTTCAGCTCCGCCTCGTCCAGTCCTTCCACCATATCGGTTTTGACAAATCCGGGAGCGACCGCGTTGACGGTGATGTTCTTTCGTGCCACTTCCTGCGCCAATGCCTTAGTGGCAGCAATCAAGCCACCCTTGGCCGCACTATAGTTGCACTGTCCGGGCAGTCCTTTCAGACCCGACAAGGAAGCCATGTTCACAATACGTCCGTACTTGTGGCGGATCATACTCTCAATGAGCGGGTGGGTGACATTGTAGAAAGAGAAGAGGTTGGTGGTAAGCACACGCTGAAAATCATCGGGCTCCATGAATACAAGCAAGTTGTCCTTGCGTATGCCGGCGTTGTTGACCAGCACCTCGATATACTCACCCTCATGTGCAGCCTGCCATGCCTCCAGGGCGTGCTTCGAAGCCTCAGCGTCGCTGACATCGAATTTCAGCAACTCGCCGTCCGTACCCTCGGCACGAACCATGGCAAGTGTCTCCTCTGCTGCGGCATCGTTAGACATGTAGTTGATTAATACGTTATAGCCCATTTTTGCCAGTTTGACGCAAACGGCTCGTCCAATTCCCCGGCTTCCGCCGGGAACTAATGCATACATATGTTTGTTTTTTTTATTTTTTTCGTACATCCATGGGCGAAGGAGAACAAGCAATTGTCACAACTTCAGTTCCTGTTTGATTGTCTCTTTTCCGAGCAGTTCCGCAGAGGTGAATAGGCTGGTCATACTTGTTCCCAAAATACCATGCAGATTCAGACTCTGCCCGGTCAAGAGTAGGTTCTGTATCGGCGTCCTTGGACTCAGTACTGTTGTCATGGGTGACTGCCAGTCTTTCATGACGCCAAAAGCGCTGCCGTCCTTTGTGCCGGTATAGTGTTCGTATGTGAGCGGCGTACTCGTCCAGACCCTGTCAATGGCATCTTCTAATTCCGGCCAATGCTGTGCAACAAACCGGATCGTCTCTTCTGCCTTCTGCTGCTTGAACGCCTCGTAAGCAGCGCCTCTGTGCCCCGGCTGGTCATGCTCCCAATCGGGCAGGTCGGTTTTTCTGAGCGGTGTCAGCAGGTCGATGCCTTCGGCATAACAGCCCTCCTCGGGTGGATAGAAATGTACGAGTACACTCTCCACGCGGTCGGTCCGCACGTTCCAAAGGTCCGCATCATCGCGGTGCAGATAGAGGTTGCTGTTCCTATACGGCAGTACGTCCTTTTTCAGACGGATATTCACTGTGAACATGCCTATACTGTTGCGGAGGCGCTCAATGCGCTTGCGATACACCCCGCGGAGAACGGCACTTTCCTTAACCAAACTCAACGTCAATGCAGGGTGAGCATCGCTGATAACATAATCGCAGGGCAGGTGCTCTTCGCCGTTTATCACCACCTCGGCAATCTTGCCGTCACGCTCTATCAGTTCGGTCACTTCCGCGCGAGTCCGGATTAGTCCTCCGTTCTGCTCTATTTGTTCCGCCAAACGGTTCGCTATCTGTGCTCCGCCACCGGACAAGCGCCAAGCACTCTGGATAAAACTGTTGTTAATCTGTGCAAACACATATAGGGGTAAGCGTTCGCGGTCAAGTTCCAACTTCAGGGAAGTGCCACTCAATACCCGTCTCAACAGGGGATCAGTAATCGTTTCTTCCAGCCATGCATACGCACTGCGGGCAAAAAGCGAACTTCCATAAAAGTCGTCCATGTCGCGCGGGTCCAGACTATCCCATATGTGCAGTCCCACTTGGCGGAGCATCTCCGTATAGTTTTTCAGGTGCTCTCGCTGGTGGGGGAACGATGCTGCCAGCGTCTCCACGAAACGCTCGTGCCCTTGCGCAAAGGCAAATCGGCGGTCACCAATCCTCACTTCATCGAAGCAGTCTGTGTCTAACTGTTTCCAAGGCAGGTTCATCAAGCCGAAATAGTCGAATAAAGGTCGGAGACTTTCGCATTCGCCCAGTCCGCCTACGTAGTGGAAGCCGGTATCAAAAGTCAGTCCCCCACGGCGGAACGTCTGCAGACAACCTCCCAACTGAGGCTCTTTCTCCAGCACAGATACATTCATCCCCGCCCGGGCAAGAATGGTTCCGCACTCCAACCCGCCAAGTCCGCTGCCTATTATGACGACACGCTCGTTCAAGCCACCGTTCCTTTCAATGTAAGATATGTTTCTCTTTCTGTTCCCGCCTCAATGCCTTCCTGAGCCGGCACAGACTCTGCACCGATACTGGCACGCAGGTTCTCGCCATCCAGGGAAATACGCACTTCCAAAGTATGGAACTCGTTCGGTGTTATCAGCCGGGTCATGCGGCATTGGGCGATATATGTGAGCATCAGCGGCTTACCTGCCACCTCGGAAGCACACTCCAGAATCATCTGTATGTTGCATACTCCGGGCGACACCGGCGTGCCGGGGAAATGACCCTCATACACCTTGCATGCAGGGTTCAGTGTCACCTCAAACACGGATTCCCCGCCCTCATCCCGACGGGAAAGTATGTCGTAAAAATCTTCTATCAACTTCGTCATATCAGTCTTCTTTCAAAAAGATTTTCATCTGCCCTTCCGCCACCAACGCTTCGCCGTCTTTCACTTCGGCTGCCAGCAGGGTAATCCCCGCCGCCTCGCCCAGCACGCGCAGAGTAGTATGCAAACACGCGCCAACACACGGCCGCGCGTACACAAAAAGGCGCTTGATTTCGCCTATATATCCCAATCGGGGCTGTCCGCCATCAGCATAACCCTTAAAACCCGCAAAGGCCGCGGCCGATTGCGCAATATGCTCAATCAACCCCGGTTCTTGCATCTGACCGTTATGTACAAAAAGGTTGTCTTCCTTAATCGTAAGCCCCGTCTCCGCTCCCGAATCGGTCACATTCTGAAGCAAATCCACCATGACGATGGGAGGGCGTTGAGGTATCAGGTCGAACAGTTCTGCGTCTCTGAATACCGTTTTCATTTCATGTTGGCTTCCAAGTAGTCATAAAGAGCCTGGAACGTTTGAATCTTCGGGAGTTCCGTGTTGGCAATCTTTACGCCGAACTCGTTATCTATCAGCGCAATCATGTCCACAAGGCTCAAACTGTCCAGTTCAAGAGTTTTCTTGATATTGGCATCGGGGGTAAGTTTTTCGATATCGGTCTCAAACTCTTCTGCCAAAGTGGTGTTTACTTTTTCAATAAGTTCTTCTTTATTCATATAGAATCAATTTAGAATGATTATTTCGTTTTATTATTGCTTTTGTTATCTTTGTTTTACGCCTTCCAATCGCGGATAATCAGCGTCGAGTTGGTACCACCGAAACCGAACGAGTTACTCAGGAACGTATCAAAATGTTTCTCTACACGCTTGGCCGGAATCAGCAACTTGGCACTATCCTCATCGGGATTCTCAAAATTGAGGTTCGCTGCGATAAAGTCGTTTTTCATCATCAACAGCGAGTAGATAATCTCACTCGCGCCTGCCATCCACATCTCGTGACCGGTCTGGCTCTTGGTCGAGGTCACTTCAGTGCGTTGGTCACCAAACACATTGTAGATAGCCTTCGCCTCATTGGTGTCACCGATATGGGTCGAAGTGGCGTGTGCATTAATATATCCGATTTCGCGGATATCAATACCTGCACGTTCAATCGCATGTTGCAACGATTTGGTCGGACCCTCCACATTCGGACTACTGATATGGTCACCATTGCTGGAGAAACCCCAACCGATAATCTCGGCAAGGATAGGTGCACCACGCTTCACTGCATGCTCGTACTCCTCCAGAATAACAGTCGCGGCACCGCCACCGGGAACCAATCCGTCACGGTCACGGTCGAATGGACGCGATGCTTTTTCCGGCGCATCTTCGCGCGTAGAAAATGCACTGATACCGTCAAACGAACCAATCGAAAAAGGATTTACCTCTTGGGCACCGCCACATACTACCATGTCCTGCAAACCGTTCTGAATGAGCAGACTGCCCAAACCGATAGAATGGCTGCCACTGGCACAAGCGGCACTGATGGTCAGGTTGATTCCTTTCAAGTGGTAGATACAACCCAAGTTCATCGTTACTGTCGAGTTCATCGACTGGAAGATAGCACCGCTGCCACACAAGGTCGTATCTTTCTTCTCACGAATGGTATCCACTGCGCGAACTACTGGGTCTGCAGACGAGTCGTTTCCATAAATCAGACCTACATCATGTTTGTCCAAATAGTCCTGGTCGATGCGGGCGTGCTGCAGTGCATCGCGGGTTGCCCAATATGCATACTTAGCCTGTTCGGGCATAAAACTACGCTGCGAACGGCTTAACTCTCCTTTCAGGTCAGGAACTTCTATTTTGGCTGTCAACGCACTGCGGAAACCCATCTCTTTGCGTTCCGGGTCGAAAATGATACCCGACTTGCCGTTATACAGCGAGTCGCGCACCTCCTCAAGCGTCTTGCCCAAACATGAATATATTCCCAAACCGGTTATTACTACTCTTTTCATACCTTAATTTATACACTATAATTTTATTCGTACGCACGCGTTCACGTACGCGCACATGAAACCTTTCGGCGTTCAAACCGAAACGGACTGCAAAATTACTGCTTTTTTTTCAAATATGCAAATTTTTTGACCTTTTCGGGGCGTTTTATTGCATTTTGTTAAGATTTTCCCCTTTTTACTGCACAAAACACGACCCTAAAGGAACAAAATGATAGAACGGAAGAATGGATTTCTCCAATCTTCCGTTCTATGTGCGCAGGATGAGACTCGAACTCACACGACCTTGCGGCCACTACCCCCTCAAAGTAGCGTGTATACCAATTTCACCACCTGCGCCTCATAAGTGAACAAAGGGGGATTGCTCACTTGTAATCCTTCCATCGGTAGATTACAGTGCCCGAGACAGGACTCGAACCTGCACGTGGTTAAACACTCGCACCTGAAACGAGCGCGTCTACCAATTCCGCCACTCGG
>ODAI012896207.1_pt1 | contig 12120 bp, 5 predicted proteins | sample 1539321 | NCBI WGS metagenome assembly ODAI01 (sample SAMN02144231, study PRJEB22623) | gut metagenome | biome: sheep rumen | host: Ovis aries | place: New Zealand
ATCGTTACGGCATCAGCCGTCAGCTTCTGGGCCATTGCGTTGCAGGCAACAAACAGCGTTGCTACCATCAGCATGATTTTATTCTTGTTCATAATATTTTCTGTTTTGATGATTAATACTTAATTACTTCTTACTACCTTTTCAAAAAGGGTATTACTGAATCTGCTCGATGATGAAGTCCACGTCGGCTACATCAACAGCACCGTCGCCATTGACGTCGGCTGCCTTGGCATACTCGCCACCGATAGCCTCGATGACAAAGTCAACGTCGGCTACGTCGACAACACCGTCGGCGTTGGCGTCGCCCTTGATCTCGTCCTTAGTTCCGAAGATGTAAGGAGCTGTGCCGGCACCTTCCTTCACGTAGAAGTTCTTGGCACCTTCTGTGTCAATGAGCGTCTCGAGCTTGTCCTCAGTCATCCAGACAACGTCGGTGATGTAGTAGTCGCAAGCACCCTTGATCTCAGCCATGTTGAAGGCAATACTCTTCATGCCGTCAGCCTCGGCGGGGATGGTCAGAGTCTTCTCGAAGTCCTGGTACTCGGTAGTGAAGGTAAAGCTTCCCAGAGCATTCCAGTGCATGTATGCACCCGGGTCGCCATGCAGCTGCGTACCGCTGGTAGCTCCATCGACGGAAGCCTTGTACTTGAACTTAATGATGGTTACCTCACCCTTAGCCAGCGGACGGTTGGCAACGATGAAGAGCTGGTTGTCCCAAGGCTGGCCAGTACCACCCTCTTCCTCATTGATAGTTACAGTGCCATCCTGATTGGTAGTGTCTGCCAGGTCGTCACGCTCCTGGCCCTTTACGACAACCTCAGTCTTGTTGGGAATCTCCTCCAGCGGCTCCTTGACGATGAGTTCTTCACCCTCAACCTGCATGAAGTTGGCCTGTCTTGAATCGGGGTCAACAGCAACGGTCCACACACCGGCTCCGGGGAGCTTGATCTTGGCATTAGAACCCTCAGTATAGTCAGGCCACTCGTCAGGATCGTTACCAGTGATGGTACCGGTGATCTTGATCGTGTTAGCCTTGAAGGCACGGTCGTTACCGCGGACGGTAGAAATCATCAGTTCGTTCACCCAAGTGTCTTCCTTACCTGCAGTACCAATGGTACCAACATAGGCACCGAGTTCTTCGTCTAAGGTAAGCTCAATAGCGTTGTCGAAATCGTACTCCAGACCAGTGGTGGCGTTAGAGGCAGCCACGAAGAAGCCCTTGTCGAGCTTCATCTCCTGGATGGAGAGGTCGTCGAAGTAGAAGTCAACAGCAGTCTTAACGTTCGGGTTCAGGTTGAAAGCGATAGAATAACCAGTGTCCTTCGTCTCGTCGTTGTTCGAGGAGGTCCAAGTGACTACCTGGTCGAACTCCTGCCACTCAGTGGTGAAGTTGATGTCGCCAACACCCTGATAGTGCTGATAGTCTGACGGGTTCTGGTGGTGAATCTGGGTGTTGGTGGTGACAGCCTCAGAAGCCTTGTAGCGGAAGTGTACCTTTACCTGCTCGCCAGCCTTGATAGCGCGGGGAGCCTCAATCCAGAACTGGTTGTCCCATGCAGAAGCGCCATCTTCGGGGTTAACGCAGTCGGTTGCACGGACGATGAAAGCATGGCCGCCATCTACTTCTACAATCTCGGCGGGAACAGGATCCTGCTGGTTGGTCTTACCCCAAGCGCAGATTTTGAAGTTGTTCTCCTGATCGTCGAAGGTGACGTCGGCAAGTCCTAAGTCTGCCCAACTCTTCTCGGCATCACCGTTGGTCAGCAGCTCGGTCCACTCAACAGGACGCTCCTCCTTGCCCTCGTGGGTAATCTTCAGGTAGGCAATGTCGATGTCGCCGACATAGCCGCCACACTGCATCAGGATGTTACCATCACCGCTGGTAGCTACATAGTCGACGGTACCCTCTACCCAGTCGGTAGTGATGGCGAAAGCTCCGTAGGGAGTCTGACCAAAGCCCAGCATAGAGATGTTGTCAGCAACGCTACCCTTAACCTTGAAGTGCAGCGTGTAGGTCACATCGGGTTCAGCGTCTACACCACCGATGGGGAAGAACTGGCAGTCCCAAGTGGGGTCAGTAGCCTCCTCGCTGTGGAAGTGCAGGCAACCGTCAACGATGGACAGACGGGCACGAGCTGACTCGCTGCCGCCCCAGCTGTAGGGGAAGCCCCACTCAGAGATGTCTGTGTACCTCGAGAAGTCAACCTCTGCGTCGACTATCTCCTTAGCGTTTGCTCCCAAGAAACATCCTAAGAGAGCAATCAATGTAAACAGTTTTTTCATAATAGAAAATAGTTAGTTAATAATAAAATTGATTAAAAAAAGGTTTTGTCTTTTACTTGTTGTCTTTTTTACGTTTTACGTTACCACGTTATTTGCCACTCAGCGCGTCGCAGAAGGCTTTGTAGGTAGCCGTGCGCGACCAGTCTCTTTCAACCAATGCCCACAGACCCACGGGGTCGCCGGTGTCGAGCATGTTGCCCTTGCAGATGCCGGCCTGACGGTCGCTAGGTATCTTGGTCATGTATGCCTTGATGACGTAGGCATAATAGTCGGCCAGCTTCTGGCGCTGTTCGGGACTTATTTCTTTGGCTGTGACGTTGGATCCTGTTGCGCTCTGATACTTGATGTCGAAGTTTGACAGGCGGATAATCATACCCGTCTTGGCCAGATTGTCAAGCAGTGTGTTCAGCGTGGCCACATTGGCGGCCTGAGTGGTGGCGTCCTCGCTGTAGCTGAGGCTCAGCTTGGCATTGATGCCGGTGATGTTGGCACCCTTGTTGTTCCAGAGTTTTATCCAGTACATCAGGCTCTCAAGTTTCTTCTCGTTGTCAAGTCCTGACTCGCCGATGAAGAAACGCAGCTGTGACGCGTCGCCGCCATACTCGACAAACGACTTGCGGGCTGCAGCCGACACAACGGGGGCGTACTCCTCGCTGCCGAGAATGTCCTGCCAGAATATCTTGTTGGTAGCGTGCTTCAGGTCGTACATACCGTTCTCCATCTCAGTGTTGGCGTCGATGGCCTCGTCGATGAGGTCGAAGGTCTTGATGTAACCCTCGTTGATCTCCATCAGCTTGTCGCACCATGCATTGATGGCATACTGGATGGTGTCGTACTTCTCTTCGGCAGTCTGCCGGCGGTGGTTGTCGGGATAGTAGCCCACCTGTACCTTCTGGATGTAGATGGTAATACCACGGGCCGTCTCGATGCGGAGGTAGCCGTCGGTTACGTCAGGTGCACTCTGCGACTCGATGACGAACTTGGTCCACTTGCCGGTCTTCAGCGGCCACTTTTGGTTTGCACCGTTACCTGGTACCTTGTTGCCGGAGAAGATGACGTCGAAGGTGATGTCCTTGTCTGACCGGGCCCAAAAGGTGGTAGTGTATTTGGCTGCGGGGTCTACCTCGAAACCTTCGATGATGTTGACGCTGGAGTTCTGGGAAATCTTCAGCACGTTCTGGCTGTCATAGTTGACAATGGTAGGCTTGCCCTTTTCGGCATGGCCGTCGTAGTTGCCTACAGGCATGTCGTTGAAGTTTACCTCCTTGCCCTCGACGTAGTCGACAGCCACCTCGATGGGAGCTGTCAGCGTGGCGAGCCAGTCGTCACCCTGGTTGGCGTTGGCAAAGAGCGGGCTGCCATACACCTCGGCGCCAATCTCCTTGGCGTGGCCGAGCATGTTCATCATGTCGAGGAAATTCATCACGCCCTTGGCGTTGACGATGGTGCCCGACATCAGGGCGGTGCCGAACGTCACGTCGTCGAAGTTGGTCATGGCGGCGGCGTGTACCAGCTCCTGCTTGTTGAAGTCGGTCAGGTTCACCGACGTACCCATCTTCATGTTAGGATACTGGCTGCGGTCGATGTACGACTTGACGGGTGCCAGGTCCTTGTAAGGCTCCGTGAAGGTGGGGTCTGGCTCGGCAGTGAAGTTATCGGTCGTGTTATAGTCGGCACAGGCTGCGGCCAGTGCGCCTGCTGCCAGTATGATGAGACCGTTCTTGATGGTTCTTTTCATAGTCTTGCCTCCTTGTTGTTAGGGTTTTACATATTTTGGCGAGAAGAATTCCTTCTTGTTCGACTCGCGGGTCTGGACTACCAGCGTGTCGCTGGTCGTCACCTGTACGTCGTTCTCAAGCAGCCAGTCGACCTCTGTGTCGCCTACCTTCTTCTTGCCGATAACGCGGCCTTTCTTGAAGTTCACAGTGTAGGACAGTCGCAGAATGTCGCGCTGTACGGGCTTGCCGTTCATCGAGCCCCACTGGTAGTCTTTGTACTCGGGCAGCTCGGTACCCTTGACGATGAACTCGCCAGAGCCGGCAGACGGTACCTCAGCGTCGTCGTTGCTGATGGTGCAGTTGTTACCGTCGAAGGTCAGCGTGAGGTTGCACTGCTGCGAAGGACGGGCAGAACCGTCAGCGTCCTTACCGATATTGATGGCTACGGGGAAGACGCACTGCCTCATGTTCTTGGTGGTCATACCGCATATCTCATCGTTCTGGTTGACGGGGTTCTCCTTGTAGTGCTCCAAGTCGGTGTTGACGAGCGTCGTGTCCTTACGGATGACGGTGGTGGTGACGCCGTTCTCGCTGATTATGTCGGCACCACGGCGGATGTACTTAGCGTCCCAGGGGTTCATGTACTTCACGCAGTAGAGCACGTAGTCCTTGGCCTGCACGGCCCACTCCTCGAGGTTGGGGCGCACGGGGTTGAAGCCCTCGCGCGGCGTACCGGTAAGGATGTGGTCGATGCCGTTGGCTTTGGTCATGACGAGAGGAATGACGTAGGTGTTCTCCACAGCCTTCTCGTCGTTGAAGAAAGCGTCGGTGAACTGCACTTCAACATATCCGCGGGCGTCGCCATTGTAGGGAATGGAGCTTGAACTCAGCGTGTAATACTCCTTTGGCATGGCTGTCACAGGAGTCGACGGGTTGCCGCCGGCGTCGACGAACCACAGGTTGTCGCACAGCGTCTCGTCGACAACGATGTCGACCGTGGCGTTACGACCGCCGTAGGCACCGCCCATGGTCGACCAGATGCGGCACTTGTGCTCGTTGTCCAGCGTGTTGTCGTAGATGTCGTTGCCGAGTACGAGTGTACGCACGGGGAACTGATAGGCGAAGTAGGCCGTTGTGCCTCCCTGGTAGTCAGGGAACTCTGCGTCGGCATTGTAACACGAGGCAACGCTGAACGAGACAGCTCCCATGGCTACTCCGTATAGGTATTTCTTGATATTCATCATAGCTTTATATCTTATCTATTATCTAATCTAATAATTAATTCCAACCTTTGTTCTGTTTGAGGTTGCTCCACTTGAGCACTTCGCCTTTGGGGATGGGGCCGTAGCACTGGTAGGCGTTGTCGAAGGTGCGGTCCTCGACGTTGATGACTTTGTAAGTGATACCGTCTGCTGCGTCCTTACCATTCACGGGGTCAATCTGCATACCCTTGACAGTCTCGTTGAGCGGCAGCATCCAGCGGCGCATATCCCAGAAGCGCTTGTTCTCGAAGCACAGCTCTAAGCGGCGCTCGTTGCGGATGAGGTCGGTCATCTTCGACTGGTCGGCAGCACACTGCTCCAAGTAGACGTCGCCCTCGGGCAGCGGCTGTCCCATGTAGTCCACGCCCAGTCCGGCACGTGTGCGGATGGCCTTGATGACGTCGTAGGCGGTGTAGCCCACACCTGTCGGGTCGGCTTTCGGGCCCCATGCGTCGTTGGCAGCCTCGGCGTAGGCCAGGAAAATCTCGGTGTAGCGTATGCGTGCATAGATGTGCTGCTGCTCGATGAGCGAGCTGGACAGCGGGCTGACGTCGTCGCGGAGCAGCTTCTTTACGTAGTAGCCCGTGCGGGTCGACGTAGCGATGTTGTTCAAACCGTCAATTGTCTCTTTGTTGTCGTTAGCATAGGTGCCGGTGATGATGACCGTGCGCTTGAACGTCATACCGTTGTAGAGCACATTGTCGGCCAGTCGTGGGTCGCGGTTGGCATAGGGATTCTGCGGGTCGTAACCGGAACCGGCGGCGGTGATGGGCAGTCCGCTAAGCATGGGGAAGGCATCGACGAGGTTCTGAGAGGGGTTGACGCGTCCCTGACCGTAGAGCGAGGGAGGATAGTTCTCGCGCTCCTGCGTAGCGTTCTTGTGGCGGTCCTCACGCCAGAGTATCTCAGGCATCTCGGCAGCATTGGGCTCCAGCTTGGTCTTGTTCTTGTACCAGGTGTTACCCGTGGGGTCGAATCCGTCGAGTCCGCCGATGTGCTTCAGCACGTTGGCACAAAGCGTGGCAGCCTCGGCCGACGTCACGCCGCTCTGCTCGCGGAAGGCGGGGCTGGCGGCCAGCAGTGCAGCCTGAGCCTTGACGGCTTCAGCCACCTTGGCTGTCAGACGGTTGCTGGCTTTCTGTCCAAACACGAGGTTATAGCCAGAAACGATGGCACCTAAAGCGCGATACTTCTCGGGAATTTCGCTCTCGCTGGTGATGTCGGTATAGTCGAAGGGCAGCAGTGCCATGGCGCTGTCGCAGTCGGCATAAATCTGCTTCATGCAGTCGGCAAACGAGGCGCGCGGCTGGTTGAAGTCTGAACTACCGTCCTCAGCGCTGGTCAGCAGGGGCACACCGTAGAGCTTGCCGTCGTCGGCATAGCCGCCGTGAGCCATCAGCAGGTAGTAGTAGAAGATGGCGCGCAGGCCGAAGGCTTCACCCTTCAGTCGGTCGATGAACATCTTCTGCTTGGAGACGGCGCTGGTAGCCCATTTTACATTTTCGACAATCTGGAAGAAGAGGTTGACATACTGTATGCCGTCCTTGCAACTGTTCCACTGCGACATGGGGTCGTTGTCGGAAGCCCATGTGCCTGATGCTGCCATGTTGTAGTAGGCACTGCTGGTGTTGTTGGTCACGGCATCGTCCGTGGCCACGTCAGTCTGCGTGGTCGTCAGGTAGGGCAGCCGTCCATAGCCGTACATCAGCAGTCCGTTTGCGTAAAGCGACTCCTCGGTCATGTCCTCAGTCTGGCGGTTGTTCTCTTCAGCAGGGGTGAACATGTCGTCGCACGAGCTGAAGGCGAGCAGACCGAGTAAAAAGAATATAAAGTTTCTTGTCTTCATTATCTATGATCTCCTATCTATTATCTATTATCTCTTATCCCTTATCTCCATTTAGAAGGTAGCTTTCACACCGATGTTGTAGAAGCGCGTCTGCGGAGCATAGCCAACGTTGGTCTCCATCATCTTGCGGTGCTTAGAGAAGGTGAGCAGGTCGTTGCCGTTCACGTAGACAGACAGGGCCTTGACCACTTTGCCTTGGAACATCTCCTCGGGGAAGTCGTAGGTCAGCTGCACCTTGCGCAGATTGAAACGGTCGGTGCTGTACAACCAGAAGGTAGAGGGAGATGCATTGTGGTTGTGGCTCAGTGTGGTCAGACGCGGGTGGGTGGCAGTGGCTGCCGTCTCGGGCGTCCAGCGTCCACGGGCATTCACCGAGTACTTGTTCTCCTGTTGCATGTAGTAGTAGCTGCCCATGCCTGTGTAAACACGGTCTTCGTCATTGCCTCTTGGATTGTTGAAGTAGTAGCTGCTCTTCATGCTTTTAGCTCCAAACTGACCATTGCCAAGCACAAAAAGCGTCCAGTTCTTATACTTCAGCGTGAGGTTTATACCTAACGTTAATGGAGCGCCGTATGCACCAGACTTGCCCAAGTTGACCATGTCTTGCTTGTTAATGACGCCATCTTTGTTGACGTCCTCGTATTTCAGGTCGCCAGGCTTGAGCGTACCGCCAAGGCTTGTCTTGGGCATACCTGCTTTCAGGGTGTACGTACCAGTCTCAGCGTTGTAGTCGAAGTCGTCGGTAGTGTAGAAGCCCAGGCACTTGTAGCCCCAAATAGCATCAATGGGACGACCTTCGCGGTGCAGGTAGTCATATTCTACAAGCTCGTCGTACTTCGTGTTCTCGGTAGTGAAATAGGTACCGACCACGCCGAGGGCAGCATGCACCTTGCCAAACTGCTTCTGAGCTTTCACGCTGAAGTCAAGACCGCGGCGGAGTTGCTCGTTGTAGTTGATGGCCGGCTTGAAAGAGCTACCCTGCAGACCGTCCTGCAGATGCGAGGGGAAGAACGTCGGACTCTGGGTAATCAAGCCCGTCATCTTCGTATTGAAGAAGGTAAGGTCGGTGCTAATCAGCTTGTTGAAGAACGAGCCGCGCAGACTGACGGAGAACTCCTTGCGATGGATGAAGTCCAGCGACGGATTGATACCATTCTTCGAGAAGGTCAGCTGTGCAGTGGCACCCTCGTTCCAAGTGAAGCCGCTGCCTCCCTGCGACCATATAGCTTGGTAGATATAGAACTGCTTGTTGTCCAAGTAGATGTCGATGTCCTCGTTCAGGTTGCTGTACGATGCACTGAGCATCAGGTCGTCGACGAATGAGTTCTTCAGGAAATTCTCCTTGGCGAGGTTCCATCCTAACGTGAAGGAGTAAGAGAGGGCTCCACGGTTGCCTTCAGCCAGTCGGGCAGAGTGTACGCCAGAGAGCTGCATCTCGGCGAAGTAGCGGCTCATGTAGTCGTAGCCGGCCTGCAGTCCTAAGTTGGCGTTGGTGTAGCGGTGGTAGGCACCGCTGGCCGTCGTGGTGTACATGCTGGCTAAGAGCATACCCGTGACGTGGTGCTTTCCGGCGAACGTGTTGTCGTAGTCGAAGTGTCCGTTCCAGGTGATAGTCTGGCGGTACTTAGTACTCTCGTTCGGCATGTCCATGTGACCCGAACGCACCTCGTCGTTCTGCATGGTCAGCGCCACGATGGCATCCTTGGCGTTGTAGTTACTCCAGGTGGGGATGTACACGGCATACTTGTTTGCATACCGCAGACTGTAGTTGGCAGCGTAGTCGATGGAGAAGAGCGTCTTGAACGACAGACCCTTGAGAATCTTGTTCATGTCGTAGATGATGCCAGCGTCGAACTGGAACTGGCGGCTGACGTCCTTCGTTTTGCCACCGAACAGACAGTCGGCAATGGCGTTGGTCTGCGTCTCCTTCGTACCGCCGGGGAAGAACTTGCCGTCGAGCAGGTTGAGCGACTTGCCAAGCGTGGCGAGAGCCATGGTGGCGTTGGGGTCAACCATGTCGATGGAAATCAGCGGCGCGGCATTTCTGGGGAAGTTGGGGCGCGTGTTGGCTGCTGCGTCCCAGAAGTTGCCACTGTTCTTGTTTGCATTATAGAAGGTGGCGCTCACGTTGGCCCATCCCTTGATGACCTTGTTGATGACGAGGTCCACATTACCACGTACGCTGAATCGGTCGGTGTAGTTGTCCTTGGCGTCGCCGAAGTCCAGCAGGTCGCCCAGCCGGTAGTAGCTGATGTTGGTGTAGAAGTGGGCACGCTGGCCGCCGCCCTGAATCTCCACCGTACCTTCCGAGCGGTTGTACGTCTTGCGGATGTACTCGTCGGAGTAGTAGTTCACGTTCGGGTAGCGGTAGGGGTTGTTGCCCGTAGCGTGGTTGTAGATGTCCATCTGCGTATAGGCTGGCAGCAGTCCGTCGTTGGCACGAGCCTCGTTGTAGAGCGTCATGTATTCGGCTGAACCGATATACTCGGGGAACTCCTTGGCTACGTGGAAGCCCGTGTTGGCGTTGGCCTTGATCTGCAGTCCGTCCACCGTTCCACGCTTGGTAGTGATGAGGATGGCACCCTTGGCAGCCTTCGAGCCGTAAAGTATCACAGCCTGTGCACCCTTGAGGAAAGTTACCTGCTCAATCTCCGAGGGAAGCACGTTGTTTGAGGGGCGCTTCACACCGTCGATGATGATGAGCGGCAGGTTGCTGTTGTCGTTGTTGTCCAGTCGGTCGTTGTCCATGCCCCAGAGGTTGTTGCCCGTCCATCCGCCTACGAGCGCATAGAGGTCGTCGAGGCTACCTACGGTGTAGTCCTTTTTCTGCAGTTCCTCCATGTCGACGTAGGCTACGCCTCCGAGCAGGTGGTCTTCATCCTTGTCGCGGTAGGCAACGTGGACTTTCTTTTTTGCCACGGCAGAGTCGGCGCTGTCGGCAGTCTGTGCGTTGGCCGTCAGAGGCGAAGCTGCCAGCATGGCAAAGAGAAATATATTTGTTTTCATCTTTTTCATAATGCTTAATGCTTAATGCTTAATGAGTGCTGTAGCAAATTTTTCACTTTTCACTTATACCTTATACCTATTATTACCACCCTGGGTTTTGGGCATATCCTTCGTAGAGGTAGATGTCCTTGTCGGGCAGCGGGAACCAGTAGTGCTTGGGGTCGAAATTACGCTTGATAAGCGGTTCTTTGTGGAAGTTTGCCACATGGGCGTCCTTCGGGTCGTGCAGTGCCTCGCGTGTGGTGGCGTTGAAGTACCATCCGTCGCTTTCCAGACGCTGGAACTCGTGCGAATACTTCTCCGTGTAGGGAGGCTCCGTCAGCAGCAGCCAGCGCTGCAGGTCGCACCAGCGGAATCCCTCGAACGACAGCTCAACGGTACGTTCGCGGCGAACCTCGTCCATGAAGTCCTTGGCTGTGGTCATGCGGTTGGCAGGCACGTGCTCCATGGGGTAGTCGTCAGAGTTGACGCGGTCACGCAGGGCGTTGATGGCGTCGACAGCCGACAGCGACATGCAGTAGTCGGGGCGCTCCTTGATAGCATTGAGGTTGTCGGTGGCTATGGCGATGGCCGTGCGAGCCTCTGCGTACATCAGGTAGATGTCGGCCAGTCGCATGTAGGGGATATAGCTCTGGAAGCTGTAGTCCCAGTCGTACCAGCGGTCGCCCACGTTACACTGGTGAGGTATCAGTTTCTGGATGAAGTAGCCCGTGCTGCTGCCGTTGTCGATGGCACGCATGGCGCCGCCGGTGTACAGTGAGCAGTAGTCCAGCTTCTTCTGTTCGGGGGTCAGTCCGTCGATGCTGAGCACGTAGTGGAAGCCGTCGAAGATGATGTCGTGATAGAAGCGCGGGTCGCGATCCTTAAAGGGATGTTCGGGGTCCCAGCCAGAGTCGGGGTTCAGCACGTACTCGCCATTGCGTACGAGGTAGATAGGCTGTCCGTTAGCCATGCCGTACTGGTCGACGAGGTTAGCCGTGGGGTGGTGGATAATGTTGTCGTGTTCCACCAGTCCGGCAACCTTCGGGCCGAATATCTTGGCACAGTTCCAGTTGGCCGAGTTGACGCCAGGGAATGCACCACGGAAGATGGCCTCGGATGCACCGGGCATTTTCCATTTGGCCTTGACGGTATAGAATATCTCGGAGTAGCTGTCCTCTGCAGCCTCGTCCTTCTCGTGGTTATAGATGTCGGAATACTTGAACTGAGCGAGCTTGTAGCGCACGGTACCCTTGATGACCATGTCGAGGGCTTTGCCAAAAGTCTCGGCAGCCTTCTTGCAGTACTCTACGTCGTAGTCGTAGGTCTTGCCGTTGGAGCTGGCGCCCAAGAGCTGTGCGGTGCCGCCGTTCTTGGTCTTCTCAAACTCCTTCATGAGCGGCGAGCCTGCCCAGAGGTAGACCTTGCCAAGGTAGCAGAGTGCCATGAACTTGTTGACGCGCAATTCGTTCTTGTCCGAAGTGTACATACCGGCCAGCGTCTCGTCCCAGTCGTTGGGCAGCAGGTCGTAGGCACGCTCGAAGTCCTCGGCGCAACGGTCGGCACACTCCTGGAAAGAGAGGCGTGGCAGCTCGGGGATGTTGTCAGCCTCGAAAGTCTGGTCGATGTAGGGGAATCCGCCGAAGTAGCACATCAGCTCGAAGTGCCACCATGCACGGAAGAAGTACATCTGTCCGAGCAGCAGGTCGCGCTCCTCGTCCGTACCGACGAGCGAACCGATCTTCTCTATACCCATGTTACACTTGCGGATGCAGTACCATGAGTTTCTCCAGAGCGACTGGTCCCTGCCGTTAAAGTTGTTACCTATCAGCCAGCACTGGTTGTTGGTCAGCCAGTTGCGGTAGTTGCCTAAGTCCACCTGATGGTCCATGTGGGCATAGTCGTGGGGGTTGTGCACGGCATCGTCGCCAAAGTTGCAGGCCGTACAATAGTTCACCTTCTCCTTGTCGGAAATCAGGTTGTATATCTCCTCAATATATCCCTGGAAGTTGCGGAAGTTCTTGAA
>ODAI011923581.1_pt1 | contig 12119 bp, 8 predicted proteins | sample 1539321 | NCBI WGS metagenome assembly ODAI01 (sample SAMN02144231, study PRJEB22623) | gut metagenome | biome: sheep rumen | host: Ovis aries | place: New Zealand
CTGCAAAGGCAGGTGACAGCCTTGCTAAAAAGGCAGCAGAGCAGTACGGCTACTACCTTGGAAAAGGTATAGCTGCAGTTGCTTCAGTAGTTAATCCCGAGATCATTGTTCTTGGTGGAGGCGTTTCAAAGGCCGGAGATATACTCTTTGATCTTCTTAAGCCAAGCTTTGAGAAGTATGTATTCCCAGGTTGTAAGGATGTGAAATTCGCCCTTGCCAAGCTTGGAAATGATGCAGGAGTATACGGTGCAGCAAAGCTTCTTATGTGATTTAGCCAATCAAACCGATAAAATTTAGGTGTACAGAAGCAGTACGGGGACAGTCTTGAATAACGAAATAATAGCTTCATTAAAAGAAATAGTATCAGAAGATAATATATTTACAAACGAGCTTATGAGCAGGCACACCACGTTCAGAACCGGTGGGCCTGCCACCTTGTTTATATGCCCAAAAAACTTTGAGGAAACCAAAAGAGCCCTTGGGCTTATTAAGGAAAATGACCTGCCTTATTTTGTGATTGGTAACGGAAGCAACTTACTGGTGTCGGACAAAGGTATTGATGGTGTGGTGATTTCTCTTGAGCATCTAAATGATATTAGTCTTAAGTCGCCTAATATCGTAACAGCCCAGGCTGGAGCGTTGAATTCCAGCATTGCAGCTTTTGCCAGAGACAATGGACTTGCAGGCTTTGAATTTGCTGCCGGGATTCCGGGAACTATTGGCGGAGCCATGATAATGAACGCCGGTGCTTATGACGGCGAGATGAAGAATATTGTAAAAGAAGTAAGTGTAATTACGCCAAAGGGTGAAGTTGCCAATCTTGATAATGATGCTATGAAATTCGGCTACCGAACCAGCGCCATCAAAGGTAAAGACTATATAGTTCTTTCTGCAACCTTTTGCCTTGAGAAGGGCTCGGAAAAAGATATTTCAGAAAAAATGAAGGAGCTGGCCTTAAAGAGAAAAGAAAAGCAGCCGCTGGAGTATCCAAGTGCAGGATCAACATTTAAACGCCCTGAAGGGTATTTTGCGGGAAAACTGATTCAGGACGCAGGACTTAGGGGGTTTAGTGTAGGAGGCGCCCAGGTTTCAGAGAAGCACTGTGGCTTTGTGATCAACAAAGGAAATGCTACATCCCAGGATATATTCAATTTGATTCAGGAAGTCAGGAAGCGTGTATATGAGGATTCAAAAGTTATGCTGGAGCCTGAAGTCCTGATGATAGGGGAGTTTTAATTTTTTAGTTTAGAAATAAACCTTTTCCGGAAAGGGAAAAATAATTATGAGATTTGTCATTGTCACCGGAATGAGTGGCGGCGGTAAGGCAACTGCCATACACATGCTTGAAGATGCAGGCTTCTATTGCGTGGATAACCTTCCGGTTTCACTAATAGAAAAATTTGCAGAGCTAATCTTAACACCGGATTCTGAGATCACGAAAGTTGTTCTTGGAATAGATGCAAGAGCCGGTCAAAGTTTTGAAGGGGTTTCCGGGATTTTGGAGAACCTTAAGAAAAAGGGCATCCCTGTGGAGGTCCTTTTTATGGATGCCAGCGATCAGGTCCTTATAAAAAGATATAAGGAGACCCGTAGAATTCATCCCATGAATTCGGACGGTGACAGGTTGGAGGATGGAATTGCAAAAGAGAGAGATGTTCTTGCAGAGATAAAAACAAAGGCTGATTATATAATAGACTCTTCGAATCTTTTAACAAGAGAACTGAAAGAGGAACTGGACAGGATATTTGTTAACAATGAGGAATATAACTCTCTTATGGTCAATATTCTTTCCTTCGGTTTTAAGTATGGTATTCCTTCAGATGCAGATCTGGTTTTTGATGTCAGATTCTTGCCAAATCCATATTATATTGACGAACTTAAGCACCAGACCGGAGAAGACAAGCCGGTCCAGGACTATGTTAAGAGCTTTAGTGCCTGCAAAGAATTTGTAGACAAGCTTGCAGATATGCTTACTTTCCTGATACCTAATTATGTAAAAGAAGGCAAGTATCAGTTGGTGGTAGCCATTGGATGTACCGGTGGTCAGCACAGGAGCGTTACAATTGCTAACGAAGTTTATGAGCGCCTTAAGGATGAAAACGGGAACTTCGGTTTGAATCTTTCCCATAGGGACATTAGGAAAGCGCGCTGATTGGATTTGCAATGTGAAGCTCGGTGTTAAGCATAGTCAAGAAAGGCAAGGAAAGAAATGTCTTTTTCCTCTGAGGTAAAAGAGGAGCTTGTTAAGCACATTGGTTCATCGCGGCATTGTCAGCTGGCAGAACTGGCAGCCATTATAACCTACATCGGCATTGTGGGACAGGATGAAAACGGTGAATTGGTGCTGTATCTACAGACGGATAACAGCCTGGTGCTTAGAAAGTTCTTTACATTAATAAAAAAAGCATTTAATATAGGTACTAGCATTTTGGAAGAAGAACAAGACAGGCATAGCGGCGGCAGGGTTTACAGACCTGTGTTAAAAGGAAGAGAGTCAGTTGAGAGTCTCCTTCGGGCTACGCGGCTAATGGACAGGGATGGACAATTGCGTGACTTTACAGATGGCGCAAGCCCGATGGTTGCAAGGAATTCCTGTTGTAAAAGAGCTTTCCTCCGGGATGCATTTTTGTGTATAGGCTCCATAAGCGATCCCAACAAGGGATATCATATGGAGTATGTATGTGATAGTCCGGGACAGGCCAGGCAGCTGAAGGAGCTAATAGAGAGCTTTGATATAGATGCGAGGATTGTCCAGAGAAAGAAGTACCATGTCCTGTATATTAAAGAAGGGGCTGGAATTGTAGATCTGTTAAATATTATGGAGGCACCGGTTAGTCTCATGAATCTTGAGAATCTAAGGATTCTTAAGGAGATGAGAAACTCCATTAATAGAAAAGTAAACTGTGAAGTGGCAAATATCACTAAAACAGTGAATGCGGCCACTAAGCAGATAGAGGATATCACTTACATAAGAGACAATTATGGTTTGAATAAACTGCCGGACAACCTTCGGGAAATGGCAGAAGTAAGACTGGATCATCCGGATTCTACATTAAAAGAACTGTCGCAGTTCATGGATCCGCCGGTTGGAAAATCCGGAATTAACCATAGGCTCCGCAAACTGTCTCTTTTTGCGGACAAGTTAAGAGAATAATCCATATGTAAACGTGTGTTTTTTATTGAGGAGGATATTATGATTACAAAATCTGTCGAAATCAAGCTGCCAAGAGGACTTGAGGCTAGACCTGTTGCAGAGCTGGTGCAGCTTGCGAGCAAGTACGATAGTACTGTTCATATCGAGGCTCAGTCAAAGAAAGTAAATGCAAAGAGCATTATGGGAATGATGACTCTTAACCTTACTTCCGGAGAAGCTGTGACTGTTATAGCTGAAGGAAGTGATGAGGAAGCGGCTGTAGCTGATTTAGAGAACTTTCTTTCAGGAAGTGCAAAAAACTGATATAAGACAAGAATAACAGAAACAAAAGGCCCATAGGCTTGCAATCCCGCAACCTATGGGCTTTTATATTATTGCAAAATAAAAAAACACCCATAAAAGGGAGGATGCCAGGTAAGCTTCCTTACCTGGCATATTATGAAAAAGTTTTTTAGTTTGGTATTGTCTTAACTCATCTGACAATATTATATTAACAAGTCTTTATGTCTAAAAGATGATTTGAAGTAACCATTCTTTTAATTATTTGTAAACAAAATATGAACGCTAAAAATATATAATAATTATTCTTTTTTTGGAGTTTTTTTATCATTAATCCGTTGAGCAGCATAGGGCATAATGATAGAATTAAAGGTATGAAGTCACTAAAATCATGGAAAAGCTGGATTTACATAGCGCTGTGTCTCGCTATCAATTTCCTTGGCAAGCAAGTGGCTGAAAAACTTATGCTGCCTATCTGGTTTGATACAGTAGGCACCATGATCATTGCCATTGAAATGGGGCCTGTAGCCGCAGCTATCTGTGGAGCTTTATTTAATATGGTAGCTACGGTCAGAGACGCGGTGACACTTCCGTATATGCTGGTATCTGCAGGGATAGGAGCATTTATTGGTGTGTTCTATCCAAGAAAAAAGGTGGACAGCTTCAGGTTGGTGTCTGCGGGAGTTGCCTCCGGCGTAATCGCAGCTATAATCTCCACACCAATAAATCTTTATACTTATAATGGCTTGACCGGTAATATTTACGGCGATGCGCTAATGGATATGATTTCAAGGGACGTACAGGTTCCTGTTGTTACCACCTTTCTCGGGCAGCTTTTTGTAGATCTGCCGGACAAGGTGGTCAGCATTCTTGCTGCATTTTTTCTTATTAAGTTGTTCAGACTTATAAAGCGTCTCATATCAAAAAAATCAAACTATAATAAAAGCACCGGTAGAACACTTCTTTTCCTGCTTGCTACAGCAACCACTGCAGGTCTTATTTTTGCACCGGTGTCAGTAAAAGCTGTGGACTTTGGGGCTGAGTATGCAGGAAGCCTCTATGATATTGATAAAGGTCTGGAGGCTGTTGAGATCAATGCCATAGCACAGTCTGATGATGGATTTATCTGGATAGGCTCTTATTCGGGACTTTATGTTTTCGATGGATATAAATTCAAACCAGCTAATCTTGATAACCGGATAAAGAATGTAATGGTTCTTTTCAAAGATAGCAAAGGAAGGATGTGGATTGGCACCAATGATAGCGGAGTGGCCTGCTATAATCCGGAGGATGGCGAGATTGTCTTTTATAATGCCATGAAGGGCCTTAGTTCAGACGCGGTGAGGGATATAACAGAGGATGACCATGGACACATATATGTTGCCACAATTGCTGAACTTTGCAAAATTGACGAAGATGGCAGGATCACAAAGTATGATCAAAAGAGCTTTTATGGCCTTACAAAGCTCTGCGCCAGCGGATCCTCAATTGCTGGCATCAGAAGCGATGGCTACCTTATTATCTTTAACGATACGGAGATTAATTATGTCCTTGCTGGTAACTATACAGAGGTAGCAGTAGAGGAAGAAGGAAATTACATCGTAGGTACAGGAACTAATATCACCGGGCGGATTTATATCAAAGACGGTGCAACGGACCTGATGTCGAAAACCTACACCAAGGAACTTTCATATTTTAATGATATTCTTTATTCCAAGACCTTTGGCGGGTACTTTGTTGCCTGTGAGAATGGCCTTGGCTTTGTGTCGGATAAAGGCACAGTCACCAACCTTTCTACAGACGATTTTGACAGCTCTGTTGATGACATTTTTATCGATTATCAGGGGAATGTCTGGTTTGCTTCAAGTAAGCAGGGGATAAAAAAATTCTCCTGGAATCCGTTCGAGGATCTCTTTTCAAGAGCAAATCTGTCAGCTGATGTAGTTAACAGCGTGATTGTAAAAAATAATCTTCTCTACGCAGGAACCAATAACGGTCTTGTGACAATTGATCTGAAGACCTATTACTCTGTGCCAATTCCCTATCCGGCTATACTAAAGGATGTTCGCATACGAAATATCATGTGCGACAGCAAGGAGAACGTATGGATCTGTACCTATGGAGCTAATGGCCTTGTGAAGCTTCGGGCCGATGGCAGTATAGCCTGCTTTAATTCCCTCAATAGCGGTATGGAAGGTGATCGCTTCCGAATGGCTATGGAACTTAGGGATGGCAGGATCGTAGCAGCCAGCAATATGGGACTTAGTTATATTAAGGGCGAGAAAGTTGAAGCTACACTGGGGGAAAATGATGGGATTACAGCCCAGATTCTTTCAATGATCGAGACAGATGATGGCAGTATTCTTGCAGGCTCTGACGGGGGCGGAATTTTTGTCATAAAAGACGATAAGGTTATTAAGACTATAGGTCCTAAAGAAGGGCTGAAAACTCTTGTTGTCATGAAGATAGTTCCCTGCACAGGCGGTTATCTTTATGTTACCAGCAACGCAATTTATTATGATAATGGGACAGAGATAAAGCGGCTTGAAAACTTCCCTTACAGCAACAACTATGACGTCTTCATCTCTGAAGATGGAAAAGCGTGGGTAATGTCAAGTGGCGGCATATTTGTGCTGGATGAAAAAGAACTTTTGGCTGATGGCGAGTACAGTTATATGCTGCTTAACAGGAGCAGAGGACTGAATACGGCTATAACTGCAAACTCAAACTTTGTAAAGAGCGGTGAAAAACTCTACATATCTTGTACTGACGGTGTCAGAAGAGTTTCCACCAATAATTATGACTCTTTTAACAATCAGTTTGAGATTGCACTTTCTGAACTGACTGTTGGAGATGAGGTGATAAAGCCTACAGATGGTGTTTATGTTATACCGGCAAAGCTTGGACGAATACAGTTTGATGTGGCGGTGCTTAACTATTCGCTTTCAAACCCGCTTATTCATATGTTCCTTGAAGGGGCAGTTGATGAAGGTGTAACCTGTTATCAGAGAAACATGCAGATGCTCTCTTTTACTTATCTGCCTTACGGTGATTATAAGCTTCACGTTCAGGTTCTTGATACAGCCGGGCTAGAAGTTGTTAGGGAAGAGGTTTTCGAGGTAACAAAGGAATCACTTCTGTTTGAGAGACCATACTTTAAGGGGTATCTTGCCTTTGTAATCATTATGGTTGTCATGTACATCGGCTGGGCAGTTGGAGATTTCCTTCGAAATATGAACAATGTACAGCGCCTTGAGACTGAGGCACTGAGAGATCATCTGACAGGTCTTTTAAATAAAAGAGGCGCTGAGGAAGCAATGAACAAAGTACTTCGAAGGAGTTCCGGAATACTGGCTGTGCTGGATCTGGACAGCTTTAAACCGGTAAATGATCTCTTTGGCCATGACATGGGAGATAAAATTCTCACTGACTTTTCAGGGCTGCTTCAAAAAACTGCGGGAAGTGATGACGTTCTTTGCAGAATCGGTGGTGATGAGTTTGTGGCTTTTTATATAGATGCCACAGAAAACGACATTAAGGAAAAAACAGCGCTGCTAAATAATGAGATACTAAGGGCTGCAAGACAGGATCTTGGACACGACATGACTGTTCCGCTGGGCGTTTCAGTGGGGGCAGTAAGGGTGAATGCTGGCACAGGCGAAACATATGATGAGCTCTTTAAAAAAGCGGATAAAGCTCTTTATATAGTCAAGAATTCCGGAAAGCACGACTATGTAATTTATGATGAAGCTCTTTTCACGTCGGAGGATTCAGGAGGAGGCGTGAGCACCAGTGGCATAGCAGAGGTCAGGACAATTCTTGGAGAAAGAAATAAAACCAATAAGCCATATCGCGTCGAGAATGACAGACTAAAAGATATTTACAGGCTGCTTGTGAGACTGGGCGACAGTAGTGTCATGAATTCTGTCATGATCCACTTCACGTTAAGGGGCGTAGAGGAACAGAAGGTAACATCCGAGGTGTTGGAGAGTCTTTTGGAAGTTCTGAAGGAGAGTCTTAGAAGCACAGATGTCTATGGTCGTGAGAATAAATCTGCACTCGTGATCATAACAGGCGTGGCACCTGAGGACGCAGACTTGATCATAGAAAGAATTACAGAGAAGTGGAAGCACAGCTCCACGGGCAGCGACTATAAACTTACCTATGACAAGGAGATGTTGTAAAATGCTGTCGGAAGTATTTTTTCTGATAGATGAAAGTAATAAGAATAATGAGGAACTTCTTGCCAAGCTAAAGGACGAAGCAGATTATATCAGGAAATGTGGTTATGGAGCAGAAATCTGCTTTTCGGAGGAGGGTGATAATGCCGGTATGCTTATGCGTACCGGCAGAAATCTTTCGAAGAGTCTTGTGGTCACCGACAGCGGCGTGATTGCGGAAGAATTAGTGAAAAAGCGCTTAAATGTTGTGGGAATGCTACATGAAGCAAATAAAGGTACCGGATTTCCCGGGGTACAGTATGTGTTTTCCGATATTGATCAGGTGGATATGGAATCGTTTGTCAAGGTGTACCAGCGGTGCGTAGGCGAGCCCTGGGAAATTTTGGAGACAGAAAGGCTCAGGATCCGGGAGACCACACTGGAGGATGTTGACGAATTTTACAGACTTTATGCTGCTCCGGAAATGACCAGATACATGGAAGGGCTCTTTGAGAACCCTGAGGACGAGAAGAAATATCAAAAGGATTATATTGATAAAGTATACAGACTTATGGGATTTGGTGTCTGGACCATTATAAGGAAAGAGGACGGCGCTATCATAGGTCGTGCCGGTTATTCTGTAAGAAATGGTTTCGAGGAGACGGAGCTGGGCTTTCTTATAGGAAAAGATTACCAGCGACAGGGATATTGCCTTGAGGCATGTAGGGCGATTCTTGACTATGGCAGAGATATGCTCTTGTTTGACAAAGTCATGACCCTTGTTAAGGCAGAGAACCTGGTGTCTATTCATATCTGTGAAAAGCTTGGATTTAAGAGGGTTCAGTCAGTGGATGTTGAAGAGGACATCTACGGCGGAACCTACGATTTGGGAAAGAAGGCAGTGCCAAACCAGGAGAAGTACGGAAGCTATGTGAAAATGGTGCGGGTATTTTAGGGGAACAGGCGATTTTTTTGAGTCATTGGGGACGTTACAGTTTGACTCATTGCAAACAATGAGTCAAACTGTAACGTCCCCAATGACTCAAAGAGTAACAGCCCCCAATGACTTACCTGTATAAATGTTGACCAAAATCAAAAAATTTATGGTAATTTTTAGGGTTATCTTGTAAGATATTATTGTAACCAAGAGAAATCACACTAATTGTGGGCATTAGGAGTCAGAGGGCTCCAATGGATGAAGATGCCCAGGAGGAGAAATGAGTTCATTAGAAATCTTTACTTTAGTAGCAGGACTGGTAGGCGGTCTTGCAATGTTCCTTTATGGAATGAATGTAATGAGTGGCGGCCTCACAAAAGCTGCAGGAGGAAAGCTTGAAAGTGTACTTGCAAAGGTAACCAAGCATCCATTAATTGCTTATCTTTTCGGCGTTGGTGTAACAGCGCTGGTTCAGTCATCATCAGCATCTACCGTCATGGTAGTTGGTCTTGTTAATTCAGGAATCATGACTCTTAAGCAGGCAGTTAACGTAATCCTCGGAGCAAACCTTGGAACAACTTTTACAGCCTGGCTTCTTTCATTAAATGCCATCAGCAGTGACAACTTTATAATCAATCTCTTAAAGCCCAGAAGCTTCACGCCATTTTTGGCTCTTATAGGAATCGGGCTCTATATGTTTTCAAAAAATGATAAGAAGAAAAACATCGGCACAATCCTGCTTGGTTTTGCTGTTTTGATGTTTGGAATGAGCTCCATGTCAGATGCAGTGTCACCGCTTAAGGATGTTGAGAGCTTCAAGGCAGTTCTTACAACATTCGGAAATCCTGTCATTGGTTTCCTTGTGGGAATTATCTTTACCATGGTGATCCAGTCTTCTGCCGGAACTATCGGTGTGCTGCAGGCCCTTTCTTTATCTGTGTTTGTAAGTTACAGCGTAGCCATTCCTGTAGTAGTGGGAGCTGAAGTTGGAACCTGTATCACAGCAATTCTCTCATCCCTTGGAGCCAATAAGAATGGTAAAAGAACTGCTCTCATGCATTTGTATTTTAACGCCATCAAGGCTTTTACCTTCATGATTATTTTCTATGCCTTAAATGCTGCCATCGGATTTTCCTTTATGGACAAGGAAATAGGCATGGTTGGAATAGCGGGTATACACACACTGATAAATCTTGTTGCAACTCCACTTATGCTGCCATTTTCCGGAGTTCTTGTGACGCTTGCTCTCAAGACCATTCCTATCGACGAGAAGGAGAGAAAAGAGCAGGAGGAACAGCAGGGTATCAGAACTCTGGATCCGAGATTTTTGTCAAACCCGCCCTTTGCTCTTGAGCAGGCAAGGCTTGCAGCCATTGCCATGGCAAATATGTCAAAGGATGCTCTTACTAAGGCTATTGATCTTATCCAGAACTACAACAATGAAGAGGCAGAAGAAGTTGACTACCTTGAGCGCAAGGTTGACTCTTATGAAGATCAGCTTGGAACCTACCTCATGCAGATAAATGCGCATCACCTTGGGGTAAAAGATTCACATACGCTGTCAGTTCTTTTGCATTGCATTACAGACTATGAGAGAATTTCTGACCATGCCCTCAATATTATGCAGAAGGCCAAAAATATGGATGAAAATCAGAGACATTTTTCTACAAAGGGCCAGGCAGAGATTGAGATCTTTTCCGATGCAGTAAAAGAGATTATGGATCTGTCCATTCGCGCATTTGAAAACCAGGATGTGGAACTTGCCAAGATGATAGAACCACTTGAAGAGGCTATAGATGGTATACACATGGAGATGAAACGTCGTCATGTCAGAAGGCTTCGTAAAGGAAAATGTACAATAGAACAGGGATTTGACCTGTCTGATATAGGAACTGATTTTGAGAGAATAGCAGATCACTGCAGCAACATCGCTGTAGGTCTCATAGAGGTTGACGAGGACGCATATGATGCTCATGGTTATATTGAGCAGCTTAAGGCGGACAAGGGCGATGACTTCGAAAGAGCTGTGGAATTCTATCAGAACAAATATCTGCTTCCTGCAGTAAAATTCTAAAACTACAATCACCAGGGGATAAGTGCTATGAATATTAGAAAGCTTAACAGGCTCGACACTCTTATAGAGATGCAGAGGGAGAAGGGCTCTCTTCAGGGTGCAGCTATTTTGGTGGAGCACAAAGGGAAAAGAGTTTATGAGAGTCACTACGAGCCGGACAGACAGGACAGTATCTACAAGATCTTTAGCATGACAAAGCCGGTAACAGCTGTGGCTGCCATGATCCTCTACGAGAGAGGACTTCTCGACCCCATGAGAAAGGTTTCTGATTACATTCCCGGATATGCTGACTGCAAGGTGGTTTCAGCTGATGGTATTAGGAAGGCAAGAAATGAGATCACTATCAGAGATCTTTTGAATATGACTTCCGGGATTGTGTATTCCGGTGATTTTGGGGAAGCTGAAAGGCTTATGACCAAGATATATAAGGAAGCAAGGACTCAGAGGGAGTCGGGGATCTTAAAGAGTAATGTGGAAGTTTGCAATAAACTGGCAGAGGCCGGTGTTGCTTTCGAACCGGGGGAAACATTCAGATATGGCCATTCTGCTGACATCCTTGGAGGAGTTATTGAAGTCATAAGTGGCCAGAAACTATCAGACTTCTTTAAAAAAGAGATTTTCACACCGCTCAATATGGAAGATACAGATTTCAAGATCGGTGAGGGCAAGGAATTCAGACAGGCGGTTTTGTATAGAAGAGATAAGAAGGGAAGAGCTGTAAGAGCAGAGGATGATGTAAAACGTCGCATGGAGATGGAAACCCCTACAAGAGATCCCTGGTTTGAGCAGGGCGGTGCAGGCCTTTACTCTACAGCCAATGACTATGCCCATTTTGCGCAAATGCTACTTAATAAAGGTTCTTATCATGGGAAAGAGCTGATCGGCAGACGAACCTTCCATTATATGACTTCCCCACAGCTTACACAGAAACAGCTTTCGACTTATGACTTTGAATCCTGCATTGGTTATAATTATGGGAATTACTACAGGATTCTGACGGATACATCAAAGGCATGCTCCAATGGAAATCTTGGGGAGTATGGCTGGGATGGAAAAGGAGGAACATATTTCTTTGTTGATCCTGAGGAGGAGCTGATCTTCATTTATATGCAGCAGATAGAAGGTGGCTGTGATTACAGTTTCATAAGGGGACTTAAGCAGATTGTATATGGGGCCTGCTAAAAGGTGTGAACATAGATCAACCATGATAGGGAATACAAGGAAAGAAGTATGGAATTTAAATATATAGAGAAAAAAGAAGAAGGTCGATTTATAAACCGTTTCGATGTTCACTATGAAATGGCGGATGGTAATGAAAAGGTATATGAGATGATAAGCAGGGATAAGGATATTGCAACCTTTGAACAGCTTCACAATGATCATGAGGATGCAGTGGCCATAATCATGCATGATGAAAGTGGCAATAAGATCCTGATAAACAGAGAGTTTCGCATGGCTATGGGTAAGTGGGTATATAACTTTCCGGCAGGACTCATTGATGAAGGTGAGACCAGA
>ODAI013975785.1_pt1 | contig 12119 bp, 9 predicted proteins | sample 1539321 | NCBI WGS metagenome assembly ODAI01 (sample SAMN02144231, study PRJEB22623) | gut metagenome | biome: sheep rumen | host: Ovis aries | place: New Zealand
CCCATCCTCCCCCATAGATGTACAATGTGGTTCCCACCGGCTCCATGGCTGTCTTCAGGAAATTGGCAAGCGTCTTAACTCCCGGCGTGCCGCTCACCACGCTTTCATATTCAATCACATCAGCCGAAGGAAGCTCCTTCGCAGCAAGGATCGTATCCCCGGAAACACTGAGCTCATAAGGATACTGTTCTTTCAGGACGTTCTGGACCGGATAGGCATACTCGCCCTCCTCGTCTGCTTCTCCCGGATCGATCTGATAGACCTTCTCCTCGCCATCCACAAGAAAACGGTAGCGGAAGCTCTCCTTCGTATCCTTATTGACCTCCTCCGCGCCATAGTTCTCAACGCCTTCATATAACGCTTCATCTATGGTAACCACCTGGTCACTTTCCGTTTCCGCCACGCTCACCTCCTGGGATTCTGTCATGTCTTCCGCATATGCACATGTGGTGAGACTGACGGCAGACAATGCCGTCACCAGTCCCCATACGATCCTGCTCCATGCCCGATTCTTCATTCCGAAACCTCCTTGAACATCCTTTCCTGTTTTTTCTCCGGCCATTATCAGACAAAACAAAGCCCGGCACACTACTGTTAGAATGGATTATAGCATATAGAGCCGCGTTGTTGTTCCTGTCCAACATAATCAATCTCGTGTAAAAACATAGTTTGTCCGGAAAAACAAAAAAGGGGGACGGTCCTTTTTGGTTGCACCACAAAAGGACCGTCCCCCTGTAATTTCAAAAGGGATCATCCCTTTTGAAGCTTTGAAAAAGCTCTGCTGATCAAAGAAAATAATGATTCGTCAGGAAATAAGTTCTCTCCCAATCGACGATTCCGAGCCCGGATTCCTTGTCCGGATGAATGTCGAACTCATCGAGAACCATCACCTGCTTATCCTCCAGATCGTAAAGCGGCCACTCCTTCGCCTTGCCATCCGGGGAGATTTCTGCTGTAAGCGATGGATTGCCGGTTCTGGCAAACTGAACCCACATCTGGCGCATCGTCTTTGAGAAGGTTTCGTCATACGGTCTTCCGTCCGTCATTTCAGGATGGGCGAACACAATCGGAAGCTCTTCCCCGTGCGCGCTTTTCAGCATCGGGTCAGAGGATTCCACCCTGTAGTAATAGGTGTATGAGACACCGCCGGACTTTGCCTGGCATTCCGACATTCTGATGCACGGTGCAATAAACCAGCTCTGGCTAAACAGGCGGCTGTCAGCTTCCCAGCTTTCTCCCTGCACATCGTTGCAGTAGCTCTCAACAAGCTCCCTCTCTTCGTCTGTAAACTCTGCGGCAAACTTCTTAGCCTTACGTTCAGCAGCCCATTCCACGAACCCTTCCGGCCCCATGACAGACACAAAGAAGTTCATTTCATCCTTGTTGCAGCCCTGAAGGAATGCGATATCCTTTGCGGCACCGCTTTCGTAAGCCTCCCACGGATCCGAGGGCAGATAATATCCGTCTCTTTCCGGGAATATGCGGAGGGTAAGGAGGTCGGTAGCAGCGTCCACCAGCTCCCTGGCATCGATCTTCTGCAGATCGGCAACGGTTTCGCAGCCTAATGCTTCCATGATATCATCTGTGTTCTCCATGGCCTCTTCCGGAGATATCGTCTGGGAGGGGGAGCCGCTCTGTAAAATGGCTTGCTTAAAATATTCCTGAGAGCCGTCAACCAGCGCAAGCAAAGCGCAGCTTCCGGCTCCGGCAGATTCTCCCCAGATGGTTACGTTGTCGGGATCTCCGCCAAAGCCCTCGATATTTTCATGTATCCACTTCAGAGCCATCATCTGATCCATGAGGCCCAAATTCTGCGCATCCGGATACTCTCCGCCATCCGGAAGGTGAGACAGATGAAGATAGCCCATGATACCAAGCCTGTAGGCTACGGTAACGACGATGACATCCGGGTTTTCCTTTACGAAATTGCTGCAGTCGAACAGTCCGACTCCAGTCCCGCCTATGGAATAGGCGCCGCCATGAATATACACCATGACCGGTTTTTTCTCTGCGGAGGTATTATCTTCAGCCTTCCAGACATTCAGATACAGGCAGTCTTCCCCCTGATGATCACTGGTCAGCTCGGCCTGGCAGGCGCTTTTTGCATTATAATATGCTTCGTATATACCGTCATCCGGGACAACATCCACCGGTGCTTTCCATCGCAGTTCTCCGACGGGCTGCTCTCCGACAAAGGGAATACCCTTATATGTAATGACATGGTCCGTATTCATGCCGACAAAGGTGCCATTGACACACTTAACAGCAAGTGACTTGTCATAATTCCCGTCTGTGATCTGCTGATTCTCGTCGTATTGCGCTGCCGGCGCGTCCTGAGCCGCATCAACGGCATATGCCGTTTCTTCCGTGCTGACATCCTCAGCAAAAGCCGACACTGTTCCGCATGACGCTGCAAGTGACACAGCTGTAATCAGAGCAAGCAGTTTTTTCTTTATCATTTGTCACATCCTTTCTTTGCAACTGTTCAGTCATAAGGTACGCATCCGCCTGATGCGGATACCCTGAACATTATTACCGCTTTTCTCTTCTGTGACAAGAAAGTCTTCCAGAATGTCAGACCCATCCCTGAATGCTTGATTTGAGGAACTGTACGATTTATACTCGTTAACGGAAAGAAAGGTGGATGGTGTGATCATGAACACTCTGTTTGCGGAAACATTGAAAAAGCTGAGGAAAGAAAAAGGTCTTTCGCAGATTCAGATGGGAAAAAAACTGTTTGTCAACGCTTCCACGATCACACGATGGGAAAACGGCAGCCGTATGCCGGATGCTGTTATGATCACTCGTCTTGCCAGAGTTCTGGAGGTGGACGTTTGCAAGCTGCTTTCCACCGCGGCCGAAAGCGATGAACTGCACAACATTATCATGGTGGACGACAATACCGCCGTTCTCTCCTACAGTCTGCTGATTCTGGAGAAGGTCGTGCCTGACGCCACGATCACGGGCTTTACCCGGCCGCGGGAGGCTGTAGAATACGCAAAAGCCAACCAGATCGACGTGGCCATTCTGGATATCGAGCTGGGAACGGCCAGCGGCTTTGATCTCTGCCAGGGACTGCTGGAAATCAATCCTTGCACAAATGTGGTTTTTCTAACCGCCTATCCCGACTATGCCCTCGATGCATGGGACACAGATGCCTGCGGCTTCATGGTCAAGCCGCTGACTCCGGAGAATGTCCTCAGGCAGCTGAAAAAGCTGCACTATTCGTTCCCGGCAGGAGGATCAGACAAATGAACGGTTTCACCGAGTCCTTCTACTCTTTCATAAGCGGCGCGGCGTTTCTGTTAAGTGTGCTGGGCGTGTGGTTCACAATCGTCATCCCCGGGATCGACCGCTGGGCCAAGCGCTTTTTCCTGAGCTTTTATATCATTCTTCTGCTCAGCTGTGTTTCCGCCTTCATCGAGATATCACTCCACTATTACAGGGTTCCGGGCGCGGTAATATTTATCTTACTGATTCTGGAAACCCTGCTGCTCTCGATACCGCTGCCTATGCAGACGGTTTATCTGCTGCACTGCTGCGGTGAAAGCCTGCACTCAGGCAGGCTCCTTTACATCGTATCCGGCCTGTGGGCAGGCTTTTTCATCCTGCTTGCCAGCGTCCCGTTCATCGACGGATTTATCTATATTACACCGGAAACGCCGTATCACCGCGGGCCTCTGTATCCGTTTATTCTGATGCCAATGATCGCAGTCCTGCTGTTCAATTTCGCATACACGATACAGCACAGGACTCAGCTGTCGCATAAAGCCTTTCTCAGCTTCGTCATTGCCCAGGTGCCGATGCTGTTTACATTGGTCGTAAACCTGTTCGTCGATGCCGTCCCGCTTTTTGATATCAGCTATGTCCTCTCCGCACTGGCCATGTACAGCTTTATCCTGTCCGATCAGATCGAGCAGGACCGCCGCCAGCAGCAGGAAATTGCCAGACAGCAGCAGGAAATCGCCCATGAGCGGGCCAGCGTCATGGTGCTGAAGATGCGTCCGCATTTCATCTTTAATACGCTGATGAGCATCCACAGCCTGTGCAGCCTTGACCCCCGGAAGGCCCAGCAGATCACGATGGATTTTACCAGCTACCTGCGCAAAAATTTCAATGCAGTTGCCAGTGACAGCACCATTCCCTTTTCTACAGAGCTGGAGCATACCCGTGCCTATCTGGCCGTAGAACAGGCACAGCATGAAGATATGCTTGTTGTGGATTACGATACGCCGTCTATCCATTTCCGCCTGCCGCCGCTGACCCTGCAGCCCATTGTGGAAAACGCTGTCAAGCATGGCCTGTATCCCGATGCCGAACCTCTGCATATCTCCATCCGGACATGTCATCTGAGCTCCGCCAATAAGATCATCGTGGAGGACAACGGTCCCGGTTTTGATCCCTCCGACGAAAGCAGACCTCATACTACACTCACAAATATCCGGCAGCGGCTGGAGATGATGTGTGACGGCAGCATGACGATCCTGCGCCGCGACGAAGGAGGCACAGCTGTAATAATAACAATTCCGTAACTCTTATGAAGTGACCTCTTGTCAAGAGTAAATTTAGCAACAAATCAAACTTTTTACTCTTGAATAGCCACTTATCTGGCTATGACGGCATCTCGAAAGAGCCTTGTATAGACGTTGAATTGTTTTCTTTTCTGTACTCCTCAATCACACATTCATGTTTTTTCGTATCGCCATCATAGTTGATCCCAACCAGCACGATCCTTCCTCCGTAATTCGTCAGAACCTTCGGATAATTCCTTTCTCTGATCTGCTTTACCGCACCCTCTGCCTCCCGATTCCACTTCAGCTCCACAATCATCGCCGGAAGCGTCGATCTGCGTTTTGGCAGAAACACCACATCAGCCAGTCCATGTCTTATGGCAGTTCTTCCACCTTGGCGTACTGATCCACACAGGAGATATAGGCCATCTTCACTACATAGCGCAGGCTCTGTTCATTACTGTAATATGTCGGTGCATATTCGGAATCGTGGACGTCTGCGATAGCCTTTGCTACTGCATCACTCTTTCCTTCCAGCGTGTCCTTCAAAAGCTGATCCGATTTCCTGACCAGTTCGATCAGGCTCCTGTGCTTTGCTTTACGCAAAATCTTATCGAACTCTGATCTGACTTCTTCATTCGGAATTCTTACCAGACCTGTCACTCCATCTCCGTCATACGATTCCTGCTCTTCCTCATAGGTCAGGTATCCCAGGTGTGTCAGCAATGTAAGGACATCGTCCTTGCAGGTAAATGTCTCCACATCATTCTGGAAGGAGTCGGTGTCTACCACAACGCTCTCCCCGGCGATGAGCCTGGCGATCGTATCCTGGAGGCCATCCTGATCCATGTCAATGTATGTCATCAGCGTTTCCGCCGCGGATGTCTTCTTCCAATAAGACCTGAATTTACCGGAGCCAGCGGCATGCATGACGGAATATGGATTGTAGATGGAGTGCTTATCACCGACTGTGTATCCGTCATACCAGAACTTCATTTTCTCAAAGTCTTTATTCTTTTCCTCGCAGATCCTTTTTACTTCTTCCTCCGTAAAGCCGACATACCCCGCAAAATCTCCCGGTTCCAGAACAGAATATTCTTCGAAATCGGAAATGGCCGATTGCGAGCCGTCCTTCTTAATGGGCAGGATCCCCGTCATATAGGCCGCGGCGAAAATCTTTGAAGTTGTTCCGCTGTTCTTGAAAAGTGAACGCAGGAACTCAAGATATTCCTTCTGGATCAAAGATTTATCCCTGGCTTCTCTGATTGGAGCATCCCACTCGTCAATGATCATGATCATTTTGTTATGTGTATATTCTACAAGACTGACAAGGGTTGAGATAAAACCCTCAGGAACATTCACCTGCGGGTATGTCTTTCTGATTTCATCTGTAATATTCCGTTTGATGTAGGGAACGATATCGTCCAATGTTGTTTCCCCAATAATCCCCGTCATATCCAGATAGATCACATCATATTGGTTTAAATGAGTGTTATATGCCGCGTCACCCGCTATTGTGTATTGGTCAAACAGCTCATGTGAATCACACGTCTTATCGTAATATGCACATAGCATCTGAGCCGCATAAGATTTTCCAAAACGGCGAGGTCTGCTGATACAGGTCAGATTGTATGTCGTACCGATCGTTTGGTTGATGATTCCAATCAGGCCAGTCTTGTCAACATAATCATTTTTCACGATCCTTGAAAATCCACTGTTTCCCGGATTCAGGTATGTCCCCATATCTCTCCTTTCCGCCAGATGCACTCCGCTCTCCCCTGCTCCCCCTGTCACAGATATAAAAAGGAACGGAGATAGGAGGTCCCATGATTACATCGTTTTCAATGCCCAGACTAGAGTGCCGCTTTGTATTATCCATGTGCCGGGTAACATGCATTTGAACAAGGTGCCAGGCACCTTGTTCTTTACGATCCAGCATGCTCCGCCTCCCTTCTCTTTTTTATCATATCACAGAGAACATTTGCTCTCAACTTCTGTCAATGAGCCTGCCTTCGAATAGTTGCCAGCCACACCCACAGACGAACACGCTGGCGTGAGTGTGACTGTAACCTCGAATACAATGGAACCGCTATAGGACGCCCCGCTGGCCGGAGTGTGGCCTGTAACGTGGAACCATACACCACAACATCGGCTATTAACAAAGAGCATAAACAGTTGTGCAGAAACGGATCAATTATAAACACAATAGACCGTTTCTGTTGTATAATGGATGCTATGAATGCGATATACCAATACATGCAGAACTATATAAATGACTGTTTTCTTGTCGAGAAAACGCTCAAGGAGACTCCCGAGAGCATAGTGAGGCGGTTGAGGCATAAGGAGAGCCGCAGGCTCTATATCTGCCGTGAGTTCAACGGAAAAGCAGACGCTCTGTCAAAGCTGATCGGGGTCAGCTGCGCCCATCTTCCCCGCATTTACGATATCGCTGAGGATTCCGGACGCGTTGTTGCCCTTGAAGAATACATACCCGGAGACAATCTCATGGATCTGTGCCGCGGCATTACTTTAGAAAGTGAGCAGGTCCGGCGCATTTCCCTGGATATATGCGATGCCCTGTACGTGCTGCACACAAGAGGGCTCGTACATAGAGACGTGAAGCCGGAGAATATCATCCTCGACGGCGAGAGAAGCGTTCTGATCGACTTTAACACCATCCGTGAATCCTCCGAAACCAAGTCCGAATACAGCGATACGCGGATTCTCGGAACGCTCGGTTATGCAGCGCCGGAACAGTATGGATTCTCGCAGACTGACCGGACCGCTGACATCTACGCCCTCGGCGTACTGATCAATGTGCTCCTCACAGGGAAGCATCCTTCCTACCAGCTTGCGCCGGGACACTGGGGAAGAATCGTATCGCGCTGCACCATGACCAGCCCGAGAAAACGTTATCAAAGCGTACAGGCAGTGAGAGAGTCACTGTGAATAACAGCCAATACGTTTTCGCTTTATTGGCATGACGTTCCAACATCATGCCTGAAGCGGCCTGCAGCACAGAAAATGAAAGGAATAGATCTTTATGGGAGAATCCAGCCGTCTGAGTGATATCCGTCATGGCTCGGACAATATTCTGACGAAATGTATCCACTGCGGACATGAACTTCCGGCCGGCGCCGCTTTCTGTCCGTACTGCGAAACGCAGCAGACAGATACTGTCGCTCTCCAGGCCCCGCGCAGAAAGAGAAAGCTCATCATCGCTGTTATCGCCGCAATGCTGGCTGCAGCCCTTGCCATCTTCCTGGCCGTGCGCAGCCGCCTTCCTGAAACCTATGAGGATAGCAAGATAATCTCCTATCCCATCAAAGGAAAAACCGTCGATGTCATGGTGTCATTTAACCTAAATACCGCTTTTGGCGAAGATGCGGTTATCGATAAGTCCGTAAAACTGCCCAGAGGAGAAAACGGCGCCCATCCGCTGTGGCTGTGTGTTGACAGCAGTGACGACCCATCACTGAAGGATGCATTTGCTGAACAGATCGAGAGCTGCAGCATTGAGGCAGTTCCTGTCGACAGAGAAGCTTCATCACAGCATGAGTCCACGCCGATGGAAATCTCCGGACCGCAGCCGGTGGAAGATGATTCCCTCGGGCCTGTTTGGTATGGTGAAGTATTCTACACTCCTGATAACGGATCAAATGAGTTTCACTGGACAATCCATATGAAAAACGGCGACAAGCTCCTGCTCTCACAGACATTTACCTGCACGGAGCTTCCGGTCGTCAACCTTCATTACAGTACCACTCCGCTTGAGACGGTCGATGAGATCAAAGCCGCAATCGAGACTGTCAGCGATGATACTATTCTGAACCTGACGCTGCCTCCCGTCACATACGACGAGCCGCTGATCCTGTCAGAGCGCACTGTCAGCCTGCACGGAACAACCGACTCCGGGAAAACCACCACATTCAGCAGTACAGTCGAAATACACAACCGCATCCCCGCGCCTGCCGGATTTTCCGGCATTGTATTTGATGGTGACGGCGGAAATGGAATCCTTGCGTATGAGACAGTGGAAGTCAATCACTGCACCTTCCGGGGATGGGATGTCGGGCTAAACGCGGAAGAAGGCTCCTGGCCGGTCATTGAATACTGTACGTTTGAAAAGAATAAGACCGGGCTGTGTTTTAATTCCACAACCTGCACCGCCAGCACAGATGGATGTTATCAGAACACATTCCGGAATAACGAGATCGGTGCGCATATTATCCAGGTGCCCATGGATCAGCCATTTGAATTTGTCGAATGCACATTCGAAGGGAATGGGGAAGACGTCATCAAATGAATCTGCTTTTTCAGAACAAGGTGCCAGGCACCTTGTTCGACAGGTATGCTGTTTATGACATGATCATACAAAACGACGGTTCCGTGTCATCCTTTTCGGATCAGGCATTCTTTTCCCTTGAAGGCAAAGCCATATTTTCGGATATTTTCCGACTGGATTCCCCGGGCAAGGAGGCCTGCTTCATAGTGTTTTTCCTCAATCTGCTTCAGAGCGTTCCTGGCGGTATCCTCCAGGCCGCTTTCCTCGTCGAGAGGATCAAAAACCTTGAATTCCAGTATAGCGGCAGCTTGACGGATGTCTCTCGGTTCCATCACCACATCGTACCGGCCGTATCCGCTTTCCCGGTTTGACGTAACGATATAGTCCCGGCTGCTCTCTGCCAGAAGCCCCAGCACCAGCCCATGGTAGAAGTTCTCCGGCATACGGCTGGACGGAGTCTTTCCGCCGTCAAAAGAACTCATTGAGGTCAGCATGATATCATTCAGGGCCCGGTCCATTCCCCGGACATCCCCCTGCAGCATACATTTCGCAAAACCGGACAATCCGTCTCCTTCACTGAACCAATCACGAACCATCTGCTCAAACATGAGCTGTACTTCCAGATTGGTCAGCCGAAGCGTATACAGCGGCCGGGTCTTTGTCTTAACTGCCTCCAGCTTCGAGACAAAGCGCACAACCTTCAGATATCCTGTCGCCAGCAGAAGACTCCATACCGCGTTCATGTTCGTATCCAGCTGATTGAAGATGATCTGCTCGTCCACCTGCACCTTCACCTCCCCGCCCCCAAGCAGGATCTCAAACTGGCTTTTGATTTCCGGCCTTCCGGTCCGCAGCAGCTTGCTGATCAGCCCGTTGCCGCTGGTGTTGGCCCAATAAGTATCAAATCTGCCTTCGTTCAGGTAATTGGTCACGGACCAGGGATTATAGATATCAGTCACGCTGCCAAAAGTGAAGCCGTCATACCACATCCTGACATCCTCCTTCGCTTCTTCGCCAAAGCCCTGCTCCGCCAGGGAGGCAAAGACTTCCTCCTGCGTGAAGCCGAAGGATGTCGCATACATGTCGGAGGTTGTGGTCACCACAACCAGATTGTTCAGATCGGAGAAAATTGACTCTTTGCTGACTCGGGTGATTCCTGTCAGGATCCCCCTCTCCAGGGAGGGGTTTGTCTTGAATGAGTTATTGAACATTGTTCGGGTAAAGGCCACCAGTTCATTCCAGTACCCATTCACATACGCTTCCTGCAGCGGCGTATCATATTCATCCAGAAAGATCAGCACCTTCTTTCCATAGATCTTCTCCAGCAAGACGGAAAGCAGATTCAGGGACATAGCAGCGACATCATCATCCATATCTGCTTTAATCTGATTTAATGCCTCCTGCTCATTCCTGTCCAGCAGATTCATCCGGTACAGTTCAGTGTGTGCAGAAAACAGTCTGACCAGAACGTACTTCAGCTGCTTCATTGTACTGGCATAATTCTCCCCCTTCACCCCTGCAAAGCTCAGAAAAATCACAGGCCATTTTCCCTGCTGCTCCCGCATGGCCGGGGCATCCCAGACCTTCAGGCCTTCAAACAGTTCTGAGCGGTTCGCATATTTATTGGAGAAAAAGCAATTCAGCATAGACATGTTCAGGGTTTTTCCAAAACGGCGCGGCCGGGTGATCAGGGTCACGGCATCACCGCCATCCCACCATTCCCGGATAAAGTCTGTTTTATCAACGTAGAACCTGTTATTCATCCGCAGGCTTTCAAAATCCTGTATGCCTGTTCCGATTGCCCGTTTCATTCGTTCCTCACCCCTTTGACATATCCCGCTGTTTCCTTACGCCGGTCTTAACAGTTCACAACCCTTGGTTCTGAACTGTTACGTCAGTCCGCCATGCAAATTTTTGCTTCTCAAAAAGGGAGAACTGACTGCATTATTTACGATTTCATACGTCACTTGCGGTTCCGCAAGTGGCTGTGCTGAACAGTTACAAGCCAGTTTCATTATACAAAATGCCCCGCTAATGCACAATATTGTAACAAAAACGGCAAAAGAGAAGTTCTCTTTTCCCGCTTCTTTGCCTATATCACTATTCTCATTTTACTATATACAGAGGTTCATCGTCAATGAAATCGCTGACAGCGTATGGCTTGCATGAAAAAGCACCTGCGCTCAGGCAGGTGCCGTAATTCTTATTCAGGCTTCGGTTTCCGCTTCTTGTTCCGGCTGGATGGATGCCATCATCATGGTCAGTACGGACTCAAAGTTCTCATCCGATACCGGGGCAAATGTGAACTCAAGAACATATCCCGAATCTGTCTCAAAGGCAACGGATCTGGAATCCTTGTCCTTCAGGTCATATCCGATGCCGTTGATCCCGTTGATCACGATATCGGAAAGATCGGAAACATCCTCATCTTCCGCGAGAAGCCCCTTATAGTACGCAAGGTCTTCCCCGCCCAGGTCTACATACACGACAGAGGCTGCGGCATCGCCTTCCTCCGTAGAGAAATATGCGATCATTCCGTTCTCGGTATCTTCCTCTGTCAGTTCCTGCGGCTCCAGTCCATGGGGTGCCCACATCATGCAGGCGATATCATTAAACGTATAGAAATCGCCCATCTCCAGGGGATCCTGGCCGGCTGCCTCGAGCGCATCCGTCACATCGCTCCAGTTGATCTCAACCGGTGCTGCAGCCTCGGTCTCTGCCGCATATGCCGGAGCCGCGCTCAAAAGCATGCAGGAAGCCAGCAGGCCCGCCATCATCTTCTTCATCATTGTTTCATACCCTCTCTTTCTTCTATGCAAGTAGAACCAGTGTCCTGCAGACAGTACACTGAAAATTCACTTCATCACTTTATCACGCTGTACTTGATTTGGCAATGAAGAGTTGCAACTGTCCGGAACCGGTTCTGGACAGTTGCAGCATCTTTTATTCGACGACTGTAACGGATTCGATCACAGGCTGGTCTGCGGAGGCGATGGAGCCGTTCTGGTCGGTCGGCTTCGCGTCTTTACAAATCTGGTCTACGATCTCCATGCCTTCCGTCACATAGCCGAATCCGGCATACTGTCCGTCCAGGAAGTCGCTGTCTGACTGTACGATAAAGAACTGGGAGGATGCGCTGTCCGGTGCCTGGGACCTTGCCATGGAAACTGCCCCGCGTACATGGGTAATCGGGTTCTTCACATTGTTGGCCTCAAATTCGCCTTTGATGTTCTTTCCGCTTCCTCCGGTTCCGTTTCCGTTCGGGTCGCCGCCCTGGATCATAAATCCGTCAATGATCCTGTGGAAGGTCAGCCCATCGTAGA
>ODAI010520855.1_pt1 | contig 12118 bp, 5 predicted proteins | sample 1539321 | NCBI WGS metagenome assembly ODAI01 (sample SAMN02144231, study PRJEB22623) | gut metagenome | biome: sheep rumen | host: Ovis aries | place: New Zealand
CAAAATGGACTATAGACGAAGATTCTTGTCCTTAATAGTTTTCCTAATGGCCACTACATTTTCTTGTTATGGACAACAAACGAGCAAATGGGTGTATCCTTCTCCGAATGGAGCATTAATATACACATCAACAGAACGAGGTGATCGTATTATGGATTATTCCCATGCCGGATATGAAGGAGGCGGGGTGGCTTTGCCTGAAGTGAAAACAATGAAAGTCGTTTCACCTGTTCCTGGTGAAGATGATTACACAGCCCTCATCCAACGGGCCATTGATGAGGTGTCTGCACTGCCTTTAGAGAATGGCTTTCGTGGAGCAGTGGTTCTGAGTGAGGGTGATTATCCCTGTCAGGGTAGTCTGCAAATATCTGCTGATGGTGTAGTTCTTCGAGGCACTCTTATCAATGGTGAGAAAAAGAGTACGATACGGATGTATGGTGATAAGCATACGGCAGTGGTCTTACGAAGATTGGCAAGAGTTCGCAATCGTACGACAATTAATGATGCTGTAAAAGTAATAGATAAGTATGTTCCTTTCGGTACTTATCAATTACATGTCTCTGATGCTTCTTCTTTTAAAGCAGGAGATGTGATATGTATCAGTAAACCAGTTACAAAGCAGTGGGTAGAGTATATGCAGATGCATGACATGTGGCGAGATGGCAAACACCAGACATGGATAGCGGTAGGTAGTGATTTGACAACAGAGCGCACGGTTTTGCAGGTTAATGGAAATACCATTATCCTGAAAGAACCTCTCGCTGATGCCTATGATGCGCGATTCACGGATGATAACACAACGGTTAGTCATGCTCCTTCTGATAATCGTTTATGGCACTCCGGTGTTGAGCATCTCAAGATCGTGTCGCCCGATCAGGCGGTGAGTCACAGGGTAGCTAAATATTACGGTCTTCGTATTAATGGAGTGGATTGCTGGGCGAATGACTTGGACTTATACGAAACGATGGAGAGTGTGGGTGTAACAGGAAAGAGAATAACCCTCAGAAATGTCAATGTGATCAGGAAAGCTCTTCATCAAGGTTCTTCAAAACCAGCTGAGTTTGCCCCAAACGGAACACAGGTATTGATGGATAGATGTTCCGTTGAAGGTGATAATGTGTGGTACGTAGGAGTTGGTGCAAGAGTGATGGGACCCATAGTGATGCTTAACTGCCGCTTCATCGGTAATGGGTGTATTGAAGGTCATCAGCGATGGAGTACTGCCTTTTTGTTAGATAATTGTGAGTTGACAGGTGGTGGTATAGACTTTATCAACAGAGGTGAAATGGGTTCTGGTCATGGTTGGGGAACGGCATGGGCTGTTGCATGGAACAGCAGTGCTGCTTTTCTTATTAATCAGAATCCACCAGGAACCATGAATTGGATGATAGGATGTAAAGGAAAGAGAAAAATCCAGCGTCGTCCTTTCGCTAAAGAGGGTCCGATGATTCCAGAAGGTGAGTTTGACTGTTACGAGGAGACTGTCACCCCGAATAGCCTTTACCTTACACAATTAAAGAATCGGCTCGGTGTCGAGGCCGTACATGCCATAGGCTATTAATACTTGTTTTGTTTTGGTTATATAGTTGTGCTAAGAAGTGAAACCACCTGTGAAGGTGTCTTTCACTTCTTTTTATTTGTCTCAGCGTACTCACTCGGTGCACAACCATAAACGGCTTTGAAGCACTTGCTGAAATAAGCTTGACTGTTGAATCCGGTTTGAACAGCGATGTCAAAGATACTGAAATCAGTGTCCTGAAGTAATTGGGCAGCAACCTCTAAACGTTTGTTACGTATCAGTTCTATAGGAGAAAGATCAGTAACATTCTTCATCTTTCGGTAAAGGTTCGTCCTACTGACACCAATCTCCTGACAGATATAATCTACGTTTAAATCGGAATTGGATAAGTTCGCCTCTATAACAGAGAAGAATTTCTGTATGAATCTGTCGCTTCCTTCCGCAGTATCGATGCCAAGGGCTTCAGGTGAGAATGTTTTACCATATTTCTCTTTCAGTTTGATACGTGCGTCAATGATATTCTTTATTCGGTAGATCAGTACATCAATATTGAAAGGTTTAATGATATAATCATCAGCTCCCATAGTATATCCTTCAATAATATGTACCGTCATCGACTTGGCTGTCATCAGAATAACCGGAATATGTCCGATAAGCATATCCTCTTTGATTCGCTTGCATAACTCCAGCCCGTCCATTTTCGGCATCATCACATCACTTACAATAATGTCAGGCAACTTATCCGAAGCCTTATCAAGTCCTGATTTTCCATCTGAAGCTTCGATTACAAAAAAGTAAGGATCTAAGCAGTTGGCGATGTATTTGCGAACTTCATCATTATCCTCTACTAACAGTACGGTGTACTTCTTCTCAATATTCAGTTCTTCTTTCTTTAGCTTCGAAGGCAACACATCCGTCATAATCTGATCTTTCACCGATGCATCCATATCTTCCGGCTTATAAAGATCTTTATCAATAGGAATAGTCAACCAGAAATGGGCACCACCATCTCTATTGTTGAAAGCTTTTATGATACCATGGTGAAGCTCAATGATAGAACGGGTAAGACTCAATCCGATACCCGTTCCTGCTTCCTTCGTCTTATTATTGTTCGTAGCCTGATAGAAAGGTTCAAAGATTCGTGTCAATTCTTCCTCGGGTATCCCCCTGCCATCATCAATAACTTCCAATACCAGCATCTTTTCACTGTCAGGTACTGTATTAAGAGTTTTCTTTGTCTCTTCATCCAGTGCATTTTTCTCAATGCTGTTGGCTATTATCTGTATGTGCCCGCCGTTTGGAGTATTCTTTATGGCATTGGACAATAAGTTAAATAGCACTTTTTCAAACATAAACTTGTCATACCATGCCTGAAGGTGCTGGTTTTCCTGGCTGAAAGTAAGTGTGATATTCTTATCTGTTGCTAATTGTTTGAAAGCAATAAACGATTCCTGGATGAAGGAGTAGATATCATCCTGTCTTATCTTTAGGCGGAGTTTACCAGTCTGACTCTTCCTCAGATCCATCATCTGGTTCACCAACAGCAACAACCTCTGGGAGTTATTATATATAAGGTCAAGCTTATTGCGAATATTTAAGTCAAGACTATCGTACTTGCCCAATTCTTCAACAGGAGAGATGATCAGTTGCAAGGGAGTCCTTAATTCATGGAAGAGATTGGTAAACATCGAGATCTTCTCTTGATTGAACTGCTCACGCTGTTGTTGTTCTTTCTGTTCCTGTTTCAGACGTCGCTCTCTGTTATAAAAAGACAAGATGACATAACCGATAGCGGATATCAGCAACAGGTAAAACAGATGAGCATACCAAGTATCCCATATTGGTGGCGTCACGATAATCTGCAACTCACGAATGTCCTTTCCCCAGATACCATCATTATTGGTAGCTTTCAGCAAGAAGGTGTATTTGCCGGGAGAGAGATTGGTAAAATAAGCTTCCTGACGGTTACCTACATAATTCCAAGTATCATCATGTCCTTTCAGTCGATATGCGTATTGACAAAGTTCCGGGTCGGAGAAATCAATAGCGCAATAACTGATAATAATATTATTCTGATTGTATTTCAGCTTGATCTTTTGGGTCTCATCGAGTACCTTTTCCAATATACCTTTTTTATGAGGCTCAATTCTCTGATTATTAACGGATAGTTCGTTAAAAATAATAGAAGGTGCTGATTGGTTGGTCTCCATATGGTTGGGATTGAAAGAGATAAACCCATTATTAGCACTGAAACAAACAGTCCCGTTATCTAATTGAATACCAGTATGGGGAGTAAATTCCTGTGCGGAAATAGGATACCCTTGATAATTGTGTATCTCTCCGCTTTCAGGGTTCACACTACTAATGCAGTGTGTGCTGCTCAACCATAGTTTTCCTTGATCATCATTAACAACCATACAAAGCTCGTCACTGCTCAGCCCATCTTGTACGGAAATAGTTTTTATAATACCTTTCTCGGTGTCATATCGGCATAGTCCTCCACCAAATGTAGTGATCCATATTCTTCCTTTCTGATCCTTAATGATTGACGTGACATAATCAGAGGGCATGTGGTGTGATCCCTTCATTGCGTTTTGATAGTGAGTAATTTCCCCCTTCCTTACATCATATTTATAAAGACCGTTATTTCTTGAACCCAATAGAAGAAGACTGTCGTTTAGCGCCAACATACAGCGCAGGCTGGGGAAGTTGAACTGTGAGCTATCTTTAAGCCGGAATACAGTCTTTGCTTCTTTGGTGGGAGAAATATAAAGTAAACCCCTTTGATTGTTAGAGGTAACCAACCAGAAACTATTGTCGTTGTTTTGATGAATGGCATAGACGGATGCCGTCAGATTCATGGTAAAGTATAAATCGAAAGTCTTTGTTTTGGGGTTAAAGGAATACAACTCTCCGTCGGTCGTTCCACACCAGATTGTTTGATCATTCTTACTAAGCGACTTAATGATATTTCGGCTATGTAGGCGTGAGGATGTATTGTATAGAAAACATGTATAATGATCGGTCTTTAGGTCATACTCCATAAGCCCTGAGCCTTCTGTGGCCACATATGTCTGATCGTTAAAATGAATAACAGGTCCACAGACACTTTGTTTTGGTGAGGAATGTAGTGTAAACCTATCTTTGTATTTACTGTAGTAGTTGACTCCACCGGAATATGTACCTACCCACAACCCTTCGTGCTTATCCAGGAATAGTGCGTAAATAGAAAAATGACTGAGTTGCCCATGTATGGTTTGCTCATTAGATAGCTTAGATAGCTCATTATTGTCAAGTGAAAGGGTATAGAGCCCTTCAAATGTTCCTATGAGCATATGATTGTTCATCTGGATGATGTCACGGATGTTGTTGGTTGTCAGCACACTGTTTTCCTTTGTGAAGAAGGTGATCTTACCACTTTTCTTTTCGATTTTGTTAAAGCCGTTGTCTTTTGTTGCTACCCACACGTTATTATCATTATCCTGATAGATTGCCGATATGTTATTGCTGCTCAACGGATATTTCTTGCTGTTTTTATGATAGTGGATGATCGTCTTTTTTTGAGGGTTATAAACAAAGAGGCCCGCCATGTTGGTTCCGATGGCTATTCTGTTGTCGTTCAATGTTTTTAAAGCTGATACATATAAATCTTTTGTTCCTAAATCTTTTATATAGATGGATTTAAATTTTCCGTTAGTGTTGTTATATATGAATAGCCCATGGGATGTGCCAATCCAGATGTTATTATCTTTATCTGTACACAGTGCGTTCACACCATTACTGATAGCAGTAATCTTATTTAGTTTTGTTACAGGGAATGCTTTGTCGGTAATTAAATTGATAACACTGATACCCCGTGTGCTACCTACCCACAGGTAATGGCTTTTGTCTTCGGCGATAGAGTAGATATGGTTATCGGTGAGGCTACTATTAGGATTATGCATGGATTGTTTGTACACCTTGAATGTCTTACCGTCGTAACGGTTCAGACCATTTCTTGTTGCAAACCACATATATCCGCGGAAATCCTGGTGAATCTTTATGACGGATAGCTGTGAGAGTCCCTCTTTGATAGAGATCGTGGAAAAGATATAGGGATCCTGTTCTTGCGATTTGACAATGGTACCAGACAAGACCAGTATTACGACCAGAAGGCATCTTAGATATCGATTCATATCATATAAGTTGATTACATTGCAAATATAAGCAAAAAAAATATTCTATCAAAGCATTTAATTTATTAAAATAAAGTTTTCAAGGATTTGAGACGGGAATGAAAATAAATGGAATAAAAACACACAATACTCTCGCATCATTTAATTACCTTTGACAACAAGATGAGAACTCAGAAGATGAAAAAGAAAAAGGTTAACAAACGATGTATTTTCATTCAGGCATTAATCCTCCTGTTGGCGATGCTAAGCAGTCCGATTTTTCTATATGCTAAAATCGTATATGTATCGATGGTTGGTTCTGATAAAGAAGATGGCAGTGACATTCGTCCTGTAGCAACATTTGAATATGCTTTGGAGTTAACCCGACATTCATCAGATAAACATAATGAGATTATTTTCCGTGATGGCATCTATTATTTATCCCACACCATAGTCCTCAACCAAGAAGACAACGGATTGTCTATTTGCGCCGAGCATCCAGGCAAGGCCGTTATCAGTGGTGGCCGTTTACTATTACTAAAATGGAGAAAAGATCATGGAAAAGTCTTTAGTGCCTCAGTATCTGGCATTTCTTCAATGGATCAGTTATTTGTTAATGGTCGCAGACAACGGATGGCCAGGTATCCTAATGTGTCGGTGGGGAATAATAACAATATTTACGATGTGTGGAATCTGGACAACAGAAAAGTGGACATGAACTCTTTCAAGGAGGAAGATGACGCCTTGTCCCCCACAAGAATTATTCGGTGGAGAGCACCCACAGGAGGTTATGTCCATGCCATGCATCAGTATCTGTGGGGAGATATGCATTGGCTTATTAAAGGAAAGGTTGGTCTTGATTCTTTGGTCTGCGATGGTGGTTGGCAAAACAATCGGCCGGCATCGAAACATGCCCTTTACCGAATGGTGGAAAACATTGAAGAAGAGTTGGATGCTCCCGGTGAATGGTTCTATAACAAAAGAAAGAAACGCATATATTATATCCCCGAAGAGGGAACAGATTTGGGAAAAGCTAAGATAGAGGTTGTCTGCCTGAAACATCTTATTGAGGTCCGGGGGAGCCGTGATACATCGGTAAGGGATATCACGTTTAGAGGTCTTGTTTTTCGTCATGCGGCAAGAACCTTCATGGAAAACAGAGAACCGTTGCTACGGTCAGACTGGACGATCTATCGTGGAGGAGCATTAGTCTATCATGATGCAGAGGATTGTAAAGTCACTGACTGTGAATTTGATCAGTTAGGCGGGAATACAATCTTTGTGAATGGATATAACCGTAGAATTACTATCAGCGGATGCTATATCCACGATAGTGGTGCTAACGGCATTGCCTTTGTGGGAGAAGTATCTTCAGTCAGGAATCCTCGATTCACGATGTCTGACTTATCCCTAAAAGATACCATTGCGGGACCTTGTTCTGATGCCTATCCTTCCTTATGTACTGTACATGACTGTTTGATAACAAGGACTGGGAGGGATGAGAAACAGACAGCACCAATACAGATCTCTATGGCTTATGGCATACATGTAGATCATTGTTCTATCTATGAGGTACCAAGGGCCGGTATTAATATCAGCGAAGGAACATTTGGAGGGCACCTAATTGAGAACTGTGATGTCTTTGAAACAGTATTGGAAACCAGCGATCATGGAAGTTTCAATTCTTGGGGGCGCGACAGATATTGGGTAAAAGACTGGCGCACGACCTCTCTGTTTTTACAACAACATCCGGGGGCTGAGTGTTGGGATATGTTAGGTCGTAATGTAATTCATCATAACCGTGTGCGTTGTGATCATGGATGGGATATTGACTTAGATGACGGTTCCTCCAACTATACTATAACAGATAATTTGCTCTTGCATGGTGGAATGAAACTTAGAGAGGGAAAGAACAGGTTCGTTTGTAATAATATAATCGTGAATAACTCTCTGCATCCTCATGTGTGGTATGAGAAAAGCGGTGATGTCTTCACGAGGAATATCGTTTGCGGTCCTTATCGCCCAGCATTGATGGATAGCCGACTTGGGGAGAATGGCAAGTGGGGGTGGCAGATTGATAATAATTTCTTTGCCTGCAGTGAGAATGCTATGCTTAGATATAGGAAGAATGGTTGTGACTATAACTCGCTGTGTGGTAATCCGATGTTTGTGTGTCCCGAAAGGGGTAATTATCAAGTTGGATCAGCTTCTCCTACTTTGCTGTTAGGTTTCCATAATTTCATGATGGATGATTTCGGCGTTATTTCTTCACGGTTGAAAAGTATAGCAAGAACACCTCAGTTACCTATCTATGATGATACAATCAATGAGAATGATGACCAGTATAATGTATATTGGTGGAACAGCATATGTATGCATAGAGTAACGGGAGAAAGTGTCTCTGCTTATGGGATGGACCTCAATGTCGTTGGATTGTCGATATCAGCTCTTGATGAGAAAGGATCTTTCGAGAAATACGGACTGATGCTTGGCGACCTGATCATTCAGGTAAATGGTATGACTTTGAATGAGCATACTGATGTCGATAAGCTATTCAGCCAGCAGATTAAGCGTTTGACGTTAATACGCAACCAAGAGATGGTGGAGGTGGATGTCAGGCGATAACCCGACCATCTCTCAATGCTTGCATAATGTTGGATGGGGGACGTTCATTCATCAGTTCATTCTTCATGAAATCCATATATGGGGATACATGACTGAAAAAACGCTGGTATCCCTTGCACAGGTAGTTTAATCCAGGTTCTCCTTCTTCGGTAGAACAGAAACGGTTCTTAGGGCATTCCCCGTTGCACGCAAAGAGATATATACATTGCTTGCACTGCTGTGGTAATGATAAAAATTTTGCTTGTCCGAAACGTTGCTGTTTCTCACTGTACATCATCTCCAACAGTGACTTCGTATAGATATTACCCAGTTTGTACTTGGGGAAGACGAAATGGTCACATGAGTAAACATCACCGTTGTATTCCATCACACCGGCATGTCCGCATGTCTTGGCCAAGGAACATACCCCAGGTGTCTCTCCAACCCAGTTGGCTAAGGTGGAATCAAACAGTTGAATGAAATATTCTCCAACATCATGATGAACCCATTCATCAAAAATAGTACAAGTAAAATATCCCCATTGTTCAGGAGTGATAGAATAGTCTGTTAGTGGGGCATTCTCATCATCAATGCTTGCCAATGATTTCTTACTTGCTCCTGTTAAGCTTCTTTCAACGATAGGTGTGAACTGAATATAGTGACAGCCGATCTTTTTGAAGAAATGATAGAATTCGAGAGGATAGTCAGCGTTGAAATCGTTAACAACAGCCATTGCGTTCCATTCCACTTGATGCTTATTCAATAGGCCGATGCCTTTCATCACTTTTACAAAGGATGGTTGCCCATGGCGGTTCCTTCGATATTCATCGTGAAACTCTTGTGGCCCGTCAATGGAAACACCAACGAGCCACTGGTTGTCATGAAAGAATCTGCACCATTCATCAGTCAGTAAGGTTCCATTTGTCTGTATGCAGTTATTGATCTGTCTTCCTCGTGCATATCTCCGTTGTAACTCCAACGCTCTTTTATAAAATGAAAGAGGGCGCATCAATGTCTCACCCCCATGCCAGGTGAACAGAATCTCAGGTGTCGTTTGAGATTCTATATATTCCTTGATGAATTTCTCAAGGAGCGTATCACTCATGATGTGCTTGGACTCTTCCTGATACATATTTAGTTTCTCCAAATAGTAACAGTAGTGACAAGCCAGATTGCAATGCGCTCCTACAGGCTTGAGCATTACATAGAGTGGACGAGCAAAGGGGGTTGCGACAGATTGATACATGGTGATAATGCGCTTGTTTGTAGTAGAATGTTTCCCAACTACAGATTCCTCAGCCTTTCCAGCTGTTCCCAACCCTCTACGACATCATTCTTTTGTTTCTTTCCGGGAGTACTGCGGCCTTCATCAATATATTTAATCAGCAGACTCTTCAGTTCACGAACCTTCTCAGGATATTCATTAACAAGATTATGTACTTCCTCCGGATCTCCATACATGTCATAGAGTTGCATGGGAGGAAGCCCCTTCAATGCCTCTTTGTTATTGGGCTTAGGCTCACTCCATCCTCCAGAGCTTGCCGATAGCAGGAGTTTCCATTTCCCTTGCCGAATGGTAAACTCGCCCTGGATAGAATGGTGTACAGTGGCTTCCCTAATCGTTGGCACCTCATCTACAGAGAGCAACGTAGGTAAGATATCGTAGCTGTCTTCACCTTCGTTGTCGTTAAGCTGATAGTGATTGATACTGGCAAAGGTGGAATAGAGATCCGTCAGACAAACTGTCTGGCCTACGCTATGAGGTTTCACTTTTCCTTTCCAACGTATCAGACAGGGTATGCGATGGCCACCATCAAAAAGATCAGCCTTATGTCCTCGATAGATATAGTTGGGATAGTGCCCTAATTCTTTCATTTCTGGTATTCCTGCCGCAGGACTACAGCCATTGTCGGTGACGAATACGATAATGGTATTATCATCTTCTCCGGATTCCTTCACAGCCTTCAAGACCCTTCCGACCATGGCGTCAACCATCAGGACATAATCGCCATATTCCCCAATGCCCGATTTACCTTGGAATTCTTTTGCTGGAAGGATAGGTGTGTGTGGCGCTGGCAAGGGAAGATATAGGAAATAAGGCTTTGATGATTTAGCTTTTTCCAAAATATACGTACATCCTTTGTCTATGATGTGCGGTAATACTTCCTCATGGCGGAAATCAGGGGCGGTAGGTCCTTCCCGCCACCAACTGTATTTTCCTTTGTTCACGGTCGTTTTGTCGGGTATGGCTGTTGGTCTGTCGTTTTCTACATATACATAGGGAGCCATATCCAAAGAACCGCAGAATCCATAGAAATAGTCAAATCCCAAGGTGGTAGGCCCTTTGGTAATGGGTTTACTATAGTCGATGTTTTCATTTCCTGCATCGATATTATTCCAATTCCATCCCAAATGCCACTTACCGATAGCTGCAGTGTGATACCCTTGTTTCTTCAACATGGATGCCATAGTTTCCCTACCTTGTGGTATCAGCGCTTTTGAATATCCGTTAAGTACAGATCTTTTCAGTGTCGATCGCCAGTTATACCGACCGGTGAGAAGACCATATCGTGTGGGAGTGCTCACGGATGAAGAGGAGTGTGCGTCAAGATAGACGGCACCCTCGCGAGCCATTCCATCCAGACACTCTGTCTTTATCCTCGACATGGGGTTGTAGTAGGATATATCTCCATATCCCATGTCGTCAGCCAAAATCAATACAATATTAGGAGCATCAGAATCAGCATAGGCGGGACATATACCTGCTAACAGTAATGCAGAGGGTAAATAGGTTTTATTCATTTAATAAGAAACTGAAAATATCTTTTGAATATTATTAGTCATGAGCAGATGGAGAGGGATTGGTATTCCTTTCGTAAGCCTTGAAATCCGCCAGTTGCAGTGTCTCATCCTTGATGCCATTGGTGGGACGGTCGGATTTGCTCTCCATTTTTCTTCCAAAGCTTCGATAAATACCGAATTTATTACGGATGCTGATGGCAGCTTTTCTCCACATGTCAATATCAGAGAATGATTTTTCCACCAGCACTTTCCCATCGCTGATACGCTCCATCTTTATTTTGAATGTACCACTATGGGTATAGTGCATCTGAGTCGTTACTTGAATCCATTGATCTTCAAAGTCTTCAAGAGGAAGATTATCGATAATCGTTCCCTTGGTCGTCGATGAGTTGTCACCAGTATGGATCACCTGCACCCTTCTGTTTGATCCGTTTGAATTACTCCTCAGCGTGATTGTAATAACGGGAGAACTGTTGTTGCCCTCTTGTGCCTTTAACTGATGGATATGACAGAAACTTGTTGATGGCTGGTATCCTTTTGGAATACGGAATTTCCATTCTAATTTTTGCCATTCATCCCAGTTGCCATTCAATTTATACCAGGCTGAGGATGTCTGTGACTTCATCTCGTTGCGCTGACGGTCTTCCAACTTCCCCCGATCACCGTCCAACACTTCCGCATTGGCATGATTAGTGAATTTAAACACATGCTGACTGATGGAACTGTCATAGACTACTTCGCAGTGTATTCCATTGAAGTGATCATCTTCGCTGGAGTTGGGATGTTCAGAATAATCCCACCCCTTTGTACGCATATATTTATGTATCTCGTTAAAGTCTTTCCCCACGAGATCACTTGTTGCCTGCATCGATCCTTGAAGAACAAACTGCTGTTCGGTGGGAGTCGGTGGGGTGCTTGGTTCCGAACCTCCTCCGGAAGGATTCTCCGGTTTGCTGGGAACGACAGGATCAACTATTTCTTTCTGTCCATCGGAACTTTCTTTAGAACAGGATGTGATCGTTGAATATATGGGTGTGCA
>ODAI011701378.1_pt1 | contig 12118 bp, 12 predicted proteins | sample 1539321 | NCBI WGS metagenome assembly ODAI01 (sample SAMN02144231, study PRJEB22623) | gut metagenome | biome: sheep rumen | host: Ovis aries | place: New Zealand
GGACGACCAGGGGCGCCAGTTCATTGTGGAGATGCAGATGTACTGGACCGACGAGTTCAAGCAGCGTGTGCTGTTCAACGCCTCGAAAGCCTACGTCAAGCAGGCGGACAAGGGCTACAGCTACAGCAGCCTGCAGCCGGTCTACTCGCTCAGCATTGTGAACGACAACGCGTTCAGCGGTAACGAGCACTACCACCTCTTCCAGATGGCGGAGCAGGGTAACCCTGAACGGGTGATAGAGGGGATAGAAATGGTGTTTGTGGAACTGCCCAAGTTCAAACCGCAGTCGGCCGCGGTGGGAAAGATGCACCGCCTATGGCTCCGCTTCATGACCGAGGTCAACGAGAGCACGGCCAGCGTTCCGCAGGAACTGCTCGACGATCCCGAAATCAGCAAGGCCATCTCCATCGTAGAGCGTGGCGCTTATTCCGATGAGCAGCTCGCCACTTACGACAAATATAGAGATATGGCCGCCACCGAGAAGGCGCTGATGGATGGTTCTTTTAACAAGGGCCGTGCAGAAGGCCGTGCAGAAGGCGAGGCAATTGGCTTGGAGAAAGGTCGTGCAGAAGGAGAAACAATCGGTTTGCAGAAAGGGAAAGAAGCGGGTAAATTAGAAGAAAAAAATGAAAACGCCCGAAAAATGAAAGAATGCGGTGTTGATATCCACATCATCTCCACGGTCACAGGACTTTCTGTGGGACAAATTGAAAAACTCTGATAAACTGACACAAAAAAGGGTGTATCATAAATGTTGCTTTATGATACACCCTTTTTTCGTATCTCTTGTTGTGGCTCCAGTTTTGCCTATTTGTTGGCGATTATCTCGTTCGCTTTCGCCAACGCTGCGTTAATGTTGTCGCAGATGTTGTCTTGTCCGAGCAGCTTGTAGAAACCGCTCTTTTCAAGCGAGGCGTGCACTTTCGGATTTACACCGCTCAACACCACTTTGATGCCCTCTTTCTGGCTCATTTCGCAAAGGTTGGCAAGGTTGTGGATGCCGGTAGAGTCTACAAACGGCACTTTTCTCATTCTTATGATGCGGACTTTAGGGCGGTCGCCGAAGGTGTCCATCAGTTCTTCAAACTTGTTACCCACACCAAAGAAGAACGGACCGTTAATCTCATACACTTCCACACTTTCTGGAATGACTAGGTGCTCGTCGTCGGCAATGTGCTGCATGTCGCTTTCGGCGTTAGGGTCTATCTCGTCTTGAATGACCTTAACTTCGCTGGCGCTGGCAATTCGGCGCATAAACAGCAGACAAGCCAATACGATGCCCACCTCAATGGCTACGGTCAGGTCGAAGATGACGGTAAGCAGGAAGGTGACAAAAAGGACTGCTACGTCGCTCTTCGGATTCTTGGTCTGGGCGATGAACGAACGCCAACCGCTCATGTTGTACGATACCACTACCAGTACGCCGGCCAAACATGCCATTGGAATATATTTGGCGTAAGGCATCAAGAACAGGAAGATGAGCAGGAGTACCACTGCGTGGATGATTCCGGCCAGTGGGGTGCGGCCTCCGTTGTTGATGTTGGTCATGGTTCTTGCTATTGCACCAGTGGCTGGTATGCCGCCTACAAGCGGACTTGCCAGATTAGCCAAACCCTGGCCGATAAGCTCGGTGTTCGAGTTGTGGCGGTCGCTGATGGCACCGTCGGCTACGGCTGCCGAAAGAAGACTTTCTATGGCTCCGAGAATGGCAATGATGAAGGCTGGCTTCAACAGCCCTTTCACTTTTTCGAAGTCGACGTTCGAGAAGTCGGCTGTTGCCGGAAGGGCGGCCTTAATTTCTCCGAAACGGTCGCCGATGGTGGCTACGTTGTCAATACCGGCAAACTCTTTCAGGCAGAGGCACGCTACCGTCATAACAATGATGGCTACCAAAGAGCCCGGAACCTTCTTGCTGAATTTTGGAGTGAAGACGATTATCACAATACTCAGAATGCCTACAAGGGTACACCAGATGTCGATGGTGCCGATGTTCTGGATGTATTCGCTCCATTTACCCAGAAAGTTGTTCGCGCTGCCCGTAAAGTTAAGGCCCAGCAACTCTTTTACCTGGGTGGTGAAGATGGTAACGGCTATACCGCTGGTGAAACCGATGACGATGGGGTAGGGGATGAACTTAATGATGCTACCCAGTTTGCATACGCCCAATAGAATGAGGAAGACGCCTGCCATAAAGGTGGCTATGCACAGCCCGTCGAATCCGTACTCGCCGATGATGCCGCAGATGATGGGAATAAAGGCTCCAGTAGGACCTCCAATCTGGACTTTTGAACCACCGAACACCGAAATAAGCAAACCTGCCACTATGGCAGTGATGATACCCCTCTCCGGTGAAATGTCGTGCATACCAGATGGGTTTGACGCGATGGCAAACGCTATTGCCAATGGTAACGCCACGATTCCCACTATTATGCCTGCTATAACTTCTGTCATAATAGTGTCTTTCTTGTAGCTCTTCAACATGCCAAAGAATCGTGGATGGAAGTCGATACTGTACATAAGTTTATTAAATTCTTGATGGATTTATGCTCTTAAAATATGTTTAACAACATATTATTTGCAAAATTAGGACTTTTTTACGATATTTTATTGTCTTTTAAGACAAATTTAATTTTCTCTATGCGAAGCGATAGCTTTTTGTATATTATTCGGTTAGTTGGTCGCGCTTATAGTCGGGGGTCACTTTTACTTTGAAGTAGATGGCGGCTATTATGGCCATAAGAGTGCCAAACAGATAGGCGGTGCTGAAACTGGTTTTCTGCGCAATGCTGCCGCCCAGCACAATACCCAGCCCCAGACCGGTGTCCCACGAGGTCAGGTAGGTGGAGGTGGCTGTGCCGCGCTGGCTCTTGGGGGCCAGATTCACAAACACACTGTTGTAGGCGGGAAACATAACGCCAAAACTTATGCCCATGACGATGGGGATAATGTAGAACAACAGTCTGCCGGCCGTGGGGTTGCTTGCGTTAAGGGGTTCCAGCAGGGCAATGGCTGTAAAGCTGGCTATCACCCCGTAAAATCCGTTCTGTATGATTTCGGTAATGTAGCCTCGGTCTACTAGTTTCCCCGCCAGTATGCGTGATACAGCCATCCCGATGGCCGTTAGCGTGAAGAAGAAGCCGGTGTTGACTCCCAGCCCGATGCCTTTGGCGTACAATGCGATGTAGTTGGTCGTCATTCCGTAGGGAATGGACAGGAGCAGTAGCGCTATGCCTGCCGGTATTCCGTTTTTCAATAGCATCTGCTTCAGTTTGAACGGTTGTCTCTTGATGGGGGTGTCGGCTGGCGTTTTTACTATAGAACCCATAGCCAGCCCCAGCCCGCAGACGCCGAGTCCGCACAAGAACAGGGTGGCGTAGCCGGATCCGCTGTTGTGGATGGCGAGTCCGGTCATTGGTCCGATGGCCATGGCCATATTGTTTGCCATGCCGTAGTAGCCTAGGCCTTCCCCCCTCCTGCTTTTGGGCATTATGTCGACTACTATGGTGTAGCCGCCTACGGTAACCGTTCCGAATGCTGCTCCGTGTACAATTCTGAGTAGCGCGAAGACCACAATGGCGCCTGCGGCCCAATACCCCAGGAAGATGAGCACAAACACCGTGTAACCTATTATATAGAGGGGCTTTCGGGAAAAACTGTCGAACATGTAGCCGCTGAAAGGGCGCATAGCGAGTGCCGACAGCGTGTAGCACGAGATGATGATGCCGGCCGCTCCCAAACTGCAGTCGTAGGTCTCCGACAGGTACATGGGCAATACGGGTATCAGTAGCCAGAAGCCGAAGTAGAGTAAAAAATTGGCGGTTACTATCGCACAATAGTCTTTGGTGAATAAGTGCTCTTTCATTGCGGAATCGAATTCGGGCCCAAAGGTACTGCTATTTCCTTTATCTTTTTTCTTGTGGCTCTGCTTTTAACTCTTTCCCGTTTGCGCATACGGTGCTTTACACCTAGAAATAGGTGCGCGGGGTATGTTTTTATGCGTATTCTATCTAAGATTTTTTCCATTTGTTTTTCTTTTATTTCCTTGAATGTCGGATTTTTTGTTATTTTGCATTATTATTAATTGAATAAATGTGCGGGGGCCGTTAATAATGCGATGGCTGACCTGCAAAGATGTAAAATATGGGCCTTAGAGATTTATTTTTCAAAGACGACGATTCTGGTAAGGGTAAGGTTGAGAAAGCTAAAGAGAATGCGCCTCAACAGAAACAAGCCCCTGCTCAAAACACAGGTGCTTCTACCAATGCTGCCCCGAACACTGGCGGCCAGCAAGATGTTCATATTAATCCCGACCTGCTGTTGAAGGATTCTACAGTTTCCCCTTCTGGCGAGGTGAGCGACTCTGCTATGAAGCAGTTGTGGCAGATTTTGGCCGACAGAAACCTGCCGGGCCCAGATATGCTTGAGTTGAAGAATTTCGCCGCTTCTCTGGAATCGACAGGTATGCCGCTCGAAAAGAGGTACGAGGCTGCTTTCCTTATGTTGTCTTCTCAGTATCCTAATTTCAGCAAGGCGACCTTGTTGGCAAGTGTCGACACCTATATTGGATATGTGAAGGAAGAACTCCAGAACGGACGCTACCAGTTCAACCAGAAAAAACAGGTGATGATTGGCGACCAGTTGGAGAAAATGGAGAGGTTGAAGCAGGAAAGTGCTGCCATTAAGGCTCAGATTGAGGAATTGCAGAAAAAATACGATGCTTTGCAGGCTGAAATCAACGGCATGACTGAACAAATCTCTAATTCGACTAAGAATATAGCCCACGATGAGGAGGTCTTCAATAATACTATCGACCACTTTATCGACTCTTTGGAGAACGAGAAGGTGGTTATTTCGAATTTGAATATCAAGTAAACTTATTGTAACAGATTATAATTATGGAAAAAACTGAACAGAGTACTTCGCAGTTGTCTATTAAAGACATGTTTAAACGTCCGGGTGGCACTTTTGCCAAAATTACGGCTTTGGCGCTGGCGGGAGGTTTGGGCTATGCTTTTGTTAAGGCTTTGCCTTTCCTGATTACTGCTGCGTCTAACACTTTGGTGCTTATCGCCGAATTGGTCGCTATTGCTGCCATTGTTGGTGTGTTTACCAGCAAGTCTTTCTGGCGTTGGCTGTCGTTGTTTTGGTTACAGTTAAACCGCAAAATTGTCGGTTTGTTTGTGAAGATTGACCCAATCTCCATTCTCGAACAGTCTATCGTGAAGATGAAGGAAAAATTGGAGAATGTGCACAACAATGTTACCAACCTCCATGCCATCCTTATCAAAATGAAGAATAAGCTTGAGGAGTACGAAAACCAGCAGGCTGACAACATTGCCAAACTCAAAATCCAAAAGTCTAAGCTCAATGTGGGCGGCCTTTCTCCTAACGACGAGTTGCGTGTCCAGATGAGTGTGGGCAACTTGAACAACGATATCGCTTCGCTCGATGCCATCATCACCAGCCAGAAGAAGCGTATTGCTACTTCTGAAAAATACCAGGAACTGATGGAGCGTCTTGAAATCATCGCTAAGGCTAAGATTGAACGCTCTACGCTTGACTTGCAGCGCACGAAAGACGCATACGAGTCTGCCGAGGCTCAGAAGAGTGCCTTGAAGAGCATTAAGAGTATCATGAGCGGCGACGCGCAGAGCCTGGAAGAGGAAATGGCCATCGAACATATTGCCAATACCGTGAATATGAGTGTTGCCGAAATGGAGCGCTTCTTGAACGATTCGAACGGTGTGCTCGAGAATTACAACCTCGAAACTGCTGTCAACGACGAAAAGGTGCAGGGTATTTTGGCTAAGTACAGCCAGTCTGACGCTTTCGACTCGTTCAGCGATAAGGATGGGGCCGCTAAAGGCGCTTCCTCTGCCGCTGGCTCGTCTAATGCCGGAAACTCTTCCTCTGCTGGCGGCACTACTGCTGCTGGTGGTGGTTCTCACAAGTGGTGCTAATCTTTATTGTTTTCGTATATGGGATTCTTCAGTAGAATGACTGGCTTTGGACGCTTCTGTGTCATCGCCTTGATTTTCGCCGCTATTGGTGGGGTTATCTATTATACCGGATTCAATAAAATTGCGGCCGAGTATATGGAGAATATTACGGGTGGTGGTAGTGCTCCTTCTTCTCAGAATGAGAATACAACCCAACCAGCCCAAACGCCTGCTACCTCCAATTCTAAACCGCAGACAACTCCGAAACCGGTGGCTAAAAAGATTGACGCCGTTATCGTTGCTAAGGCAGGGTTCGGTAATTCGCCTTTGCTTTCGGGCAATGCTGGGTTTGTATCTTCCGACAATTCGATTGTTGTGAATGACCTGGGCTTGCGCTTGAAGATGATTGTCAAGAACGACGACAAGTCTGTTTGCGATGCGCTTTCTTCCGGCGAGGCACAAATTGCCTATTGCCCTTCCTACTTGGTGGGGAAGGCCAATGCTAAAAACCTTAGGGTTTTAATGGAACTCAACTATAACATGGACGCTCAGTCGACCGATTGTTTGATTGCAAGAGCCGACTGGCTTGTAAAAAACAAGGCGCTGGCTTCTAAAATAGCAAAGGCGTTTATCGGTGTTCGTACCGGGGACGTGAAGGCTAAATAAACCGTGTCTAAAACGATTTTTCCAAGAGGATACTCTAAACGGGGTATCCTCTTTTTTTTATATCAGATGTTCTTTCTGGTCGGGATTATTCTCACTATTTTTAATCCATATAGTTGTGAATATTTGTTTTTTAATATTTTTGTATTGCGTTAACTATTCGTTTGTGAAGAAAAACACCTAATAAAGAAAGTATTAATGTTGATTCTTGGCGGACTTCTCTATTCGCAAGTTTCTGCAAGTGGTTACAATCGTATTTATGTGGGACCTTCTGTTATGAGGTTGACCAATTTTGGTTATGAACAAGATGTGTATCTTGGTGGACATTTGGGTTACCAAAGAGGAATCAACCTCACCAAAGACCGCATTCCTTTGTTCCTTCAGTTGGGAGCTGAGGCTGTTTACCAAACGGCTGAATATATTTCTGATGTCCCTGTATTCGATGTTATAGGAGACAAATTTCAATTTATAGATGGTCGATACCATTTTATGAGTGTGTCTATCCCTGTGAACGTTTCTTATCGATTTGGGAAGGAGAACTTTTCTGTTGAACCATTCTTAGGGATGAATTTCCGTGGAAATATTATCGGGAAGCTGAAGTATGAAGATGGCAGTGAATCTGATTTCTTCGATTCCGATGCAAATCGTTTCCAATTTGGCTTGAATGTGGGCGTTGGTTTTAACATCTACAAGTTTTATGTGGGTTACAAGTTTACGCCAGATTTCACTAACTATGAAGATGGCGATTTCTTCTCCGCCGATTCTAAGTCTTCCTACCATCATTTTAGCTTAGGTTTCAATTTCTAATTAGGTTATAAACAGAAATGCCGATAATGCGGAATTAACTGCATTATCGGCATTTCTTATTTTGTTCCCATTTGTTAGAGCGGATACTCGTCGAATGCATAGAGCAGGGTCGAGAGGTAGCGCTCGCCAGTGTCTGGCAGTATAATCACAATATTCTTACCGTTGTTGCCAGATCGTTTGGCTATCTCGCAGGCGGCCGAAAGGGCGGCTCCGCTCGAAATGCCTACCAGTAGGCCTTCCTCTTGGGCGAGTTGGCGGGCACAACGGATGGCGTCGTCGTCTTTTACCGGAAATACCTCGTCTACACAGTTCCGGTCAAAAGTCTTGGGCACGAAGTTGGCTCCAAGTCCTTGCAGTTTGTGGTGTCCGGCCGGCTTCCCTGCAATTACTTGCGAACCGTACGGCTCAATTGCCACTATCTGAACCGCTGGTTTTAATTCTTTCAAGCGTTTGCCGATGCCGCAGATGGTGCCTCCGGTTCCCACACCGGCCACCACTATGTCAACCTCTCCGTCGGTATCCCGCCAAATCTCTTCGGCGGTGGTGTGGTAGTGGGCCTTCGGGTTCGACGGGTTGTCGAACTGGCCTAAAATGATGGAACCCTTTATGGTCTTGTTCAGTTCGTTCGCTTTGTCTATCGAACCCTGCATGCCTTGGTCGGCTGGTGTCAGCACTACTTCTGCTCCGTATGCGCGCAGTAGGGTGCGGCGTTCCATACTCATGGTCTCAGGCATGGTGAAAATGGCTTTGTAGCCGCGGGTAGCTGCTATGAAGGCCAAACCCACTCCTGTGTTGCCGCTGGTTGGCTCAATAATGGTAGCTCCTGGTTTAAGTTGGCCCGATGCTTCGGCATCCAGTACCATTTGCAGGGCGATGCGGTCTTTCGAACTCCCTGCCGGATTGTATTCCTCTAGTTTCGCAATCAGTCTTGCTGGCACCGAGTGGCTTTGGGCGTATTTTTTCAACTCAACCATCGGCGTGTTGCCAATCAAGTCAATAATAGAATTAACTATTTTCATAATTTATACTTTATAACCTCATTAAGCAAATTTACGTTGTTCTGCTGTCTTTTCCAACTCGGTTTGTCTGTTGTTCCTATTCCTTGCTTCCTCTATGGGGGACTGCGGCACATTATTCTGCCGCGTGGGGCAGTTCTTCCGCTTATTTTTCGTTACTTTTGTGCTATGAAGATTGAATTATACATCGAGGGTATGCATTGCGAAAAGTGTGCTGCCCGTCTGCAGAAAGCTCTTTCCAACAAAGACGGTGTCCGCTCTGCCGGGGTCTCTTTCCCCGATAGTAAGGCTGTGGTCGATTTCGATGAACGGCTGTTGACGGCCGACGGCCTGAAGACTGTGGTTGAAGATTGTGGTTTTTCTGTGGTTAAACATTAATATTTCCTTATGTCTGGACATTCCAGTTTTATAGGCAAAAAGGTCGCTTTCCACACGTTAGGCTGTAAACTCAATTTTGTGGAAACCTCGTATATCGGAAAACAACTTTTCGAGAGTGGTTTCGAACGTGCTAAAAAGGGCGAAGTGGCCGATGTGTGCGTTATTAACACCTGTTCTGTTACCGAGGTGGCCGACCGTAAGGGCAGGCAGGCCATTAAGCAGATGGTTCGGCAGAATCCGGGGGCTTACGTTATTGTTATTGGTTGTTATGCCCAGCTCAAGCCGGAAGAAGTTGCTGGCATTGAGGGGGTTGACCTTGTTCTTGGCATGCAAGACAAGTTCGATATCATTCCGCATTTGGCCGATATGGAAAACCAGAAAGGCACGCTGGTCGAGCATACCAAGCATGCCGGCATCCAGTCGTTTTTCCCAACTTGTACCCGGGGCGACAGAACCCGTTATTTTTTGAAGGTGCAAGACGGTTGCGACTATTTTTGTACCTACTGCACCATTCCTATTGCCAGGGGCAAGAGCCGTTCTGCCTCTGTAGCCGAAACGGTGCACGAAGCCCAGTTGGCTGCTGCGGAAGGCGCTAAGGAAATTGTTATTACCGGGGTGAATATCGGCGATTTTGGTCATGGAACCAGCGAGTCGTTCTTCGATTTGGTGAAGGCACTCGACGAGGTGGAGGGTATAGAACGCTACCGAATCTCGTCGATTGAGCCTAACTTGATTACCGATGAGATTATCGCTTTCTGTGCACAGTCGAAACGATTTGTCCCTCACTTCCATATTCCGCTCCAATCGGGTTCTAACGAGGTGCTCGAAATTATGAAACGTCGTTACAGGCGCGAACTCTATGCCGAAAGGGTAGCCGAGATTAAGCGCCTGATGCCCGATGCCTTTATTGGTGTTGACGTTATTGTGGGTACACGTGGCGAAACGCCTGAATTCTTCCAAGATGCTGTCGATTTTATAAAGTCCCTCGATGTGCAGCAACTGCATGTCTTTTCTTATTCCGAACGTCCGAATACGGCTGCCCTGAAGTTGGGTGGCAATGTGTCGGTGGAAGAGAAGAAGCGGCGTAGCGAAGTGCTTCATGCGCTCTCTGAAGAAAAAAGGTTGGCTTTTTACGAGTCGCAGATGGGGCGTGAACTGCCGGTCTTGTGGGAAGAAAAGAAGACGGGCGGGGCCATGCACGGATTCACGGCTAACTATGTACGGGTTGAACGGCCTTACGATAAGTCGTTGGTGAATAAAATTTCAACTGTGCGCTTGGGTAGCTTTAACCAAGACAAATCGGCTCTTGTGGCTGAATTGTAAATGGATTTATCGAACTAATAACAGAAAAGGCTGCCGGTTAGGCAGCCTTTATTGTTATAAGTGGTGGGGTTATTTCTTCCAACCGCTGTTGTCCCTCTCCTCGTAAATACGTTCTATGATGTCTATCACTTTCAAACCTTCCAGTACGTTGGTGCTTATCTGGCCGTTTTGTTTCAGGGTGTCTACCACATTCTGTATCACATAGTGGTGGTTTTGGGCCGAACCCTTGTAGGGGCCGTAGTCGTTTGGCGGATTGCTTGGCGCCAGTTCTGGCATGGTGTATCCCTCAATGTCGCAGTAGGTCACCTCGTTCATATATTGGCCTGCCACTTTAATGGTGCCTTTCTCTCCAATTATGGTGATGCTGCTTTCCAGGTTCTTATTCCAAATGCTGGTACTGTAGTTCAAACTGCCCATACCGCCCTGCACGAAGTCGAACGAAACGAAGCCGCTGTCTTCAAAGTCGGTCAGGTCCTTATGGCTGAAGTCGGCAAATTTTCCCTTAATGTTGGTGATGTCGCCAAAAAGCCAGTACATAATGTCGATGAAGTGGCTGAACTGGGTAAACAGCGTGCCGCCGTCCAATTCTTGTGTGCCGTGCCAGTTGCCGGGTTTGTAGTAGCGGTCGTCACGGTTCCAGTAGCAGTTCAACTGCACCATGTAGATTTTGCCCAGCAGTCTTTGGCTAACCACCTCCTTCAACCATACCGAAGGTGGAGAATAGCGGTTCTGCATGACGCAGAACACGTGTTTCGACATTTCGAGCGACTTGTATACCACTTGCTCGGCATCGTGTTTCCTCAGTGCTATCGGTTTCTCAAGCACCACGTGGTGCCCTGTCTCTAGAGCCTTAATGGCATACTGGGCGTGGAAGCCGTTGGGGGTGCAGATGTTGACAACGTCTATGTCAATCCCGCTCTTCAGCAGGGCGTCTATCGAGTCGAAAAAAGGGATGTTGTCGCTGTCGGTTAGTTCTAGTTCTTCTTTGGGCTTGATGTCGCAGATGGCCACAACTTGCGTCTCGGGGTTGCGCTTTATCATCTCCATGTGGCGCTTCCCGATGTGGCCGAGCCCGATTACAGCAAAGTTAATCATGGTATATCTTCTTTTTTGTAGGAGTGTTCAATCTTCAGGTTTCAACACACCATCTTTTAAAGTGTATTTTTCTCCGGTCTCTTGGCATACTGCCTTGCCGTTCTTGTCAAAATCCAGCGTCCATCCGGCCCGGCTGACCCAACCTTTCTGTTTGGCCGGGTTGCCCACCATCAGGGCATAGGGCGGCACGTCGGTCACCACAACGCTGCCCGCGCCAATCAGTGCGTATTCGCCAATAGTGTGTCCGCACACAATGGTAGCGTTAGCCCCAATCGAGCAGCCGTGTTTCAGCAGGGTAGGCCTGAATTGGTCTTTTCGCTCTATAAAGCTTCTGGGGTTCAATACGTTGGTGAAGACAGCCGACGGACCAATAAAGACATCGTCTTCGCAAATCAGCCCGGTGTATAGGCTCACGTTGTTCTGTATCTTTACGCCATTGCCGATTCTGACTTTGGGTGAGACAACCACGTTCTGCCCAATGTTACACCTTTCTCCTATCACACAATGGTCCATTATATGGCTGAAGTGCCATATCTTTGTGCCTGCTCCAATCTTGGCAGATTGCTCAATTGCCGCTGTAGGGTGTGCAAAGTAGTCCGTATGCTCCATATTGCTTCCGATTATCGCAAATTTACTATATTTAACCACAAACCGCTAACTTTTCCCCTTTGTTTTTGTCTTAATTGTTACTGTGCAAGGCGTATTGTGTCGTGTAAGTGGGGTAGTGTCAAATTTCTTTGCCTGTTGTAGGCTTTTCAACATCACCAAACCATTGGGTTGAATACTGAATCTGGGTAAAATCATATACACACATATCAGTTACGGAATCCTTACCTCTTCTCTTTTTCCTACTTCCGATACGCCCCCTTATGAGAATAATGTGCCGTTTGAGGTGCC
>ODAI011876822.1_pt1 | contig 12116 bp, 4 predicted proteins | sample 1539321 | NCBI WGS metagenome assembly ODAI01 (sample SAMN02144231, study PRJEB22623) | gut metagenome | biome: sheep rumen | host: Ovis aries | place: New Zealand
GCACATCGCCCTATCCCGCCATCGCTTTCCAGCAAGGTGAGGCTTTGAGCCACATGCGCCGCGGAGAGCTGTTCGACCTCTGCTACCAGTTGGAGGAGAACTACTGGCGCGGCCGCACCGAGATACAGCTCAACGTCAAGGATATCAAGTTTGTAGATTGAAAAGAGCTACATAAAAAAGGCCCTTGCAACACGTTGCAGGGGCCTTGTCGTTTATAGCCTCACCGTGATCTCTATCGGATAGTGATCCGATATGTATGGAACACCATAGTCGCCGTCGAGGGTGCGGAAACTCTTCACGGTGGCATCGCGCACGAAGAAGTGGTCGATGACAGAGCCTTCGCCTTGACCGTAGGCATTGTATGTGATGGCGTTGCTAGCGCTGTCGGTCATCTTGCGTGCATCTTGCAGCCCCACGGCGTAGAAGCGGTTGAAGACGGCAGTGTCGTCGATGGTGGCATTCATGTCGCCTCCCAATACAACGGGCCAGTTAAAGCATTCGTTTTCGGCATGGGTAAGCGAGGCGATGAGTTTGGCACCTTCGAAGCGAGCCACCTTGCCCATGTGGTCGAGGTGAGTGTTTAGGTGGACGAAGCGTTTGCCGCTCCGTTTATCTTGAAAACTAGCCACAGTTACTGTGCGATAGCAGGCGGCATCCCAGCCTTTCGAAGGCACTTCGGGAGTCTCGCTGAGCCAGCGTGTGGTATCGTACAACAGGAGTAGCCGCGTGGTATCGTAGTAGATGGCCATGAACTCGCCGGCCTCTTTGCCGTCGTCGCGCCCCACACCGATGCGGCGATACTGCGGCAGGAAACTGTCGAGATACTGCAGCTGGTCAATCAACGCCTCCTGCAGGCCTATGGCGGCGGGACGCTCCTCGAGGATCATGCGCACCACAGCGTCGCGCCGGTTGGGCCAGCCGTTCTCGCCGTCGATGTTGTTCCACGAATTGTAACGGATATTGAACGAAATAATCTTCAGTTCATCATCCTGTTTGCCACAGCCACACAGCAGCAGTATGGTGCAAAGTATAAATGCCATTCTTTTCATAACGACCCCTAAAACGCAATAAATGAATAATTATTGCCGGTCTGTCACACAATATAAACACCTGTTCCTCGTTGTTTATTACGAAAAAATACAATAATATATGGCAGACGACAAGAAGATTATTTTTTCGATGGTAGGGGTGGGGAAGTTGATTCCGCCTTCGCGTCAGATATTGAAGGATATCTATTTGAGCTTTTTCTACGGGGCCAAGATAGGTATCATCGGCTTGAACGGCAGCGGCAAGAGTTCGCTGATGAAGATTATCGCCGGTGTTGACAAGGACTATCAGGGCGAGGTGGTGTTCTCGCCCGGCTACAGCGTCGGCTACCTGGAACAGGAGCCCAAGCTCGACGACACCAAGACCGTCAAGGAGGTGGTGCAGGAGGCTGTGCAGGAGACGGTGGATCTGTTGAGGGAGTACGACGAGGTGAACAATGCCTTCGCCGAGCCCGACGCCGACTTCGACAAGCTCATCGCCCGTCAGGGTGAGCTCACCGAGTTGCTCGAAGCCCACGACGCCTGGAATCTCGACCAGAAGCTCGAGCGTGCCATGGACGCCCTGCGTTGCCCCGACGAGGACCAGCTGGTGAAGAACCTCTCCGGTGGCGAGCGCCGCCGTGTGGCTTTGTGCCGCCTGCTGCTACAAGAGCCCGATATCCTTTTGCTGGACGAGCCTACCAACCACCTCGATGCCGAAAGCATCGACTGGCTGGAACAGCACCTGCAGCAGTACAAAGGCACTGTCATCGCCGTCACCCACGACCGTTACTTCCTCGACCATGTGGCCGGGTGGATTCTCGAGCTGGATAGGGGAGAGGGTATTCCCTGGAAGGGTAACTACAGCTCCTGGCTGGAGCAGAAGACCGCCCGTCTGGCCATGGAGGAGAAGCAGGAGAGCAAGCGCCGCAAAACCCTGCAGCGCGAGTTGGAGTGGGTGCGTATGGCCCCCAAGGCCCGTCATGCAAAAGGGAAGGCACGTCTGGCTGCCTACGACCGGTTGCTGAACGAGGACGTGAAGGAGAAAGAGCAGAACCTTGAGATCTTTATACCTAACGGTCCCCGTCTGGGTAACAAGGTATTGGAGGTGAACGGAGTGAGCAAGGCCTATGGCGACAAACTGCTCTACGAGAACCTCACCTTCAGCCTGCCGCCGGCCGGCATCGTGGGTGTCATCGGCCCCAACGGCTGTGGCAAAACCACACTTTTCCGTCTCATTATGGGGTTGGAGAAGCCCGACACGGGTACCTTTGAGGTGGGCGAAACGGTGAAGATTGGCTACATCGACCAGCAACACGCCGAGATAGACCCCGAGAAGAGCGTGTATGAGATGATCAGCGGCGGCAACGAGAATCTGCAGGTCGGCGGACGGCTGATTAATTCGCGCGCGTACATATCAAGATTCAATTTCAGCGGCACCGACCAAAGCAAGAAGGTCGGCGTGCTCAGCGGCGGCGAGCGCAACCGTCTGCACCTGGCGCTGACATTGAAGAGCGAAGCCAATGTGCTGCTGCTCGACGAGCCGACCAACGACATCGACGTCAATACCATGCGTGCCCTCGAGGAAGGCTTGGAAAACTTCGCCGGCTGCGCAGTGGTCATCAGCCACGACCGCTGGTTCCTTGACCGCATCTGTACACATATCCTCGCCTTCGAAGGCGATTCTCAGGTCTATTTCTTCGAAGGTGGCTACACCGAGTATGAGGAGAACCGCAAGAAGCGTCTCGGCGACGACACTCCCCACCGCATCCACTACAAGAAATTGAAAGTATAATAAAGAAACCATTAAAATAGATCACTATGAAAACAAGATTGATGTTGCTCGCTGCTGCGGCCATGGTGTTTTTTGCTGCATGCACCAAGGAAGAAACCAACAATCCCGCTCCTGCTCCCACCGGTGGCAATGGCGGCGGCAGCCAGTCGGCTGTCAATACCCTGACCATCGACGGAGTCGATTATCCGATGACGGTGGAACTTGTCGGTGAGGCCGGTTTCCGCTGCGTCGATGCCAATGGACAGCGGTTCACCCTCAATGGCGGTATCATTGACGAGATTCCAGCCAAACCGTATGAGGCTACCTACGACCTTACCCAATATCTCCCGGGAATTCATTTCGGATTCAGTTTCAGAGGTGAGGGATTCTTCTCATTGATGTATGACAATGTACGAGAGAAGGTGATGGGTTCGCTTGATGACCAAGGCTATGATGGCGAGTCCATGTTCAGTTCCGGTACGGCCACCATCCGTTATACCGATGACGGGCTTTTCATTACTTTCAGCGGTACTTTGAAGAACAACCACTCCTTCGGCTACAACCTCGCCCTGCCTGCCCAGCAGAGACCCGGGCTTGCCCCCAACACCTTTGTGTATGACGGCAGGGTATATCAGCTGAACAGCGTATATAGCATCTCGCAGGACGGGCGTGGGTATGTGGATGCCAGTGCCATCGACACAACGGCAGAGGGCTCTTCCCTGTTCTACATCGTCTCCGATGTGTCGGCCACCGACACCTTCGACCTTACGCAAGGCGGAAATTATTTTTTCAGCGTCAGTTCCTATGTGCAGGACATACCGGGATTCAGCCAGAGTTGTCACGACGGCGACCTGAGTGGCAACATCGGGGAAACGGAATATGAGAATGCGGGCAGTTTCTCCAACGGCACGTTGATCATCCAAAAGGATGATGCCGCCGCTGTCTTCAAGCTGACGGGTGTGCTGAAGAACGGGGTTTCTGTAGGCATCTACCTTTACATGCCTGCCTCCGAGTGGGAACAATTGGAGTGGTGATTGGAACAGAACAATAAAGAGAAGGAGGCCGACCCTCAGGGATCAGCCTCCTTCTTTGTTCGGTGATGTCGGCTATCGTATCGACACCACCTTCGTGGCGGGACGTTCGCCCACACGAACCATATAGACACCTGTGGCGGGCAGCCCGATGACTTCGCCACGGTTCACCGTGGTGGCAATCTGGCGACCCATCATGTCGAACACATCGACAGTCTCGCCCAGGGCGCCTTCGATGATGAATCCCTCCTCCAAGGTGAGGATTCTCATGTCATCGGCGGCCTCTTCCACCTCTTCGATGCCGGTGCAGTCTTCCTCGATGACGAACTCATTCCAGTAGGCCTTTCTAATGTATGCCGACTTGCTGCCGCAGGGCACTGTGACCAGTGAACTGTCGGGCAGTGTGTAGAACGATGCCGACTGCAGCGTGGGTGGCACTGGGTTGAGGGAGATGACGTGACGCACCCGCCCGTAGGGGCCGGGGAAAGCATAGTCGCCAATCTCGCTGACCGAGCGACCCAGCACTAGGGTTATCAGCGGTGCATACCCGTTCCAGCTGTAGAAGGCGTTTTTGCCTATGTAGGTCACCCGGTCGGGGATGACCAGCGTGTCAATCAAATCATTGCAGTAGCTGAACAGCCGGTCGGGGATACGAGTGACATTTTCTCCGATGTTGATGGTTCTGACGTTGTTGCAGTCAATGAATACCGGGAAATAATTGCCAGACGAGTTGGTGGTGGGACTTGCCGTCAGACAGCTGTCTGCATTGAAGTTGATGGTGGTCAATGCAGAGCATTTGTAGAAGGCGTTGTCGCCGATGAACTTCACTCCACGGGGAATGGTCAGCTCTCTGAGTCGGATATTGTAGTAGAAAGCCAAATGGCCGATATGGGTCAGCCCATCGGGCAGGTGCAGCTCGAAGAGAGATGAGCAATTATAGAAAGCGGAGTCCTTGATGACACGCACACTCGTAGGCAGGTTGGCGATGTGCAACGACGGATGACTGCCGATGACGGTGTCCTTGGCCGCCGAACTGTAGTAGATGCTGTCCTCTTCATAGAATGAGTGGTTCGTGATGTGTATATTGCCATAGGTGGAGAAGAATGCACCGCGGGTACCATATACTCCATATTTTTCCACGTTGCATCCGATTTCAAAGTCTCCCGGGGCGTCCCACACAAGAGTGACGCTGCTGTCGGTCCGTGCAGTGATATGTATCGAACCCCAGTCTGCGTTGTCTTGCATAAGGTCGTAGTAATTGTTATAATCAGGCAGGTCGTACATCCACATTTCAAAATGGTCTGGTGCAGCACCGTTTTGCAGGGAGGGGTGGCCGGTGATGGTCACCGTGTCCCCTACGCTGACTATGCCGGGGAAATCAAGTGTGACGTTAATGTCATACTGATAGGCGTTGAAATTGAATATCTGGAACGACTGCAGGCTGCCGTTGCCCACTTGTTCAAACACTACCTGGATACGTCCGCCGGGGCTGTCAAAGCTTCTTGAGAGCCAGCCGTTTGAGGCATATTCATAGAAGTGTGTCACCTCATGTCCGCTCTCCGAATATATGGTGACGAGATACAGTTCGGCGTCATTCCAGTTGTGGGCCCCGTCGTGGTTGGCTTCCCATTGAATGAAGGTCCTGCCGGCTTCGGTTTCCATCCACGGGCTGAGAAGTCTCTGCCACTGTTGACCCAGTTGTGCATGCTGCGGGTCAATGATGCTGGCTCCGTTCTCGGCTGTCCAGCATTGGGTGAAGTCAGCCGTGTAGGGCAGGCTGATGTCGTCGCAATTCACCGTGACGGTATCATAGACATTCATGGAGAACCAATCACTGATATAGGCGGTGGTTTCAACATCGGAAAGATATTTCTGGAAATAAACGGAGAACCCATATGTCCCCGTTGAATGAAATACCACTGTCCGGCTATTGTTGGTTGAGGCTATGATGGTCAGCGCACTATCGTTGTAAACAATCCATTGATCGTTCAAATAGATGTCCCAGTACGAGTAATCCACCGTATCCCCGTTGGGCATCGATACGATGGCCTGCATGGTCACGGTATCGCCTATGTGGGCGGTGGACGGCCCGTTTATCGTCATCGTCCATGGGTAGTTGAAGACCTTCACGTCGCTCAGATGCATCAAATGGGCGGGTTGTGCGTCGGTGTATTCGAAGCTCACCCGATAAAGGCCTCCGCTGCTGTTGAAATGGGAAAGCCAGCCGTCCGAACTTTGCGTTGATTCGAATTCATTTTCATACCTGTATCCGTTTTCATCTTCAATGGTCACCTTGTAATGTCGTACCGAATCCCAATCATACCATCCGGAGGGATTATAGTCGCGTGTCAACCTGAAGGCTATGTAGCACATGCCTTGCGGGGCTGTGAGCCACGGACTGGTCAGTTTCTGCCCCTGTGCAGGGAACGAGGCGTGGTTGTAGTCGATAATGGTGGCGCCGCCGGTGGCGCTCCAGCACTGCGTGAAGTCGGCCGTGTAGGGCAGCGCAATATTGCTGCATCCAGCCATGCCGGCTGTCACGGCTTTGATCATCCAGGAGGCATTGAAGTTGTAGTCGGTGGCGTGAGCCCAACTGGTGCCGTCGCCGCTCAGCCAGTTGCTGTTCGGGTCGCCGCAGTATTGAGTATAAATGGCAGGATAGGAGGCTGTGGAGTAGAAAATGAGCCACAGCGGTTGGCTGCCGTCGAGGACGAGGGCGGGGGTGAGGCTGATTTCATGCCAGCCCTGGGTGTTGAATACGGTGTCCTTGGTGCGTAAAACTGTCCCCGGAGCGTCCTCGCCGCCCTGGGCGACGTATAGGGTGTAGTTGCCCTCGGAGAGGGTATATACCAGCACGCTCTTCAGCGTGTCGCAACCTGCCAGACGCGATGTGGGGAATTTCACACCCCAGTAGGTGTTGCCGCTGTTGTAGCCCAGATTGCTCTGCCAGTTGCGCCAGCCGCAGTACGAGATGGTGTCGCCTTCGCGGAAGAAGGGTATGTTCTCGTTCACCGTGATGTCGTCGATGTACAGGCTGCTGTAGCCGCCGTTGTTGTAGTGGCGGAAGGCCAGTCGGAAGGTCTTGCCGGCATAGGCGCTCAGGTCGAGGGTCTTCATCTCCCACCAGTCGTTCTCTGTGACAAATTCCTGCAGCAGCACGTAGTTGGCCGTGTTCGTGCTGCAGGTGGTGTCGATAAAGACGCCGTAGTGGGCATGGGTGCCCTGTTCCATCCAGTCGGCCATGTCGAACCAGCTCATGTTGTAGTTGATGCCTGTCCCTTGGTGGGTGGTCATCTTGGGCAGGATGAACCAGTCGTCCATCGCCAGGGTTTGCGGGCTGTCGTTGCTCCATGTGAAACCCTGCGAGTAATAGGAGTACTGGCCATTATAGCCCCAAGTCTGGCGGTACCATTCGCGGTTGTCGTTGTTGCCGTCGATGAGGCTGATGCACACCATGTTCTCTTCTGCCTCGAAGCCCATGTGGTAGGGGTACTGGGTGATGGCCTGGTTGCAATCCACCACGTTCACCCACCATTCGTCGGTGCCGGTGCCGTTGCTGTTGGAAACCGTGGCGGAGACCAGATACCAACCCGTCTGGTTCCACGTGACGTTCACCTGGTCGCCGGTGGCCGTCGAGGGAGTGGCTCCCTGGATATTCCATGTGACCGTGGTGCCGGTAGTGTGGGCTGCGGTAAAGGTGGCAACGGTGTTGATGGCCACATGGCTCTCGCCGCTGATGGCCACCGTGGGAGGTGCCGGCACAGGGGCCGTGGCCGAGGTGACGGCCTTGATCATCCACGATTCCTGCGCCCAGCTTAGGACTGTGCCCAGATGCTGCCAGTTGTCGCCGTAGGTGAACCAGTCGCTGTTGGGGTTGCCCGTGTAGCGGCAGGCGGCGGCCGACGAGAGGCTGTTGCTGCTGAGGGTAATCCACAGGTTGTCCGTCGTGTTGAGGGTGACGGTGTTGTCGAGCATCACCTCGTTCCATCCCGTGTATTCGATGTCGGCGGGTTGCGTGTGCACCAGCGTGGCGGGGGCATTGGTGCCGCCCTTGTAAATGCGCAGGGTATAGATGCCGCCGTTGGGGCTGAACAGTTTCACGGCTTTCAGGTAGTTGCGCCCCTGCAGCTCGGCGGCGGGAATCATGATGCCCCATTCGGCGAAATTCAAGCCGTCTATGTTGGGCTTGTTGCCGCAGTAGCTGATGGTGTCGCCTTGCACGTCAAGGCCCGGGTTCACGAAGCGGCCGCGAATCATGAAGGTGTAGGTGTTCCACCAGGGGTCGGCCGCGAACGAGCTGCCGTAAAGAAAGCCGTCGGGATTGCCACAGCTGCTGGTGATGGCCGCCGGGTAGTTCACGTCGGTGTTGTGGAACGTCAGCCACAGGCTCTTGCCTGCCTCCACGGTATAAGGTTGCGGCAGATAGAAAGCCACCCAGTCGTTCTGCTCGTTGTAGTTGATCCATGCCGAGGTGGTATAAACCACATCGGTGGGCGCTGTGGTGCCGCTATACACCGTCAGCTCGTACTGTCCCTGGGTGACGACGAAAAGATCCACGGCGGTCAGCGTCCGGCCTGCCGTCAGAGCCGAGGCGGGCAGTTTGATGCCCCAGTATTTGTCCGTGTTGGGAGTCGATTCGCCCCAGGTGTTCAGCTGTCCCAGGTTCCCGCAGTAGCTCATCGTGTCGCTTCCGAGGGATTCGAAGCGGGTTGTGACGTTCACGTTGCTGCCGTTCATGATGAATGTGTAGGGGTTGAACTTCCCATGGTTGCTCCACTCGGCCAGACGGTAGCCTTCGCCGGCCGTCGCCGAAAGTGTCACGGTGTCGCCGAAACTGTAGGTGCCGCCGCCTGTGGCGGTGCAGGTGGAGTTGCCGCCCGTGGTGCCCACGGTCACGGTGCCGCCTTGTCCGAAAGTCGTGTTCGGACGGATGCCGGTCATGATGACATTGGAAATGTTGAAGGTGTAGGTGGCATTGCCGCCCGTGCCGCCGGGGGCGGGATTGAGGGCGCCCACGGTGTAGTAGCCGTCGCAGTAGCCGCCCCAGCCCCAGTTGAAGTGGAAGTAGTTGTACTGGTCGTAACCGTCGCACACGAAGCTGTGGCCGCCCGAATAGTCGCGTCCCGAGTAGAGAATGGGGCGCTGCTGGTCAAGTTCGGCGCGCATCGTGGCGCAGAAGGTAGCTTCGTCGGTGCCCGAACGCGGAATCACCGCGATGTCGGGTGAGTATTTGAAGTATTGCATCAAGGCAAACTGCGAACTGGGGCGGGGCGTGCCGTCCCAACTGTAGTTGTGGGCCCCGCTGCCGCCCTGCGCGCTTACATTATAGTTCATCTCGATGGCCACGCCCACGTGGTACATCAGCTGCGCCACCGCGTCTATCTCCGTCTGGCTGCTCACCGACGTCAGCGCGTTGGGCATCGAGCTCCATTGATAGGTCGTGTTGCCGAAGTCGGCCGTCAGCGTGCCGTAGTTGGTGTGGTCGTTGCTCGCATAGTAACTATGGCTTCCGTAGCCGGTGGCAGGGTGGTTCCAGTACTTCATGATCTGGGCCGTGGCGGTGGCCACGCAGCCCGTCACCACATGCTGGTCATAGTCGGTGTCGTAAGGGCACCAGTTGTTGTACAGCGGGCTCTGGTTCCATGTGGTCGTCAGCAGCGGGCTCACGCTCTCCAGCATCAGCGGCACCGGAGCCACGCCGGCACCCAGCCGCTGCCACTCTTGCGCAAGCTCCGTGGCCGACGGCGACTGGTGCGAGCTGTTCCCCTTTGCGCTCTCAGCCTCTTTCACCCTTTTGATTCCCTTCTCGAGGTCCTCCAGCCAGCCCTCCACGTTGGTGGGCATCTCGTCGGTGCGGAAGGTGCCCGTCAGCGAGTAGGCTAGGATGGGACGCACGCAGTCGTCCGCCGACACCAGCACGAAGCCCTCCGTGCCGGCGTTGAAGATGTAGAACTCCGTGAAAGGTGAACTCACCGTTGTCATCCGTGAGGCGTCGCGGTGACCCATCGCCGACAGGTAGGTCTGTCCCACGCGTCGGGCGTGGCTCTCATCGACCGGCTTCGCCCACAGGCTCCCTGCCGTCAGCAGCGCGAGCATCGTCAAGCATACAAGTTTCTTCATAATGTATAGTATTAATTATTATTTACAATCGGTTGATAATCATGCCTTCCCGTTGTTTCCGGCGGGAGAGGTCGATTTGCAAACATACGAAATAAAAACCATTTCTGCAACTTTTTACCCTCTTTTTTAGGCAATTGATCTAAATGGTTCACGGTAATATCCTGATACTAAGCCATGAATCCGTTATGACCTAGTATTGACCTAGTATTGACCTAGTAATGACTATATAGAAAGTACTAGGTCATTACCCGGTCACACCTTCATCATGCCCAAGTGTTTCTGTAGGCATACTTGAGTCATACTTAAACCATACTTTAGTCATACCTGAGGTATCATGCTTAAGGAACACTTAGGTTACTATATTGCTTGGTGAGTGCAATATTAGAAATTCTGGTGAGAAAAATGTTTGCTTTTGTTGTGGAAGTTTCGTACATTTGCAATTTGTACCTATCAGTATAGGTATGATTATTGGATTGATAATAAATGAATTACTATGAATAGAACGCTCAAAATCTTCAGTATTTCGGTTGTCGTGCTGCTGCTTGCCCACGGGGTGTCGGCGAAGCCTGTGGATGCCACCCGTGCCCGCCGTGTGGCGGAGAACTACATGCAGGCCAAGGGTATGAAGAACCCTTCGGCATTGGCCGATGTGACAGCACAGACACCGTTCACGGAGTTCTATGTCTTTGCCTCGCCGGAGGGCGGGTTCGTCCTCGTGAGCGGCGACGACTGCGCGGTGCCGGTGCTGGGCTACAGCCTCGCCTCGCGCTTCGAGACGAAGGATATGCCGGAGAACGTGAAAGGCTGGTTGGAGGGCTATGAAAACGATATTCGCCTCTGCAGGGCGAATGCGCTGAGCGGAGAACCTACTGCGTCTGGCGATGAGTGGACGATGCTGGAGGCGGGGGTGATGCCCGTCGAGCCGCTGCAGACGGCGGTGGCGCCGCTGCTCACCACCACCTGGAACCAATGCCCGCGCTACAACGACCTCTGCCCGTATGACTCGGCGACCTCTGCCCGCTCGGTGACGGGTTGTGTGGCTACCGCCACCGCCCAGGTGATGAAATTCTGGAACCATCCCGCGACGGGTTACGGCAGCAACACCTACACCAGCGAGCGCACGAAGAACGGTATCCATTACCTGTTCCCCAACTTGACGGCCGACTTTGGCGCCACCACCTACCAATGGAGCAATATGCCCAACGCGCTGACATCGGTCAGCAGCCAGACGGAGATCGACGCCGTGGCGACGCTGATGTACCACGTGGGTGTGGCCATCGAGATGAGCTACAGCCCTGCTGCCAGCGGAGCGCACAACTATAACTTCGGCGGCACCATCCGCCCCTCGTCGCAGACGGCCTTGATGAAGAATTTCAAGTATCGTGCCGATATGACCCCCTTGATGCGCGACGACTACAGCAATGCCGAGATGGGCACCCTCCTGCGTGCCGAGCTCGACCAGCAGAGGCCCATTCTCTTCGATGGAAGCAACACGAGCGGCGGTCACAGCTTTGTGTTCGACGGCTACGACGCAAGCGGCAAGTTCCATGTCAACTGGGGTTGGGGCGGCTCGAACGACGGCTTTTTCGAGTTGGGGTCGCTGAATCCCGGAGTGGGAGGCATCGGCGGCAACAGCAGCGGCACCTACAACATGGGCAACGTGGCCTTGATTGGCATACGGCCCAATACCAACTGGAGCACCACGGGCATTACCACCGTGACGACCACTACGACGGGCCACGGCAGCGCCAGCGGAGGCGGCAGCTACTCGTTTGGTGACACGGTTGCCCTCAGCGCTACCGCCAACAGCGGCTACCGGTTTGCCGGATGGAGTGACGGCTGCAAGTTCAACCCACGTGAGATTATTGCCAACGGCGGCAGCTACACCTTCACGGCTACCTTTGCACCCATTAGTGGCGATCCCCTCCACTATTGTCCGGGCAACCATAAAATCAACAACTACCGCAGCACTTCGGGCGCCACCGTATGGGGCGTCCATCTGCCGGCATCGGTGCTCAATGCGTCGAACTATCTCGGCGCTGTGCAGCTTTATGTCGCCGCCACCGGCACTTATACGATGACTGTCTATACCGGTTCGTCGCACAACACCGTAGCCGCCACGGACACGGTGACCTATTCCGACGCTGCTCTCGACTCATGGAAGAC
>ODAI011921678.1_pt1 | contig 12115 bp, 10 predicted proteins | sample 1539321 | NCBI WGS metagenome assembly ODAI01 (sample SAMN02144231, study PRJEB22623) | gut metagenome | biome: sheep rumen | host: Ovis aries | place: New Zealand
CGGCAAGAAATACGAATACTCCTTTCATGTCCTTATTCATTTGATTTGCTAATTTATAAAAAACTCGATAAATTCGCGAATCGAATTGAGGTATGGTGTAATGGTAGCACTAGGGATTTTGGTTCCCTCAGTAGAGGTTCGAACCCTCTTACCTCAACTATCCCACATAATTCTTCAGCCATGGAACCGGGCAAACGTCTTCTTTCCCTTGATACCCTCAGAGGTTTCGACATGATTTTTATCATGGGATTCGCTTCCATCATCAGCGCCATATGCTGCCTTTTCCCGGGCGGCGAATCATGCTGGCTTGAGACACAGATGCATCATGCGGCCTGGGATGGCCTCCGTCACCACGACACCATATTCCCGTTATTCCTTTTCATCGCGGGAATATCTTTTCCGTTCTCATATGCCAAACAGGTCTCCAAAGGATCTACCAGAGGCAAGATTTATGGGAAGATATTCAGGAGAGCCTTGGTGCTTTTCCTTCTTGGACTGGTCTACAACGGGTTTTTCAAGCTTAAGTTTCCGACTTTGAGAATATTCAGTGTCCTCGCCCGTATCGGCTTCGCCTGGATGTTCGCCGCTTTGCTGTTCATCAACCTCAAGCCCAAGGCCAGGGCAGTGATCGCCGCCGCCTTGCTCATCGGGTATTGGCTTCTTTTGAGGTTTGTCCCCGCACCGGACGCTCCCGCGGGAGCAGGCCCTTTCTCATTGGAAGGGAACCTTGTGGGATACATAGACCGTGTGCTGTTCCCGAACCATATTTATCAGAAAGGCCTGTTTGACCCTGAGGGCTTGCTGAGCCTGCTTCCCGCCATCGTGACAGCTATGCTCGGAATGTTCACTGGTGAGTTTGTCAGGGTGGACGATAGTAAGATACCGGGAGGCAAGAAGTCTCTGTACATGGCCTTGGCCGCTGTGGCGATGCTGGTTATCGGACTTGTCTGGAGTACTGTATGTCCTATAAATAAAAAGTTGTGGTCCAGCACTTTCGTGTTGGTCGTGGGGGCATATTCCCTTGGACTTTTCGCCCTGTTCTATTATCTGATTGATGTCCGTGGCTGGAAGGGCTGGACGAAGTTCTTCGAGGTCGTTGGACTGAATTCGATAACCATCTATATGGCTCAAAGAATCATCCCCTTTGATGATATCAGCAACTTCTTTGTCTCAGGATTGGCCGGTCTATGCCCGGAGCCTCTCGGTCAGCTCATAGTGGTGACAGGCTACTTCGCCGTCTCATGGCTGTTCCTCTGGTTCCTTTACAAGAAGAAGGTTTTCCTGAAGGTATAAGATCCTTCGCTGGCGCTCAGGATGACATGGTTTTGCGGTAGATGTCTTCGATGACGAGGCCGCTAAGGGTCATCCCGAAGATGGCGGTTATATGAGCCAGGGTACCATTTATCCTGGCTTTTTGTGAACACCATTCATGGTTCAGCAGGGAAGGGTCTCCCGGGCCTCCTTCCGCTTTCGGACACATGCATCTCGCCGTACCGCAATCTGTGCTTTTCCCTAGATTATCAAGAACTTCCTCATCATAGACGCAAAGGAACTTGTGGGAGGGGAAGGTCTTGTTTTTCTTGAATTTCTTCCGGATCGCCGCTCCGAGCGGGCATCCCCTGACATTCCAGAACTCGGCCACTTTTACGCCTCTGGGATCGATCTTGCACGCCGCACCCATTGAACTGAAGAACACCGCTTTCGTGGATGTGGCTCTCAATATGAGGTCCGCTTTGTCTTTGAGGGAGTCGATGGCGTCGATGATATAGTCATAATTCTCCAAACCGAATTCTTCGCCTGTCTCTGAGGAATATATCTTCTGAATCGCCTCGATATCCGCTTTTGGATTGATCTCCAGGAGTCTGGCTTTCAAGGCATCGACCTTGACCTGGCCGACAGTGGACGGAGTGGCCATAAGCTGGCGGTTGACATTGGTAATGCAGACACGGTCGGAATCGACTATGGTCAAGTGTTTTACCCCGGATCGGACCAAGCCCTCGGCGCACCAGCTTCCGACTCCTCCGACTCCGAATATGATGACCTTTGCCTCGCTAAGGGCTTTCATCACATCTTGGCCGACGAGAAGGGAAGCGCGGTTGTATATGGCGTTCTCGATTCCTGAGATCATGGCGGAATAATAAAAATAAAGAGTGCCGCTCCGAAAGCGGCACTCTTTCCTTCTTGTGAGGACTGGCAGATTTGAACTGCCGACCTCTTGCCTGTCAAGCAAATTGTGTCGCTATTATATATAAACCAGTTTATCTAAATAAACAAATTCGTTTTATAAGTAAATATATTCGTTGTATAAGCTTAATTATTTTATACACGTTTACTTAATTCATGTACCGCCGTTTTTCTTTTGCTATTATAAAAAAATTGGAAATCCTTTAATCGGCCGCCTCTTCTTTCGGCTTTATTATGAATTGCAGTCGGAGGTTGAAGGCGTCCTTGATCTTGTTAAGGTATGAGATGTAGATGTCGTCGGTTTTCATCCAGCCGATGACCGCCCCGTGAGTAGAGCCTATGCTCTCGGTAAGCTCCTTCTGGGTGATTCTCCTGCGCCGCATCATGTCCTTCAGGAACCGGAGGCGGACGATCCTGTCAGGGTTGTCCTCGGCGTTACCCTTGTTCTTGTTCGCCGGCATGATCACCGAGTAGGAGTCTCCCGCCTTTATCTCTATGGTGTCCTCCTTCCGCTCCAGCTCGTCCAGCCTCACCTCTAGGGAGTATCCGAAGGCGTCAAGCACCTCCTCGGCCTTGGAAAGCTTCATGTCGTCGTTCCTGAGCAGGTGGCCCAGTCCCACGGATGTCTTGCCGGTCGCTTTCTCGTAGTCTTTGAGTGTGAGGTTCATCTCACTCATTAGCTCGACCAGGAACCTCAGGTTTTGCGCCGGGTAGTCCCTTTTCTTGTAATGCTTTCGTTGCGCTTTCTCGGTCGTGTCAGTCGCCGCGGGAAGCTGCTCCCCGAAATTCTTTTTCATAAAAATTTCGTCGATTGTTGCATAATACAAACGAAATTCTTTTCTTTGTAACTAAACGGTACTTTAAGCGAACGAATTTGTTTGCTACGCATGTCTTATAGTTATGTAATGGCAAACTTACTAAAACGAGTCGAGAAATGCAAGTGCCGTTTTGACGGCCGGGACGGACCGGCGATGTGACGTATAGCAGGTTTATTGACTTCCCAGTCCTAATCGTTTAACAGGTTTCAGCCGACGCGGCTGGCAGGTGACAAGATGAGTGCCTTAAAAAGTGACATGAAGGATTATTCCAGTTTGTTGGCCACCCCTGTGTCCGATGTCCTGGCCTATTTCGGCAAACGGACCGGTCACAGGGGTTATATGTATTACAGCCCTTTCAGGGATGAGCGCGAGCCTTCCATGCGCGTCACGGTCAACAGCGCTGACGGCTCTTGGGTATGGGCCGACTATGGCGGTTCGCCGACCGGCGGGCACCACGTCGACGGCGGCGGCGTCCTGGATATGGTGAGGCGCCTCTCCGGCGTTTCCGGTGACTCCGGGGCCGTCTCCGTGTTGCGTGAGATAGCCGCGGGGCGCGGATGTCCTGAAGTCCCGGATGTGTCCCCGCGCGGGAGGGAGACAGGGATAGTCATCGACGATGTCTCCGGTGAGTTCACGAGCGGGCCAGTCCGGCGCTACGCGATCCGTGTCCGCCACATCCCGGAGCCTCTTCTCAAGCGCTACTGCCGCCAGGTGCGGTATCATCCCAAGTCAAATCCGGCCAGGTCGTACACCGCCATCGGCTTCCTGAACAACGCCGGTGGCTGGGCGCTCCGCGGCAGCGGCTCCGGCGCCAAGCTTAACAGCGCCTGGGGTCTCACGACGCTCGGCCCTGACGGCTCCCTGAGGGCCGACGGCTCCGCCTCCTCCTCCAGGGGGCTGCTTTTCGAGGGTTTCATGGACTTCCTGTCATATCTGGCGTGGAGAGGTGTCTTGGAGCCTGGGGCCGACGTGTGTGTGCTGCACTCCGCGAGCAATGTGGTCCACGCGAGGGAGTGGGCGCTCTCCCACGGGGCGGTGCGCTCCTTCTTCGACAATGACCGGGCCGGCGACACGGCCACCGAGGCGCTCGCCTCCTGGTGCGCTGAGGCAGGTCTTGACTTCAGGGACGGGCGCGGGGCTTACGCGTCCAGCAACGATCTCAACGAGGCATGGCAGGCCGAGGCCGCGTCCCGCTCCGAGCGCCCGGGCAAGGGCAGGGGGGCCGGGAGGTGAGCCCGCGGTTACTGTTTGATACCAATAATCCATCAACCATTTTAAACCTTATTGTTATGGCTAACGAGAATCAGAACGAGCAGGCGCTGGACCCGAGGGTGGCCGAGCGCCTTGACAAGATTGACTGGGACGGTCTGCTGAGGATCACCGGCATCAGGCGAGAGCAGATCGAGGGCAACCCGACCGTGGCGCGCCAGCTGGCTTACCAGCAGTACACCGACCTGGTGTACGGCAACACGGCCGACATCTCCGGCCAGTTCTCCCTCCGGGCCGTTCCCGGCAGGGAGCCGGACGAGGCGTGGAGGGTGAAGGCCTACACTATCGAGAGGGAGAAGACCGTGAACGACGACATCTTCCTCTACGGGTCCCCCATCACCTCCAAGAAGGCCAAGGAGGCCCTTTTCGAGAGGACATCCTGGGAGAACAGCGAGGGCAAGAGGGTTGTCGGCCGCGCCAACGCCAACGCCGGCAGGCCCATAGCCATCGAGCGGGACGTTGACGGCGAGAGGAGGAAGGACTACTACCTGGTGTCCCTGCACGAGCCGACCAACCGTGTCATCGGCATCCCTGTCGACGCGGTGAGGCGCATGTTCTTCGACGAGAACGAGAGGGCCCGGGAGGTGTCCATCTACGGGGCCAGGCTGAGCGCCGAGCAGCTGGACGAGATCTGCAAGGGGAACCACGTCCTCGTGGACGGCTGCAGGAACAGCAAGGGGGAGGAGTTCTCCACCTTCGTGCAGTTCGACGTCGCCCGCCGCCAGCTCGTCCCAACCCATCCGGCAATCCTGAAGGAGGCTCAGAGGGTGGGTGTCGACCTCCTCGGCTCCCGCAAGGAGGCCCCGGCCCAGGAACCCGCCAGGACCAGGGAGAGGAAGGCCGGACAGGCTCCTGTCCCGCAGCCGGAAGGCAAACCGAGGATGCGCCACGGGCGCTGACCGTATCCCTCCATGGGCGTTAATTGCGGCGTCAGGTCATGGAAAGGCAACCGACCCCATCCGAGCGTGTGGCGTCCAGGTACGCCGATCTCTTCGTAGATCTCTTCTCCCGCGTGGCGGCGGATCCGCGTGTGCCGTTCGTGGCGGCCTCCCCGTCTCCCCAGCAGGGCATGGACGGCGTCCCGTTCCGAGGGGCGAACGCCCTCGTCACATCCGTCGCGGCCGCCCGTGAGGGGTATCACATCCCCGTGTGGCTCACCATGGCGCGTAAGGACTCGCTGGGGCTTATGGTGCGCAAGGGTGAGCGCGGCGTGCCTATCACGCGTTACGATTTCTACTATGAGGACGTCGGCACCGGAAGGCGGGACCCGGCCATGACCGACGCCCTTTACTCGTCACTCACCGACGAGGAGAGGCGTGGCTGGGTGAGGCGGTGCCACATGCGCTGCTGGACGGAGTTCAACATCGCGCAGACGGACTTTCCCGATGTCTATCCCGAGCAGTGGGCAGGGCTTGAGGCCCTCTTCGGCTCCAGGAAGGCTCCCGCCTCGTGCGGGATCCTGGACCGGATGGTTGACGAGGGTACGTGGATGTGCCCGGTCGTCCCGTCAGGGGCCGCCTCCACTCCTCTCTACGTCGAGGACAGGGATGTCATCGAGGTGCCGCCTAAGGGAGCGTACTCCGATGAGTCCAGATGGTACTCCGATCTCCTCCGCGAGATGGCGCACTCGACCGGAAGCGAGGGGCGGATGGACCGGGGCCTGGGCTCGTCGAGCCTGACGGAGGTCGCCGCGGAGGAACTGGTCGCCGAGCTGGCCGGGGCGGTCATGGGCACTTTCTTCGGTCTCCAGTCCACTTTGGGGGACCATAACGTCAGGTTCCTCAAGTCCTGGGTCACGGCGATCGGTGAGACCCCGGAGGTCATCTACCGGGCCGTCACCATGGCGGCCCGGGTGTCGGACGCGGCGGCCGAGCGGCTCGGCGTCAGCCTGGGGGCGGGCGTCGACGTTCAGGCCGTCATGGACGGCATCGAGGCCGCCCGTGAGGCGGGTATGAGGGCCATGGAACGGCGGGCGGAGCGGGCCGGGAGGATTCCCGCGGCCCGCCGCGGTGGGCGTCTCCCGCTTCCGTCGGCGGGAAGGAAGGGGAGGAGGGGATGACCCTCCCCGGTCCGTGAACAGGTCAAGTCAAATCATATCGTTTGTTATGGAAAATGATTCAAAAGTGTCCGTCGAGCCCATCGACGGGTTCCTCGGCGGGGAGTCGGTGTCCGGGAGGTACGGTATCGCCTATGACAGGGCGTCAGCCTACCTCCGTGACGTGCTGATGCGGATGAGCCGGGCGGTCGGCTGGAGATCGGAGGCCGCCCCGTTCGATTTCGGCGGCTTCAGCGGATGGCATGTGGAGACAGGCCCGGAAAGGTCCGTCCTTTACCGCGGGGGTGTCGCCATGGCGTCTTTCTCCGCCGGGGCTGACGGCGGCCTGGTGTTCGAGGATCTCGGGCCGGCCAACGCCGGGGAGCGGGCTTTCCCCGCCTATCCGGACGATGTCAACCCGTGGTACCCGCTGGCCGACCTGATGAACGGCGGACTGTGCCTGGAGCCCGGCAACATCGCCCTCGCGAGGAGCGAGTGTCACGGTGGCCGGGAGCTTATCTACGGCACCCGTTTCGGCGACGCCTGTGTCTTTTGTGTGGATCCGGAGGACACCAACCTGCGCGCCAGGCTCGCGGATCTGGAGGTCAATATCCGTTTCGCCCCCGCGGATGACATCGACAGGGCGTTCGACTCCTGGTACGGCAGGATCCTCGCCAGGGGCGGCTATGAGCCGCTTTTCTCCCCCGAGGTGGTCCTGTACTTCTATGACGGCATGGATGTCCTCCGCGAGCGGGACTTGTGCGGGGAGATTGACGGCCTGAGCCTTGACCGTTGGGAGGAGGACTGGCGGATGCTCGACGAGCTGCGCCGCGAGGGGGACATTATACGCTCGGAGCTCGAGAGGGAGGCCGGGGTATCCGGCAGGCGCCATTTCCGTTTCACGGAGGCTGTCTATCCTTTCACGGGGTTCAGGGACGATGTCCTTTTCTTCGCCACGTCGGGTGGCCGTCTCAGCGGTGACTTCATGACCGTGTCGGCCGGCCGTGTCGGGCTTTACCGCGCCGTGGGGGAGGGGCGGTCCGCGCTCAGGGTCACCTATCCGGATGTGGCCGCGGCGGTGCGGGCCGTGCGGGGCGTCTGTCTTGACAGGAGGAATATCGGTCTCGCCAGGGGCGATTACAGGCGTTATCTCGAGTCCAGGGGCAAGGCCGTCAGGAAGGAGACGGACGCCGCCAGGGTCGCCCTGATCAAGCCGTAATCAGTTATTCAACGCGATCAGTACCAAGTCATGATTGGAATCATAGCAGGTGATATCATCGGATCCCCGTACGTGGGCAACCCGTTGCCGGACACGACGAGCATCTTCTTCCCGCTTTTCGACTCATCGTCCAGGATCGAGCTGGACAGGGCCGGACGGTCGGCGAGGCAGCGCGTCTACGAGGCCCGCCCCGGAGTCATCACGTCCCTTGTCCTCGCGGTGTCCGACTGGCTGTCCGCTCCCGGGGACGGCCAGGAGGAATGGGACGGGATCGCCTCGTCGCGCGGCATCCCCGGGCGCGTGTCCGCCGTGGAGGCGCTCGCCGTTTGCGGCCCTGTCGCCGACCTTGCCTCGGGTCCGGACGAGGCCGCCTCGCTCGTGGCCTCGGTCTTACGCTTTCTCGACCTCGGCGGGCGGGCGCTTGACGACGCCCTCGTCTTCACGTCGCTCCTCCTCGCCGTCAGGGGGGCGTCTGTCACGGACGCCGCCGCGCTCCGTTCCATACTTGAGGGGGAGGGCTATGACGCCCGCCGGAACTCCTCGGAGATGAGGCCGTTCGTCACCGGGATGGTAGTCCGGGGACCGGAGGGCCGGCTCACGCCCGGGGACGGACGCCCCGTCCGGGACACCTCGCAGGTCCTTCCCGCCGCCCTGGCGGCGTTCCTTGAGAGCGGGTCGTACGAGGAGACCGTCCGGAGGGCCGTGGCTATTGGCGGCGACTCGGCGCTCACCGCCGCCCTCGCCGGAGCCATCGCCGAGCGGCGTTACCCCGTCCCCGACGCCATACGCTCACGAGTGGGTGACTATCTCTCCGCCGGCGACAGGGAGGTGGCGGCGCGGTTCGAGAGGCATGTCCGCCGCGCCCGGGAGGGCGTCGAGGTTACGCCTGGATCTGTCCGGGCGGGGACTGACGGCACGCGTTTCCAGGTCATACGCGTGGAGGGTATGGGAAGGGTCTATGTCGTCCCTGAGGGTATGGACGAGGTGGAGTCCGCCATCAGGAGGCTTGGCCGCAGGGGAGGCCTCACGGAGAAGGATTACTCCATCATACGCCCTGACGCCTTGGGGGGCGAGTTGGAGAGGCTGTCCTCGCGGAGGGCGGCCGACGGCTCGCTCCTGGACGGCACTTACGCCGAGCGCCCTCGTCCCGAGCTCAGGACGCTCTGGCTGCAGGATGGGGAGGTGAGGAGCCCGCTCACCAGGGGTGGGACCGGCGCCGGTGGCTCCACCCTGCCGGGCAGGTCCGTAAGGGCTGCCACGTGGGACGCCTTCATGAGGCTCAAGGAACATGTCGGGTCTGTCAGGGACACCCTTGACGCCGTGGCCGGGTGGGACCCGGGGAAGGGGATTGGCGTGAGGGACAGGGAGACGTTCCTGCGGGACATGCTCGAGGAGCGTTACGGGAGGCCGTACGGGGAGATCACCGCCGGCATGACCGACGGGGAGGTCATGGAGCTGCGAGATGGTCCTGCCGCCGAGCTCGGGGAGCGCTACGCCGCGTATCTGGAATCCCTCAGGGGCACGCACATGCGGTTCGCGACGGCCTTCTATCCCGTAGTGAACAGTTTCAGCGTAGAGATATGGAAGGGTGACACCCTCAGGGCCAGGGCGGGTATTGACAACGACGGGCGTTTCCGGGTGGACACAGACGCCAAGACCGGGGGCTTCCACTCGGAGGGTATCGAGGGTGTCCTGGACACAATGGATCTCCTGCCGCGGAACGCGGACATGGATGACGTGAGGGCCGCGGTTGACATGTACTGTCTCGATTACGGCCGCGTGGAGGATGATGACGAGCGCGCGGCCCTGGCGGAGGGCGACGCCGGGAAGGTGTACGAGGAGGCCGGGGCGGGCAGGAAGAGGTACGAGAGCAATATCGACAGGATCCATGCCGACATGGCGGCCCTGGGCGACATTATACCTGTCGCCGTTGCCCCGGAGGGGCCCAGGGTATCGGAGAGTGCCGCCGAGGCCAGGGAGGCCAGGCGCGCCGCCAGCGAGGCCCGCTACGCGGGGATGACGAGGGAGGAGGCTGTCGATTCACGCGCGTACAAGGGATCGGTCTTCACTGTCGGTCACAGCAACCTCTCGGGTGACGAGTTCGACGCGCTCCTCAGACGCCACGGCATCGAGGTCCTCGTTGACGCCCGGAGCTACCCCAGGTCCCGTTACTGCCCGCGGTTCGACAAGGAGCCGCTTTCCGCCCATCTGGCCGTAGGCGGGATAGAGTACCATCATTTCCCGGAGTTCGGCGGCCACCGGTACCGCACGGTCACGGGTGATGACGGCAGTGAGGCGAGGGTCAGGCTCACTTATGAGGAGATCATGAGGACTCCCGAGTTCAGGGACGGCATGAGGGACCTACGTGATTGCGTCAGGGCGGGTCACCGTGTGGTCCTGATGTGCTCGGAGAGCGACCCGATGGACTCCCACCGCATGGTCATGCTCGGCCGGGCGCTGGCGCATCCCGAGGTTTACGGTAGCAGGGCGAAGCCCATCGACGTGCGGCATATCACCCGCCAGGGTTACACCCTGTCGCAGGATTACTTCGAGCGGAGGATGGTCGCCGCTTACTCCGCCGTCATGGCCTCGTCGCTTGAGGCAAGCAGGAGGGCTGACATCCTGTCCAGGCGTGGCGTCCGCCAGGCGGGTGAGCTGGAAGCCGCGAGGCGGGAGGCCGCCGCCACCAGCGAGGCGTTCAGGAAGGCCGTGGAAGGTGAGGGCGACCTCGCGCGTCTGATAGAGGCTGGGGATCCCGCGGTCATCGCCGAGGCGTACCGTATGCGTGGCGAGGCGCTTGTCAGTGGTAGGGAGAAAGGCGTGTCATTGAGACGGGGCGCCGCCAAGGGTGAGGCTGCGGCTCCGGCGAGGCCGAGGAGAAGAAAAGGCGTGGGCGGGTTTTGAGGCCGGTAAGTTTTAGGAATATCTTATTGTCATGACAGGAGTTACAGAGGAATATGTCTTGGGTTTCGATCCCGGGGACAGGAGGGATTTCCCTCCGGACGACCCGTTGTACAGGGCGGCGGGCGAGCTTACGGGATGGCTTGACCTTGAGGAGTCAGGCTACAGTGACGGCTGTCCCTTGCCCGTTGTGATGGACGGGCTGAGATTCACGGGTGACAGGTCTGGTCTCCGGGACTCGTCAGTTGTGAGGGACGTGGTGACGTGCGGGGACACCCTCAGGTTCAGGGTGATTGACAATCATTCGGGTTTCGATATCGTCCGGGCGCTTGCGGCGAGGCTCGGCGTGGACATCTCCGTCGGGGTCATGCGCTTATACCGGGAGCCGGGGGGACTTGAGTGGAGGACCGGGCCTGAGCGTTTCACGGCGAGGGATCCGGTTGGTCTCATTAGGAGGATTGAGGATGTCATCCGGAAGACGGTCGGTCTGCTTGGCCGGCCGGGAGAGGAACTGGAGTTCGGCATGTTCGCCCCTTTCAGGGGCATGCTCATCGGCTCGCTGGGCCCCGGCCCCGATGTGGTCAACCTCGTCAGCGACGGTATCCCACTGGAGGACGGGACGACCCGTGCCGCTGTCCGTGTCGGGGAGATGAGGGATACGGGGGAATTGGAGCTGCTACTCGGGCTCCTTGAATCCAATTACTCCCATTTCACCATAGGTATGGGGCTTGACCGCCTTCCCAAGGGTGACATTGACGACTCCGCGCACAGGGAGGGTACGCGGGTCACATTAAGGAGATGCGGTCGCCGCGGCACCGGAATTAAGAGATGAAAGCGGCCGCGACGTGTTTGTATGGGCTTTTTCTTATGTTATTCAAATTAAAATACCCGAAATAATTTGGAATAATAGAAAAAAGGTTTAACTTTGCAATCCTATTTGAGGGCTTAGCTCAGTTGGTTTAGAGCGCCTGCTTGACAGGCAGGAGGTCGGCAGTTCAAATCTGCCAGTCCTCACAAAGAGAGAGCCGCGGGAATCGTTCCCCGCGGCTCTCTCGTGTTACACGGTATAGCCTTCTTTTTTGCACTTCGCTACCGCTGCTGTCTACTTTCGAATAAATGTTGTCGCGTTGATGTGGAAATCATATAAACATGGATCGAAATAGAGGGTTCCCTGGCCAAGATCTATTTCAACAAAGTCATGGTCTTTGACGAAACCATTGTACCGCCTTGGCGAAAGACTATGAAGTATCCAACATAAATTGATCCCGCAAAATGTGACATAACCGACAACTGGCCTCGCCCTGAAGCTGCTCTTGTTTAAAGTGAAGGCATAATTGCATATGCTTGAGAACATTTGAGCATATCCGACACAATTGGCGCTTCCATTGTTCAGATCATTCTTCTCAGAGAAATTCAGTGCTTTGCTGGTGGCTTTCAATCCGTACCTCACGATTTCACGGCAGTTCATGCCCTCCGTATCCTCCGCTATCTTTCGAGTCATTTCCTCATCCAGCGTAAATTCAAATCCGTCCCTGTTATTAGTTTTCACAAGTCCTACTCCTATCATCGAACTTAATATAAGGAACGAGATGACAGCCAGGGAAATGATTAGTGATTTTTTTTTAAAATTCATCCTATGATCAGTGCTAACCTACATAACCTCATTTTTGCCCATCATATCATCTTTCA
>ODAI010544454.1_pt1 | contig 12114 bp, 8 predicted proteins | sample 1539321 | NCBI WGS metagenome assembly ODAI01 (sample SAMN02144231, study PRJEB22623) | gut metagenome | biome: sheep rumen | host: Ovis aries | place: New Zealand
TGGTGCGCTTGATTTGTATCAGGGGGACAATCAGAAAGCATAGCGAGAATAACGAATAGAATAGGTTTTCATAGAGCACAAACGGAGCCAGGAATTCCTTTCCTATAAGAAAGTCATGAAGAAACTTTGCGATAAAGAGAATACATGCCAATAAGGAGATTGGATCATGTACAAAAGCGAACCTACCTTGTTTGGCAGATACTGTTTCAGGGTATAAGGCTTTCAGCTCATCGAGAATCTCCTGATCTATTTTTCTGCGGTCTGTCTCATAACTGGCAACAGTACTGCGCGAAACATGTAAGACCTGGGCCATTTCTTCCTGAGATAGATGTAACTGATTCCGTATTTGTTTAAATTCTTTACCGTTCATATTACCCGCCTTCTATTCTAATTGTATCACCGCATAATTTGTAACAATAGTTGTAACATTGTTTATTCCTATGTGACGCAGGAATATTTACAGAAACGGTCTTGTATCAATAAATAAAAAAACCTGCCTGTAACTAAGGCTACAGACCGGAAACGATTGGCAGCAATCGCATTGAGCGCGTACTCTGTGAGTTTCACGGACGTCTGTTTTCCATCCGGAATAGCCTGAGACAGTTCTTGTACGTTTATAATGATTCCCTGCATTATGGAATAATATCTGTCAATCTTTGGGCTGGAATCAATTTGTCAGGGTATTCTGTATCAAAAAAAAACAGGACATTTCTGATTGAATAACAGAAAAAAGGAGACGCTTGGTCTCCTTGGAATGGTTATTTGCTGTTCTCGTATTTTTTGACGATTTCCTTGTAAGCCATCTGCTGGGTGAAGTAGCTGGCCACAAACAGAACAACGAGTCCGACTGCGAAGCAGTATTCATCTTTCAGTTTGAGAAGGGCACAGATCGCAATCACGGCACCGGCTGCCAGTGCGGCAATCGTGTTGGACTTGAAGAATACATTATTGATCCAGGCATAATCCAGTTTCTTCTTTTCGTTTAAGTGATAAAGAACATTCAGATTATGTTTTTCCATCTTGGCTTCCTTATTGTAGAAAGACTGACGCTTGGCAGAGTAGGCTGCACTGATCACAAGAACGATGGTGAACAGAAAGTCCATCATGTAGACGTTTTTGGTAAGAGCGTCCAGTATTCCGAGACGGCTGACTTCAGTAATATATTGCATGGCGGTTATCCTCTTTTCCTGATAATTTAAGTTTATTCTGTTTTTCTGAAAAAGACAAATGAATTAATTGTTGGAATACAGCTGCAGCTCATACAGCTTCTTATAAATACCGTTCTGGTTCAGCAGTTCCTGATGGTTCCCCATCTCACGGATCTTTCCCTTATGCATGACAATGATCTTATCGGCATGCTGGATGGTGCTCAGACGGTGGGCAACCATAATGGTGGTACGGTTGTTCATCATCGTTTCCAGAGCTTCCTGGATCAGCTGTTCCGTTTCCGTGTCGATGTTGGCGGTTGCCTCATCCATGACCAGGATCTTCGGATCAACGGCAATGGTACGGGCGAAGCTGAGCAGCTGGCGCTGACCGCTGGAGAGCGTGGCACCGCGTTCCGTGACCGGCTCATCGTATTTCTGCGGAAGCTTTTCAATGAACTTGGCCGCATTGACCATTTCACTGGCTTCCCTGATGGCTTCGTCGCTGATTTCACTGCTCAGTAAGCGGATATTGCCTTTGATATCGCCGGTAAAGACGAAGACATCCTGCTGGACCTGTCCGATGGCGGAACGCAGTTCTTTCAGGGAAAGGTCTTTGATGTTGACATCGTCAATCAGGATCTCACCTTTCTGAATGTCGTAGTAGCGTCCGATCAGATTGAGAATGGAAGACTTGCCGGCACCGGTGGCACCGACGAAGGCGACTCTTTCTCCCGGATTGATCACAAAGGAGACATTGCGCAAAACGAAGTTCTCCTCATCGTAGGCAAACCAGACATTCCGGAATTCAATCTTTCCTTTGATTTCCCCAAGCAGGGTCGGTTCGGCTTTTTCCTGAATCGGATTCTTTTCGTCCAGCAGTGTGAAAATCTTCTCGGCAGACGCAAAGGCATTCTGCAGGGTGCTGAACTGTTCCGTCAGTTCCTGAATCGGATCGAAGAAGGAACGGATGTAGCTGATGAAGACGTACAGTGTTCCGACGCTTAAGGTATCCTTTAGGACTTCCAGCGCACCGTTATAGACAACGATGGCCAGTGCCAGGTTGGCAGTGAAGTTGATGAGCGGACGGAAGGTCGCAAAGATCATCAGTTCCTTCATGCGGTTCTTGTACAGATCATCCGTGCTTTCCTTAAACTGTTCGTATTTTTCCTTTTCTCTGGCAAAGATCTGAATGAGCTTCATGCCGGAGATGTGTTCGCTTAAGAACGTGTTCAGGGCCGAGACCTTGGTACGGATCACCCGGTAGGTGCTGCGGCTCAGTTTGGTAAAGGTATAAGTCAGTAAAACGACAAACGGCATGATGGCCAGTGCGATAAAGGCCAGGTGGGCATTCATCGCAAACATGACGATGGCATAGCCCAGAATCATAACCGTGTTACGGAAGAGGTTGACGATGACATTGGAGTACATCTGGTTCAGTGACTCCACGTCATTGGTTGCCCGTGTCACGATCTGTCCGACCGGATGCGTGTCAAAGAAGCGCAGCGGCAGGGAATGAATGTGGGCAAAGATCTCGTTCCGGATATTGTAGATAATGTTCTGTCCGGTCGTCTGCAGAATGCGAATCTGCAATATGTTGCATAAGGCATTTAACAACAGGCCGATGGCATAGAGCAGAGCGATCACCTTGACGCCGCTGTAGTCGGTGGAGCGCAGAAGCTTCAGATCTTCCTTGTCCAGTTTCACGGCTTCATAGGTGCGTGCAGCATCCTGAATGGTGATGGCTTCTTCCGTTTTACTCTGCGGAATCAGTTCTTCCTGCATGAATTCCTGCAGGGAAGAGACTTCATCCTTTGAAATGTCCGTGATCAGGTAGTACGTATCGTCATAACTGACCATCTGGGCATAACTGTCATAACTGCTTGTTTCAAAATCAATGTTTTTTGTCAGGTAGAGACCGTCATAGACGATTTCCGCCTCACTCGGTTCCACCACCGCATACGGGCGGTTGTAGCCCTCAATGTAGGTGTCAATGGCGCGGGCGATCAGCATCGGTTCAATCAGACCGAAGAACGATACCAACAGCACCAGAACCAGTGCAATGTAGAAATTCTTTAAATACGGCTTCATGTAGCCGAATAAGCGGGAGGAGAGATTTCCGCTGTAGGAGGTTATAACCTGTTCTTTTTCAATTCCGTTCATAACTCTTCCTCCTATCTCTCATCCGCCAGCTGCTTTTCCAGCTGCTGCTTGCGTACCAGCTGGGCAAACTGTCCGTTTAAGGCGATCAGCTCGTCGTAGGTGCCGCTCTCAACGATCTTCCCGTCTTCCAGGAAAATAATGTGGTTGGCATTTTTGACAGTGGAAACACGGTGGGCAATAATGACCGTTGTCTTGTTCTCCCGGATCTCTCTTAAGTTGTGCAGGATGTTGTCTTCCGTATCTGTATCCACGGCACTCAGAGAGTCATCCATGATGAGGATCGGGCTGTCTTTTAAGATGGCGCGGGCGATGGAAGTACGCTGCTTCTGACCGCCGGAAAGGGTCACGCCGCGCTCACCGACCATGGTGTCATATTTCTCCGGGAAGTCCTTGATGTTCTCGTGAATGTCCGCAATCTTGCAGGCTTCAATGATTTCTTCCAGTGTCGCATTCTGCTTGCCGAAGCGGATGTTCTGCTCCAGCTTTTCCGAGAAGAGGAAGTTATCCTGCGGAACATAGGCAATGTTTTCCCGTAAGACTTTTAAAGGAATCTTTTTGATGTCGTGACCGTCGTAGCTGATCGACCCGCCGGTCGTATCGAATAAACGCGTCATCAGGTTGACGATGGTGCTCTTGCCGGCACCCGTCTTCCCCATGATGGCAAAGGTTTCGCCCGGTTGGATGGTAAAGCTGACATCTTCCAGAGCGTCCACGTAATCGGCATTGTACTTAAAGTCAACGTGGTCGAAGCGGATTCCGCCCAGGAGTTCCGTTACATCATCCGGCGTTTCATCGTCATGGATCTCCACCGGCTCGTCAAAGACCTTGTTGATTCGCTTCATGCCGGCATAGCCTAAGGTGAAGGTGTTGATGCAGTCACCGAAGGCCAGCATCGGCCAGATCAGAGTTCCGACGTAGGAGGCGAAGGTGACGAATTTTCCCAGCGTAATATCGCCGATCAGGCAGTAGTAGCCGCCGAAGAGAATGGCGATGACATAAGCCGCACCGATCAGAACTTCCATGACTGGCCAGGCAAAGGAACGCAGACGGGCCAGCTTCAGGTTGACCTGACGGTTTGCCTCGTTGGCTTCCTCGAAATGCTTCTGCTGTTTCTCTTCCTGCGTGAAGGCTTTGATCACGCGGACGGCAGAAACGCTTTCCTGCACCTCATCGCTCAGCTTGGCGAATGCTTCCTGCTTCATTTCGAAGTGCTGGTCAAAGGCCTTGAAGATGAAGTAGCCGTAGAAGCCGACAAAGATCATCGGGACAAGCGTGAAGAGCGTCAGCTGCAGGTTGACATAGACCATCATGCGGTAGAGGCACATCATGGTCAGAACGATGGCGTCAAAAGCCGAGACCACGCTCCACCCCGTGGCTTCCCGAATCGCTTCCAGATCGTTGGTGAAGTAAGCCATCAGGTCTCCGGTCTTGTTCTCATTGAAATAGCGCTGGGAAAGTGTTTCCAGTTTGGCGAAGAGCTCGTTCTGCAGCGAGCGTTCGATCTTGCGGGATGTTCCGATGATGAAATAGCGGAAGCCCAGACGTCCCAGAGCCAGAATCAGTGCCGTCAAAAGGATCTTGTAGACCGTATGCAGCACACCTGTCTGGTCCATGGTATGCATGGAAAGACCGTCCGTCACTTCCCCGATGTACTGCGGGATGAATAAGTTCAGATAGTCAACGACCAAAAGAATACCGATTCCGATCAGATAGAGCCAGCGGTATTTCCAAATGTATTTAAAGAGCATGTTTTCCTTCCTGTTACGCTTCATAGATACCTCGATTTCAGCACTTCATAATTCTAATATATTAATAAGGATATTTCCAGCAATATTCATCCGTTTGAATTGCCTTTGGAAATTGCTTCATTCATAGGGGAAAAAGCATATATATAAATAAGGAATAAGGGGGAAAATGAGGCCTTGCGCAGAGGGGAAAACACGGGTATAATGGTGGAGTTGAAAAAGTGCGGAAACCCATGGAAAAACCGCGGTTTTCCGCAAAAAAAGTATTGACTTCGCTCAGGGAAAATAATATTATATAAGGGCCGTACGAAAATGCGGTACTTTTATGCGCGGGAGGCTTAGCACAGCCGTCTACCGCTGCATCTCGTTCGAAAAGGAGGAACGTTTGATGAAAGAGGTTGCTAAAGTAGTCAAGCTCCAGTTCGTCGCAGGCGGAGCAAGACCAGGACCAGCATTAGCTGGCGCAGGCATTAACATGCCACAGTTCTGTAATGCATTCAACGATGCTACAAAGGACAGAAAAGGTGATATCGTTCCGGTTATCATCACATGCTACAAGGACAAATCGTTTGATTTCGTCTTAAAGACAACACCGGCAGCAGTTATGTTAAAGAAAGCTGCAGGCATCAGCAAGGCAAGCGGCACACCGAGTACGGTCAAAGCTGCTACGATCACTGCTGAAGATGTCAGAAAGATCGCAGAATACAAAATGCCGGACTTAAATGCCAATGACATTGAAGCTGCAATGCGTATTATTGAAGGTACAGCCCGTAACATGGGCATTGTTGTCGAAGGAATGGATAAGTAGGAGGTTAAATATGAAAAGAGGAAAGAAATATTTAGCAGCCGTACAGTCCTATGACAAACAGGCTCTCTACGGAATTGAAGAAGCAATTGCATTAGTCAGAAAGAACACTTATTGCAATTTCGATGCTTCCTTCGAAGTGAACTTCTCTCTGAACGTTGACCCGCGTCATGCAGATCAGCAGATCAGAGGTGCCATGGTTTTACCAAACGGCACTGGCAAATCCCCGAGGGTCTTAGTTATCACTCAGGGTGCCAAAGAACAGGAAGCAAAAGATGCCGGAGCAGATTTCGTCGGCGGTAAAGACATGCTCGAAGAAATCAAAGGCGGATGGTTCGGATTCGATACGATCATCGCTACACCGGACATGATGGGTGAACTTGGTAAATTAGGCCGTATCTTAGGACCGAAAGGCTTAATGCCAAACCCGAAGACAGGAACAGTTACAATGGATCTTACAAAGGCTGTTTCCGATGTTAAAAAAGGTAAAGTCGAATACAGAGTCGACAAAGAAGGCAACATCAACTGCTTAATCGGTAAGAAATCCTTCACGGATGAACAGTTAGTTGAAAACTTCAAGGCATTATATGATGTCATCTTAAGAGCAAGACCGGCAGCAGTTAAGGGTCAGTACATGAAGAACGTCACAGTTTCTTCCACGATGAGCCCGTCTGTCAAAGTCAATCATGACTAGTTCTTAAAAACAGAATATATTAAAGTTGTTATCAATATACCATAGACAGCAACGGCGTTAAGCTTAATCAGGTTGCCGAGGTAGAGAGAGTAAACATGAAATTCTTTCAAACCCATGCTGTCTATTAGCGTGGGTTTTATTTAACAGGTATATTGTTACATAGAAAGAAACGAGGTAGAAAGGTATGAACCAGGAAGTACTTCAACAGAAGATTGCTTTAGTCAACGAAGTCACCGACAAACTGAGCAACTGCGGTTCCAGTGTTGTTGTTGAATATCGTGGCTTAACAGTCGCAGAAGTAACGGAATTGCGCCGCGCTCTGAGAGCTGAAGGTGTAGAATTAAAGGTCTACAAAAACAACATCAGTGCACGTGCTGCAGAACAGGCCGGATTTGGTGGCTTAGCTGATTACTTAAAGGGCCCGAACGCTCTGGCAATCAGTAACGACAGCGTTGCACCGAGCCGTGTCTTGGTTAAGTTCGCTAAGAAACATCCGAAATTAGTGGTTAAGGGTGGCTTAGTCGAAAAGGAAGTCGTCGATCAGGATCAGATCAAGACTTTATCCGCATTACCGAACAAAGAGGGTATGATCTCTATGTTACTGGGATGCTTACAATCACCGGTCATCAAATTTGCATGTGCTGTTAAGGCAATTGCTGAAAAAGATGCACCAGCCACTGAAAATGCTTAATTAGGAGGAAAAGAAAATGGCAAAATTAACAAATGAAGAAATCATTGCTTCCTTAAAGGAAATGACTATTATCGAACTTAACGACTTAGTTAAGGCGATCGAAGAAGAATTCGGCGTTACTGCAGCTATGCCGACAGCTGGCGTTGCAGCACCTGTTGAAGAAGAAGCCGCAGCAGCAGGCCCAAGCGAAGTTGATGTTATCTTAACTGAAGTTGGACAGGCTAAGGTTGCAGTTATCAAGGTTGTCAAGGAAGTCACTGGCAAGGGCTTAGTTGAAGCTAAGGCTTTAGTTGACAAATTACCGGCAACAATCAAAGAAAAAGTAAAACCGGAAGAAGCTGACGAAATTAAGAAGAAATTAATGGAAGCCGGCGCTGTTGTCGATATTAAGTAATTTCACAATTGAATTGCATGGATGATGTTATTGCCAAGGAGGCGATAACTTGAGTCATTATTTTACCGATAACACAGAAATGCACCATAACCGGAAAGAAATTCCTTTCCGGTTTTTGGGCATTAATTATGTATTCACAACCGACGCCGGGGTCTTCTCCAAAGACCGCCCGGATTACGGCAGCGAAGTGCTCCTGGAGAGCTTCGCAAAGCACCGTGACGGAACGGAAGAGAGAATTCTGGACCTCGGCTGCGGTTATGGACTGATTTCGGTGGTTGCATCAAAAATCACCAGCAAAAACGTTACAGCAATCGATATCAATCCGAGAGCTGTAGAACTGACGCTTGAAAACAAGGATAAGAATCAGGCAAGCGTTACGGCGGTCGTCTCTGACGGGATCCAAACAGATCTGATGTTTGACACCGTCATTACCAATCCCCCGATCCGGGCCGGCAAGGAAGTTGTCTACCGTTTCTTTACGGAAGCGTGTGAGCATCTTTTGCCGAATGGCTCGCTTTGGGTCGTTATTCGTAAACAACAAGGCGCGAAAAGCGCAATGACAAAGCTTGAAACCCTGTTTGGCAACTGCGAGGTTGTCACGCGGGACAAGGGATATTACATACTACGCTGTAGGAAAAATAGACTTTCCGAAGCGGAATGCTAATATTGACACTGCAAATCGGGGAAACGGCAGCAATGTCGTTCCTCAAATGAAAGGATGGCTTTATGGAGAAAACACAAGCATACAAAGAGATCAAACTCGGTAAAAAAGCCAGTCGTCGGGACTATTCCAAGGTCAGCGGTACCCTGGAATTGCCAAATTTAGTCGAAATCCAGACGAATTCGTTCCAGTGGTTTAAAGACGAAGGAATTCGCGAGGTTTTCGAAGAGATTTATCCGATTACGAACTACAGTGGCAGCATTCGTCTCAAATTTTTAGATTACGAATTTGCTGAACCGAAGTATAGCGTCAACGAAGCCAAAATTCGTGAAACAAACTATACATCCTTGCTGAAAGCAAAAATGGAACTGGAAATTGTTGACAGTTCCACTGGTGAAGTCATCACCAAATATGAAGACGTCTATTTCGGCGATATGCCGATGATGACAGAAACAGGTACGTTCATTATCAACGGTGCCGAACGTGTTATCGTCAGCCAGATCGTCCGTTCTCCGGGTGCTTACTATGAAATCACTACGGAAGACAAGACGGGAAAAGAAGTTTACAACTCGGAACTGATCCCGAGCCGCGGCACTTGGCTGGAATTCATGACGGATTCCAAGAAGGCAAGCCTGGGCAGAATCGTGAACATGAGCGTGGACAGAAAGAGAAAGATCTTATCCACGATCCTCTTCAAAGCGATCGGTTTCGGCTTGAATTATGAAAAGAATGAAGACGCATTCGACGCAACTTCCATGGAAACATTCCTTGAAGCTTTAGGCTTAATGGGAAATTCCGAATTCTTAGTGGAAGGCGAACAGCGCGAGTATCTGAATCTGTATATCCTGCTGTACACGGCATTCTTCGGAAACTATGAAGAATTACCGAATACACTGGTCGCAGATAAGATCAAAACAGCCAACGAAGCTTTATTAAATATCTACGAAAACCAGAGATCTGACGAAGTTCCGACATTAGATGGTTCCATCAACGTCATGAACACGAAGTTCTTTGATGCCAGACGTTATGACTTAACCAAGGCAGGTAGATATAAATTAAAGAAAAAACTCGGTCTGGTCAACCGTCTGGACGGCTCTTACCTGGCAGAAAACGTTAAGGATGCCAAGGGAAAAGTCATCTACAAAGCCGGTACAAAGATCAACCGGGAAGAACGTGATGTCTTAAAGGCAGAACTGGCAAACGGCCAGCATGTCGAAGCATATCCGTTCAACCATCTGTTCTCTCATCCGGACATTGCCAGTGTTCCGACAGCTCACACCTTCGCTTTAGTGGGCAGAGTGCTGGCAGAAGACGTTGAGTTGAGCAAAATCACGTTGGAACAGGGTACAGTTCTGACGGAAGAGGACGTCAAAACCCTCGCAAAAGAAGTGGAAGAAGTTGCAGTTTATGCATCCATCACATCCCGCAAGGTCATTTTAACTAAGGAAAACGTCCGCAGTGTACTGAACTACGGTCAGCGTTTATTCGTCTTAGGCAGAGTTCTCTGCGAAGGCGAAGATGTCTTAGTCAATGACAAGCTTGCCGTGATGCGTTATATTCCGGACTATGCGGTTGCGAAATTATCCAATGCGGAAGAAAACGAAATCGTCAATCTGGTCCAGAATGGCCAAAAGGTCCAAGCCTGGCTGATCGGTGCTGCTGTACAGACGATGAAGATCACCACAACTGCCAACAGTGATCATGTCATCAAAGTCATCGCAACGGATCCGCTGATCAATAAGAAGACAGTCATGATTTCCGATATGTACGCTTCTTATTCCTACTTATTAAACATGCTGGATACAGTCGGCGACGTCGATGATATCGATATGTTAGGCAACCGTCGTATCCGCACGGTCGGAGAACTGATTCAGAACCAGTTCCGTATCGGCTTAAGCCGTATGGAACGTGCCGTTAAGGAAAGAATGTCCATCAGTGAAGTTTCCACCTTAACACCGAAGACTCTGACCAACATCCGTCCATTGACGGCAGCGATCAAAGAGTTCTTCTCTTCTTCTCAGCTGTCTCAGTTTATGGACCAGGTCAACCCGTTGGCCGAATTGACCAATAAGCGCCGTATCAGTGCTTTAGGTCCGGGTGGTCTGACAAGAGAACGTGCTTCCTACGAAGTCCGTGACGTTCACTCCACTCACTATGGAAGAATCTGCCCGATTGAAACACCGGAAGGTCCGAACATCGGCTTGATCTCCAACTTAACAACATATGCCAAGGTGAATGAATACGGATTTATTCAGACACCTTACCGTAAGGTAAAAGACGGTTACGTATCCGAAGATGTCGTTTATCTCTCTGCCGATGACGAACTCGATTACATCATCGCTCAGGCGAACGAAGTTCATGACGGATATTTAACCAACGATGAAGTTGTTGCCCGTAAGAAGGGTGAAACGATCATGGCCAAGAGAGAAGACGTGGAATTAGCCGACGTTTCTCCGAAACAGATCGTTTCCGCCGCAACAGCCTGTATCCCGTTCCTGGAAAACGACGACGCTTCCCGTGCCTTAATGGGTGCAAACATGCAGCGTCAGGCCATTCCGCTTTTACGTCCGCATTCCCCGATGGTCGGTACCGGTATTGAATACCGTGTTGCCAAAGACTCCGGAAGCGGTGTGATCGCCAAGAACAGCGGTATCGTCACGTATGTTGACGCTTCCCGTATTGTCATCGAAGGCGAAGACGGATCCAGAGAATACGATCTGGCAAAATTCAGAAGAAGCAACAGCGGAACATGCATCAACCAGCATCCGATCGTCAAGCGCGGCGAACAGGTCGACGCAGGCGATGTTATCGCGGATGGTCCGTCCATGGAAAACGGCGAGCTGGCATTAGGTCAGAACGTTGTCGTTGCTTACATGCCGTGGTACGGTTATTCCTATGAAGACGCCATCATTTTAAGTGAGCGTTTAGTCAAGGAAGATGTTTACACTTCCATCCATATTGAAGAATATGAAACGGAAGTCCGTGAAACAAAATTAGGCCCTGAGGAAATCACAAGAGACATTCCAAACGTCTCCGAGAACTCCTGCCGCCACCTCAACGCCCGCGGTGTTGTCATGGTCGGTGCCGAAGTTAAGGAAGGGGATATCTTAGTCGGTAAGGTAACTCCGAAAGGACAGAGTGAAATCAGTCCGGAAGAAAAATTATTACTGGCAATCTTCGGTGAAAAGTCCCGTGAAGTACGTGACAACTCCCTGAAGGTTCCGCACGGCGGTGCCGGTATTGTCCAGATGGTCCGCTTCTTCAAGAGAGAAGACGGCTATGAACTGCCTCCTGGAGTCAATGAAATCGTTAAGGTCTACATCGTCCAGAAACGTAAGATCTCCGAAGGTGACAAGATGGCCGGCCGTCACGGTAACAAGGGTGTTATTTCCCGTATTTTACCGGTCGAAGACATGCCGTACATGCAGGATGGTACGCCAATCGATATCGTCCTGAACCCGTTCGGTGTTCCGTCCCGTATGAACATCGGTCAGATCCTGGAAGTCACATTAGGCTGGGCTGCCAGAAAACTTGGTGTGAAGTATTCCACTCCGGTTTTCGACGGCATCTCCAATGATGAATTAATGGACATCATGAAAGAAGCCAATAACTCCCCGGACGGCAAGATGGTCCTCTATGACGGAAAGACAGGCGAACCGTTTGATGACAGAATTTCTGTCGGTGTCATGTACATGATCAAACTGGCTCACATGGTCGACGATAAACTGCATGCCCGTGCCACGGGTCCTTACTCCCTCGTCACTCAGCAGCCTTTGGGCGGTAAAGCTCAGAACGGCGGCCAGAGATTCGGGGAAA
>ODAI011579324.1_pt1 | contig 12114 bp, 12 predicted proteins | sample 1539321 | NCBI WGS metagenome assembly ODAI01 (sample SAMN02144231, study PRJEB22623) | gut metagenome | biome: sheep rumen | host: Ovis aries | place: New Zealand
GATCCTTGTATCACATTTGTTTTTAAATTTGTTGTTAGGTATTGCAAAATCAGGGGGATTTGGGTGTCGGTTTAAAATTTTGAGAGCGAAAGGTTGTTCCTAGTGCGTGAATAGTAACGATTTTTCTTTAAAGTCATACCTGATTTCCAATAATTTCAATGTAGATCAGAAAAATAGATTTTCATTATGGTATATTATGAGCCGGTATTATTGTAATAGAGCCTTTTCTGATTAATATTGTCAGCTTAATTGGGAAAAAAGGTTGGTAAAAGTCGCCTGACAAAAGTGGTTTAGGATGTCAGCATGTAATGTGAGTGCTGTAAATGGCTGAACCGTATATGATAAAGGAACTTCAGCTGGAAGGAACAAATAGAAGTTTTGATTCGGTACAGGTTGTCGGGGAAATTTCTGAAAAGGAAATAAAGCAGCTGTGCAACAGGTTATATAAGCATGCCATTGAACGATGCAAGTCGGCAGAACAGCGTGCTGCTCAAAAAGAAGTTTCCATCAATCAGTTGATAACATGGAAGATAATCGTTCGAATTAATGAAAAATTTTATCCTACTAATGCCTGGAAACTGCTGACCGGTGATACCGAAGAATTGTTTCCGAATGCGTTTATTCAAATGGCTGCATTTAAGGGTATTACCCGTTCTGTTTTCCTTGACAAACAGGAGGCAAGAGGTCCGATTGATCAGCAGATAGAAGATGCAATGATGTTTGTTAAGAGACATATAAATCTCGGTTCTCGTATTAATGGTAAGTATATGGAGGATTATTACGAACTTCCGATAGACAGTATTAGAGAAATAATTTCCAACGCTGTATGCCATAGATCGTATTTATCACCTGGCTCGATTCAGGTTGCTATCTATGATGATAGGCTGGAGGTTACATCTCCAGGAAGATTAAGTCCTGATCTGACTATTGAGCAAATAAAAGAAGGAAATTCACGAATTCGTAATTCGGCGATAGGTGCAGCATTTTTCTATATGCACATAATTGAGAATTGGGGAAGCGGTATTCCACGAGTGTTTAGTGAAGCAAGGCTTTACGGATTGGATGAACCGGAAATAAAGGATTTCGGCACCTCTTTCAGAATCACCATCAAAAGAAAAAAGTTTGAGACAGATCCTCTCGGAGTCGTAGTTCTTTATGCTGAAGGAATAGTTCAGCCTCAAATGATGCCGAAGGAATAGTTCAGCCTCAAAGTTCAGCCTCAAATGATGCTGAAGAAAAGAGTTCAGACCTGAAAGTTCAAGAACTGATAACGAAGTTTACGTCAAACCTTAACGATAAGAATGTGGAAAGAACAATCCTTATACTGATGGAAATTCACTCTAATTTAAAAATATCAGTTGAGCAGATAGGCAAGAATATCAGAGTATCAAGAGCTACGGTACAGAGAGCGATAAATGAAATGAAGAAACTCGGTATTCTTTCCAGAAAAGGCAGTAACAATGGCGGATCCTGGATTATCCATTTTGATAAGTAAAAAAAATTCTGGTTGATTTTCTAGGTATTTCCTGTGCTTGATAATGGTAGCTTTATATTCATCAAATTAGAATCTGTTCTTTTGAATGGACTGTCTGTTGAGTCTCCCTTGGGATCTTTGTGTTAATGACTCTCAGTTACGATTATTGTTCGGTTTTACCGAACCTGTTGACTAAAATTGAAAAAAATCCAGTTTCTCCCTCTGCTCTGATTTTTATGCATATTCAGCTGCAATTTAGGTATAATAGGCATTATTTTGTTGTATATGGAGATGACATGAAAGTTATTTTAATCGGTGCACCAGGTGCAGGTAAGGGAACTCAGGCTCAGTACATTATGAACAGATTTTCCATTCCTCAGATTTCCACCGGCGATTTACTGAGAAACGAAATCAAGAAGGGTACCGAACTTGGTGCCAAGGCAAAGGAAAAAATGGACAAGGGTGAGTTCGTTTCTGATGATATCATTATCGGTATGATCAAGAACCGCATTGCAGCAGATGACTGCAAAAACGGTTTCCTTTTCGACGGTTTCCCAAGAAATCTTGCACAGGCTGACGCACTTAAAGCAAGCGGAATTTCCATTGATTATGTTATTGAACTGAATGTTCCTGATGAGGACATTGTAAAACGCATGAGCGGCAGACGTGTTCACATTCCATCAGGCAGAACCTATCACATCGTTTACAATCCACCAAAGGTTGAAGGAAAAGATGATGTTACCGGTGAAGATCTGGTTCAGCGTCCTGATGATCAGCCTGCTACAGTACTGAGCAGACTTGAAACCTATCACAAACAGACCCAGCCTCTGATTGACTACTATAAGAATGACGCAGAAAAAGGACTGAACAAGTTCTTTGTTCTTGACGGATGCCAGCCTGTTGAAACCATCAGTGCTAAACTTGAAGAAATTCTCAAATAGTTTTCAAAATCCTGATATAGGTTAAATTTGAAGAGGGGGATCTGATGATCCCCTTCTTTCCTGGTTTAGTCTGTGCTTCTGCTGATATAATCAGGCCTCTTCATAAATTTTATTTCACAATCCATCTAACCTACATCTTCTTATAACCTGCTCATTCAGTTTCCCGCAAGACTGCATTCATAAAAGTTGACCCGACAACTCACAGAAATGTTTGTTGAAACGGTTCAGTAAAGAAAACCAATATTTTTTGAATAACGGATCAGAGGTCACAGAGATCTTAAGATTTGTTAATTTGTTATTCTGTAATGAGTAAGAAATGTGCAAATAAATGTGATTTATGTTCAATTTATTAAAAAATGCTGGTCAAAAAAAAAACCAATGGTAAACTTTAGCTTTCAAAAATTATTATTCATTCATAAATAAAAAGGATGTGCTTTATGAAAATGATGAGAAGAAATTTTGCAGGCTGTTTGCTGATCTCCTGCATTGGTTGTTGTTTCATGACAGGATGTGCAACGGAATCCCACAGATCAATTGCATCTGAAGCTGCTCAGCAGTCTTTGACTGTAAACAGAGCAAGTATCAGCCAGAAAATTCCGGTTTCTATCGGAAAATTTGCAAATCATTCCAATTATATGAATGGTGTTTTTGCCGGCAATACTGATCCTCTAGGTTCTCAGGCTCAGACAATTTTGATTACTTTCATGACCCAGGCAGGATGCTACGCGGTTCTTGACAGGGCAAATATGGAGGCCCTGGCTGCAGAAGCAGGTATTTCAAATACCCAGCAGTCCCTGAAGGGGGCAAAATATGTAATTGCCGGAGATATTGTTGAATTCGGCAGAAAGACTGAAGGTGACCATCAGTTATGGGGTATTCTCGGTCACGGCAAATCCCAGATTGCCTATGCCAAAGTAAATATCAACATTATTGACGTTACCACTTCAGCTGTAGTTCATTCAGCGGTTGGAGCCGGTGAATATGAACTTTCCAATAGAGATATCGTAGGCTTCGGAAGCTCATCATCCTATGACTCAACTCTGAACGGTAAGGTGTTAAGTCTGGCCATAAGAGAAGCTGTTAATAATCTTACAAGGGATATTGATAATCACATTTGGAAGCCATAATGATGAAATTGTTTACTAATATTTTGAAGTCCTGTTTTCTCTTTTGCTGTGTTGCGGCCGGCGGCTGTGCCTCCAAGGATACGTTGTTTTATCAGGATCCCGAGTATGCAAAGTCTATGTATGATTATCTTCGGGATGAGGCTAATCTGGACGATCAGATCAAATATATGACTGAATATTTTGAGGATGCGGGTGAATCAGGAAAGAAAGTTGCTCCGGGTGCCTACGGACATATGGCAGCACTGCAGCTCAGACTTGGAAATATATCAGAAATGCGCAGATATATGGAACTGGAGAAAAAGACCTATCCTGAGTCAGCCCACTATATTGACTTTCTGCTGAACTACCAGAACAGTTCAAAAAAACAGAGCACTGACAACAGTAATAATGATAACAGCTCAGTAAGCGCAGATACCGGCCGTACCGGTACTGCAGGTTAGTTTTCTTAAAGAAGTTAGTTTATAAAAACACTATGAAAAAAATTTTTTTATCTATAATTTCATTATCAGTCATGATAATAACAGGTTGTACCACCGGACCGGGCTATGATTATTCAAAGCTTATTGCTAAAAACCCCCGTTCCATTCTGGTTGTATATCCAACTTCAGATTCCACTGATGTGTACGGAGCACCGGCTGTTCTTGCGAATTCTGTCATGCCTCTTACCGAGGCCGGATACTATGTATTTCCGGTAACTCTCGTTAACGAAACTTTCAGAAATAACGGAGTAACCGAGGCTCATGACATACAGAATATTCCGCTTGGTAAAATTAAAGAGGTATTTAATCCTGACGCGGTGCTCTACATGAATGTTGACGAGTATGCAACAAATTACGTTGTACTTGACAGCATTACCTCCGTAAAGGCAACAGCAAGACTTGTTGATGCCGACACCGGCGAACTGCTGTGGGGTAAGACTGCATATACCTCCAATAAGGGAAATTCCGGCGGACTGTTAAACAAGTTGATTACCGCGCTGTTCAAGCATATTTTCAACAATGTGACTGATCAGGGATTCAACCAGTCAATGCAGACTGATGCTGTACTGTATTCTCCTATAGCTGTGATTGAACCAAGACTGCTTCACGGTCCATATTCACAGTTATATCGAAAAGATCTTGGAAAATAGTATATTTGTATCGGGAACTATAAAGCACTGCCGTGATCTGTAACGGCGGTGTTTTTTATATGGAGGTTAAGACAGATTTGTTACGATGCACGTCGAGACTGTAGTGCTCATGTCTCGAAAGTGACACCCTCGTAACCCCTTGATTTATAAGGCTTTGCGAGGAATTAGCAGGGTGTTTGAAAGACCTTATGTCTGTATCCCGTTACAACATACACGTATAGTGGAACATATCAGCAGAGACACTTTTGGCTAAAATGTAATCAAAATTTACCGGTGTGCAATCTGAACACTCGAGGTTAACACACTTAAGACTGTAGTAATTATGACGTGTTCCCAACACAACTTTGGGGTTGTGACTTCGGTAGACATGTCAAAATCGGCTGATTTTTTGAGCAGAACGGGAAGGCTGTCAGGGGCTTTTGTGATAGGTGGGGATGTTTGGCAGAGCAGAAAAAAGAAAAGACCCATCATGAAGACGAGCCTCGCGGGATAGGTCGGGTTAGCAGCCGTTGGATTGAGTTTACTTCCCAAACAGATCACTCTCGTGAGTGCCGGTTCTGGTAAGAGGAAAAGGTAGGGTTTTGTTAACCATCAATGGAATCTTCTATTTCCTATTGCACAGCTTCTTTTACAATAATGCCTTCGGGACAGCAGTCAAATTTGAAGACCTCATGGCATTGAAGAAAGAGCTGATTGTTCGCAGGGAGTTTTCAGATTCGAATTGATTTTCGATGTAGCAAACATTATAATACTTACGTAGCAAATGTTATATCGAAGGTTGAGCATGAAGGATCTTATTCTTGAAATCAGAAACCGGTTGAATGCAAGTCAGGAAGATTTGGCTAGGATGATCGGCATCTCCTATGCAACCGTGAACCGGTGGGAAAACGGACATTCTCAGCCGAACAAGGCAGCTCAACTTCGCTTGTACGATATCTGTAAGGAAAGAAACATCGATTTGGAAGATATTATTCAAAAGAAGATTGAGAAAAGTGTTGTGAATGTAAGCAGCAGCTCCGAAAAGGTGTTATTGTATCATGGTTCCAAATCTGGCATCAAAGGTCCCATTGCTCCGATAAGCAGAGAACGCTGTGATTTTGGTAAAGGGTTCTATATGGGGACGGAGCCCTATCAGCCATTGACGTTGATCAGTGATTTTGAGGAGTCGAAGTTCTATGTTATCAGCTTGGATATGACTGGGTTGCGTGTGTTGAATGTAAAGCCTGATCTGGAATGGGCGATGCTTGTGGCTTATAACCGGGGCAAGATTGACGAAGCGAGAGGGACATCTCTTTACGAGCACTATGCTGCAATGTCAAAAGGTTATGATGTGGTTGTAGGCAGCATCGCCAATGACAGAATGTTCTATGTATTGGATAACTTCTTCCTTGGAAACATTACGGACAAAGCACTTGTCATGAGCCTGTCTGCCTTGCAGCTGGGAGAGCAGTTTGTTGCGATTACCGAGAAGGCGTGTGAGCATGTGAAAATAGAAACGGAGATTGAGCTATCTCATCTGGAGCGTAATTTTCTCCGGGTTCTGAGTGAATCAAATCGCGTGAAAGGCGTTAATCTTGCCAATGAAATCTGTAGAGATTATCGCAGAGAAGGCCAATTCTTCGATGAAATTCTGAAGGAAGCCAGGAGGTAAGGATCATGGATAGCATTCAATTAAAACTTTGTGATATCCAAGGTCGTATGTTTGAGCGTTCTACCGCCTACGCTAGTGAAGGCTTCATCCGTGATTTCATGAATTCAGAGGTAGCTGAGCATTTGGATTCTCCCTACAATAAGCTGCAGTGGATGGGAGAAGAATATCTGATTGATGAACTGAAGGATGAAAAGACGCTGGGTACAGATGGAGAAAAATATTCTCCGGAAGTTTTGTACTGGATTGGTTATCTGTATCGCTACTGGGCCTGTACACGAGGCGAGCAGAGCAAGAGAATCTACCGCCAGGCACCGGCAAAGACCATGAAGCGCAATTATATGGCTTTTCACACGTTTGATCCGGATGTGGCGATTGATGACCTGATCGAAATTCATCGACAAAGACAGAAACAGTGATAGCCAGAACCTGAACGACCTCGCCTATGCGGCGTGGTTTTTCTATGTTCAAAGATGTTTCATCCGTAAGCGTAACAGCAATCCGCGTTATATACGTTATTTTAGAATTGGTATTAGGTCTAAAGTGCTGACTTTAGACCTAATACATTTTCTTTAATTCTGTTCTGCATCAGCCTTACATTTGCAGGGCTGCGTCCAGAGTTTCTTCAGCTGAGAATTTACCTTATCAAGCTCCTTTTCTGCTCTTTTGGTAATGGTCCTCTTCTTGGAGGAGTACAGTAACTCATTCTGTACCAGCAGTTTCTTTACGGTTTCATCTCCAAGTTTACCTTCACCACATGGCTTTAGTTCCTTCAGGATTGTTCTTATCTACATGAACAAGCTCTTCAGGATGAGCCTTTAACATCTTTCTGCAGGCTGTAGCCTCGTCATTCTTGTCAGGAATACGGGTTACCATTTTAATGCCATGTTCTTTAGCAGCTTTGGCAATAGGAGAGGTGCGTAAGGCACTGTCTCATGTAAGATAACGTAAATCCTTAAACTGAGCCTTGATACTGTCCCAATAGTCAGTAATGACATTTCTGAAACTGGCCTTATCGGATACATGTCCACTGACACAGGTTTCAAATATTGGCAGCTTACTCAGTTCTTCACAAAGCATCAGCTCATTTATCTGTCCAAGCTCTGGATGATTGTCTCTTTTATCTTTTGATTTTTTTCTTTTTTGATCGAGAAATTCAGCGAAGTCATTAGGTCTGATAGTTTGTAAGAGGACAATCGGTTCTTGAGTGTTTCATCAAGATCAAAAAGAACAAGATCAAGTGCATCATGAATATGTGCTCCAACGGGACACTTTGGTTCAGGATTATCGTGGAATGTAAACAGACTTCTCTCGTCTTCTACGGCGCAGAAAACCTCATAAAGATTTATAGAAGATAGAGCTTTAGCCAGCTTTGCTCCGCTTTTAGGAGAATCTGTTGAAATGAATCCTGCTTTTTTTAACTGGCCAAGAACTCTTCTAATTACTACTGGATTTACTCCCACAGAGGAGGCTATAAATTCTGAAGTATTTTTTTCATCCTTGAAATACTCAATACAAAGTAGTGTGTGTACAGCAACAGTAAATCTAGTTGAAAAATGCATAGCTCCTCCTGAATATACTTAATATTATATATGTAATTAATAAAGTTACAAATACGTATGATCTTCTTTAGGGGAAATTATATTAATCTATTTTAAATACATTAAGTTAGATATAAATGTAGATTAATATATTTGACAATTACAAATATTGATAATATTATTTATTGTATCAATCGTTGTTACAATAAAAGAGGTTATTATGAAAGTTGCTATAATTGCTGCAAATGGTAAAACTGGTTCTTTAGTTTTAAATGAATGCTTAAAGAAAGGTTTCGAGGTTACTGCTTTTGTAAGAAGAGAAGGTACTGTTACCAATCCTAAAGTTAATGTGGTTGTAAAGGATATCGCTTCTTTATCTTCCGATGATTTGAATGGTTTTGATGCTGTTGTAAACTGTTTTGGCACCTGGACATCAGAAACTCTTCCACTACATAAAGAATATACAGCAAAGCTATGTGACCTACTAAAAGAAACCGATACCAGACTAATTGTTGTGGGCGGAGCTGGCTCTTTGTATGTTAATAAAGAACACACTGTACAGCTTTACCAGACTCCAGAGTTTCCAAAGGAGTACCTTGAAATTGCAACATCTCAGGTAGAGGAACTTGCTTATATAAGAACAAGATCAGATGTTGCCTGGACATTCTTCAGTCCTGCAGCTGTATTCGATCCTGAAGGCAGGTACACTGGTAGCTATACTCTTGGCGGTGAAGAATTTATTCTGAATTCTGAAGGAGAGAGCTATATTTCCTACGCTGACTACGCTTTGGCTTTAGCCGATGAAATTGAAAACAAAAAATTTGTAGGTAAACGTTTTACCGCAGTAGGAAAGAAATAAAAAATTTGTAAGCGGTGTGGAATAGCATAGATGAAGGCCATGCCATTGAATGGGCGATAAAGAACACCAACAATTAGTACGGAGCTTAATTTTTTATAACCAACGTTCGTATTTTCCGAAGGATTGTAATCCCGAACTCAGAAGTTGGCGATATTATTTCATCAATACTCGCTATCTGGATTACCCAGGGCTTATTTGAGTAAAATAAACACTGAATCGAAATTTTTTTTTTGTGAATGTTCTGTGCAATTATTTTGAATTTATGGTGACATTAACTTTGTTGTCCTTTAAGATGTTTGAAAGGTGAGTATTTGGACGAATTTAGGTACGGCAATATGAAAAAATTTATTTTAAAAATTTCCTTTTTTATAGCTTTATTCGGGTTGATGTCAGATTGTTTTGCTAAAGATTCTTTAGTGATTTACTTTTCCAGAACCGGTGATCAGTATAAGGTTGGTAATATAACGGAAGGAAATACTGCAATAGTAGCGAAAATAATTGCTAGCCAGAAAGATGCGGATATTTTTGAGATAAAGCCTGTAAATGATGATTACAATCTTCCATATAGAGAACTTACAGAGTTAGCCAATGATGAACTGGAAAAAAAGGCACGTCCGAAATATCAGGGAACTTTGCCGGATTTATCTGAATACAAGGAGATTTATATCGGCTCTCCTATCTGGTGGGGAAACTACCCGATGATTATGTATACCGTTTTTGAAAATAATGACTTTAACGGAAAAACTTTAATACCTTTTGTAACCCATCAGGGAAGCGGATTGTCTGGTTTGGATGCCACGCTGAAAACTCTGTTTCCTAAATCACTGGTAAAGAACGGTATAGCGGTTCGTGGTGAGGATTGTCAGAATAACAGTGATAATGTTAAAGAGCAGGTTTTGAAGTGGCTTAAATCCATAGAATAAGGAATGCATTATGAGAAATTTAACTAATCTGCTCTGCGGCTTTGCTTTAACAGTATGCGGAACCTGTTATGCGACAGCAGATATGAAGGATACCGGAAACATGAAGGAAGAAAAAAGAATTGTGCAGACGGCAGGAAGAGATAATCTAGGTGCATTTGCCCCTGATTTTGCTCACTACAATGATGACGTCCTTTTTGGTGAGAACTGGAACAACAAAGATATTTCTCTAAAAACAAGAACCATAATCACGGTAACTTCGCTGATGTCCCTGGGGATTACTGATTCCTCCATGAAGTATCACCTTGAGAATGCCAAAAAGGCCGGTGTAACCAGAGAAGAAATTGCAGCTATCATTACTCATAATGCTTTTTATGCAGGATGGCCTAAGGCATGGGCTGTTTTTAACCTTGCAAAGGAGGTTTGGAACGATAACGCTGCCACTGCTTCTTCTGAGAAAGACAGGTATGCTCGAACCATAATGTTCCCTGTAGGAGAACCGAATACCGCCTATGCAAAATATTTCATAGGTCAGAGCTACCTTGCACCGGTTTCTGTAAGTCAGGTAAAAATATTCAATGTAACCTTTGAACCAAAATGTCGTAATAACTGGCATATCCATCATGCCCAGAAAGGCGGCGGTCAGATTTTAATTGCTGTTGGCGGCCGCGGTTACTATCAGGAACAGGGCAAGGCTCCAATAGAGATGAACCCTGGTGATGTAATAAACATTCCGGCAAATGTAAAACACGGGCACGGAGCCGCTCCGGATTCATGGTTTTCTCACCTTGCGATTGAAGTTGAGGGAGAGAACACCTCCAATGAATGGCTCGAGCCGGTTACTGACGAGGATTATTCCAAACTCAAATAGTTTGATCAATGATTTCTACTTTGTAAAGAATCAACCAGCACATATGGATATCAGTTTTATCTAGGATGGTGAACGAATGGGTAAAGGCTTATGTTGCGGTTTATTTACCGCGTGTTTGACAATGATGGGGATAGGTACGGCTATGGCAGAGGACTGGGATAAAACATTTCCAAAATCAGATAAGGTAGATGTTCAGAAAATTGAATTTACGAATCGGTATGGGATTACCCTTGTTGGTGATTTGTATATACCAAAGGAGCACAAAGGTAAATTACCGGCAATAGCTGTTTCCGGTCCTTTTGGTGCTGTAAAGGAGCAATCCAGCGGTCTGTATGCCCAGACACTTGCCGAACGCGGCTTTATCACTCTTGCATTTGATCCGTCATTTACCGGAGAAAGCAAAGGAACCCCGAGAAATGTAGCCAGCCCGGATATCAACACAGAGGACTTTTCTGCTGCGATTGACTATCTGAGCAACAACAGCAACGTTAATCCCGATGCTACCGGTATTATGGGGATCTGCGGTTTTGGTGGTTTTGCCCTTAACGCTGCCGCAATGGATACCAGAATCAAGGCGACTGTGGCCGTAACCATGTACGACATGACAAGAGTTTCAGCAAAGGGCTATAACGATTCGGTTGATGCAGATGCCCGCTATGAAATGAAAGTAGCTCTCAACAAACAAAGAACTTTGGACTATGCCGGCAAAACATTTAAAACTGCAGACGGTCTGCCAGAGACTCTGTCCGGCAATGAACCGCAGTTTGTTAAGGATTACTAGGGATACTACAAGACCAAACGCGGATTTCACCCACGCTCTATAAATTCCAACGGGCACTGGAACATGACGTCTGCTCTTTCCCTAATCAATATGCCGATCCTGCAGTATGCTGATGAAATCAGAACTCCGGTTCTTGTAATCCACGGAGAGAAAGCTCACAGTCGTTATTTTGGTGAAGATGCTTTTAAAAAGCTCAAGGGTGATAACAAAGAATTGCTTATTATCAAGGATGCAAATCACGTAGATTTGTACGATAACTTGGAAAAAATACCGTTTGATAAGATTGAGGATTTCTACAAAAAGAATCTCAAGTAACATTAACCAAAACTAAACTTTAACAAAAGATCGCTTCGGCGGTCTTTTTTTATGCCTGAAAGGAGGTGAGCAGATGGCAATGCGGAAACTAAAAAAATGCAAACGCTCCATAATAACCTCATAACCAAAAAATTTTATTTTTTAAAATTTTCGTTCCATGGCATGAGTTCATCTAGAACTTCATTCGAAATTGTATGGGACTTAAAACATGTGATGGTCCCATTTTTATTTTTTTCGAAAATAATTTTATCCATATTCATTGTCATAACCGCCAGAGCCTTTTTCATGTATTCTTCAAAGTTTACACCGTGTAGTTTGCATGACTGATAGAAGGAATACATCAGCGCAAGATTTTCTGCACCCTTGACTGTCTCGTTGCTCAGCATGCTGCTTCTGTTGGCAAGTCTCTGTTCGGAGTCTTCGCAGGAAAGATATGCAACCTTCGAGGGACTGCAATCGGCAATCAGATCCATATATACCGACCACTGCTCAGTGGTTATAAGTCTGC
>ODAI013132608.1_pt1 | contig 12114 bp, 10 predicted proteins | sample 1539321 | NCBI WGS metagenome assembly ODAI01 (sample SAMN02144231, study PRJEB22623) | gut metagenome | biome: sheep rumen | host: Ovis aries | place: New Zealand
ATGACTTGCGACAAATATGGTATTGCAATGACATTCACTGGCGTTCGCCTTTTCCATCATTAATTCCAAATGAGGAATGAGAAATGAAAGAAATGAGAAATGTAAATGAAAAATGAATAAATGAGCAAAGAGGAAGACTTTCAGAGTATTCTGGAGAATGGCATTTCCTTCGGTCGTGGTGGTGGTCCTCGTAAAGAGGAAGACAAGGTAAAGACCAAGGCCAAAAAGAAAAAGTATATCACTGGTGCTCACGGTAGTGGCTCTGCACGACAGAAGGCCAAATACCGTGAGCAACGGGCAAACCGACATAAGAAGTAAGACGGAAGAAGGAAGAAGTAATATTTAATAAACAAAACTACTTACGATATGAAGAAAACTCTACTCCTAACCATTTGTTGTATCCTGTCCTTTGCAGCTTCCGCCCAGACGAAATACGTGGGCGGTGATATTTCGTTACTTACGAAATACGAAACGAATGGGGCTAAATATTACGATCTCAACGGTAATAGCATTACAGATGTACTGGCATTCCTAAAGAATCAGGGGCTAAACTCCATGCGTGTTCGCCTGTTCGTTGACCCTAATAACGCTACCAAAGCGGAAAAAGGACAAGGTGTGTGTCAAAATCTTGAGTTCGTAAAGACACTTGGCAAGATAATCAAGGATGCAGGACTTTCCTTTATGCTTGACTTCCACTACAGCGACACATGGGCAGATCCTTCCAAGCAGTGGACACCGAAGAATTGGGAGACGCTGACTGACGACCAGCTATATGACAAAATCTACGAATACACAAAAGACTGTCTGCAAACACTGAAAGATGCAGGGGCAACTCCCGATTTAATCCAGACTGGTAACGAAATCAGCTACGGAATGCTTTATGGAAAAGGTATTATCGAAGAGGATGTCTACGATGGAAATAACAGATACACAACCTATAAAGAAAGTGACCCTTCGTATAAGAAAGTATACGCAGGAGAAACGGCTAACTGGGCACGTTTTATCAGTCTTCTAAAACAAGCAGGTAAAGCCTGTAGGAAGATATGCCCGGATGCAAAAATTATTCTCCATACCGAGCGTGTTCCTAATACAAGCTATCTAAATACTTATTATAGTTTATTGAAGAATGAGGGTATTGACTTCGACATCATTGGACTTAGTTACTATCCGTACCATCACGGTCCCCTCACTAATCTGAATAATGCACTGAACATTCTTGAAACAAACTTTGACAAAGACATCATGATTGTCGAGACAGGATATTATCATGCCTACTACCCTACTAAAGATGTAAAATACCCCAAAACCTCGTTCCCAACATGGCCCGATACAGAGGCTGGACAACTACAATTCACCAAAGACCTGATAGAACAACTTAACAACCACACGAAAGTCAAAGGTCTTTATTGGTGGTTCCTCGAAGCAAATGAATACGGACTGGACTGGAATACAAAGCGTGTTACTGACGATTGGTATAATGCGAGTCTTTTTGACAACAGCACTGGTAAGGCTATGTCAGCCATTGCCGAACTCAAGAGCTTTCTTGGCGATCCTAGTGGCATTGAAACCATTAACCGCGAACCATTAACCGTGAACCAGCATGCTTGGTACACGCTGGATGGTCGCAAACTTAATGGCGCGCCCAACCAAAGAGGAATCTACATCCACAACGGAAAGAAGATGGTAGTGAGATAAATCGAACAGGGGTATCTTTATACATATTATTATTGGAATCATGTTGGTAAAAACATATTGTGCAGCTGTTAACGGACTAGAAGTCACCACGGTAACCGTAGAGGTTAGCATGTCGAGAGGCATCCAGTTTCACCTCACAGGATTGGCAGATACGGCTGTAAAGGAAAGCTACGACCGCATCAAAGCCGCATTGACGAACAACGGTTTCAAGATGCCCTCCATGGATATTACTATCAACCTGTCGCCCGCTGACATCAAGAAGGAAGGCAGTGGCTACGACCTGCCCCTGGCTATTGGTATTCTAGCCGCTAATGGAAAGGTGGAAAGCGGAGAATTGGACAAGTATATGATGGTGGGCGAACTGGGATTGGACGGACACCTGCAACCCGTTCGCGGTGCTTTGCCCATTGCCATCAGAGCCCGCGCTGAGAAGTTCAAGGGACTGATAGTTCCCAAGCAGAACATTCGCGAAGCTGCCGTTGTCAACCAACTGGAGGTTTACGGCATGGAAACGCTCATGGATGTGGTGCAGTTTCTGAATGGCGACACTTCCTACCAACCAACCATTATCAATACTCGCAAGGAGTTCTTTGAACAACAGGACCACTACGAACTGGACTTCAGCGATGTTCGTGGACAAGAGAGTGTGAAGCGAGCCCTTGAGGTAGCTGCAGCTGGTGGACATAATCTCATTATGATAGGCCCTCCAGGCAGTGGTAAGTCGATGATGGCCAAACGCCTTCCTAGCATTCTTCCCCCTTTGTCGTTGGCAGAAAGCTTGGAAACCACTCAGATTCACAGTGTGGCAGGAAAACTTAGTCGCGACACCAGTCTCATCAGTCAGCGCCCTTTCCGTGCGCCCCACCACACCATTTCGCAAGTAGCTCTGGTGGGTGGAGGCAATAATCCACAGCCTGGTGAAATCAGCTTGGCACACAATGGGGTGCTCTTCCTGGATGAAATGCCAGAGCTGTCGCGCAGTGTCCTTGAGGTGTTGCGCCAGCCTCTGGAAGACCGCAAGATAAGTATCAGTCGTGCCAAGTATAGTGTGGAATATCCTTGTAGTTTCATGCTTGTAGCCTCCATGAACCCTTGTCCTTGTGGTTATTACGGGGACCCGACGCACAACTGTGTCTGCACACCAGGCCAGATTCAGCATTACATGAACAAGATAAGCGGTCCACTACTCGACCGTATAGACATTCACTGCGAGATTCAAGCCGTTCCCTTTGCCCAACTCAGTCAGTTGAATCCTGGTGAGCCCAGTGCCAACATCCGCCGACGAGTCATTAAGGCTCGAAAGATTCAGGAGGAACGTTTCAAGCCCTATAAAGGTATTCATTGCAATGCGATGATGACGGAAAAGATGCTTCACGAGTTTGCTGAACCTGACGCATCTTCACTGGATATGCTTCGTAAGGCCATGGAGCGCCTTAAGCTCTCTGCACGTGCCTATAGCCGAATTCTGAAGGTAGCCAGAACCATTGCCGACTTGGAGGGTTCTGAGCATGTTAAAATCTATCATATTGGTGAAGCCATAGGCTATCGCAACCTTGACAGAGGCGACTGGGCTGAAAGAGGAATATAACCTTACTGCCCTTCTTGGGCCGCCTTTTGGGCAGCCTTTGCTGCTTTCTTGGCTTCTTTCTCTGCCTGTCGTGCAGCCCTCCGTGCATCCTTTTCAGCCTGAAGGGCGGCTTTTTCTTCATCCCTTTGAGCCTTACGGGCAGCTCTCTCTTCATCCCTCTGAGCCTTACGGGCAGCTTTTTCCGCTTTACGAACAACCTCTTCCTCAGCCCTTAGAGCAATACGGGCCGCTTTTTCCTCGGCCAGTTGGGCCTTGCGGGCAGCTTTTTCCTCGGCCCTCTTTGCCCTGAGTTTAGCAGGGTCTAACTCCTCATGTTCAGCCAAAGAATGGAACTTGAGTTTTGGCTTTACCTTCATTTTCTGCATCTCGTTGGTATTGGTGAACGAGAACTCGCAAAGCACGTCGAGACGCTTGCCACGGATGTTTACATCGCCTTCTGCCACTGCACCGTTACTCTTGATGGTAACAACGGTATTGCGAACGTGCAGCAACTTATATTTAGCATCATACACCTCGGCATAGATCTCGCCCATAGGTAGCTTTCCGCCCACCTTCTTACGCATAATAGCTGTACGAGGTTTGGAGATATCAAACTTGAAGGTAGCCATACATGCCACTTTCTTAAGGTCAGCCATACCCATCGCCTGACCCAGTTCGAAGGAGTCGGTACGAACGGTACCTTCTACATATTTAGTATTCTCATTCAGGGCAAACTGGAAATCGATATTACCCGTCTGTGTTGTCAGCAGTCCAGCAAACTGCTCACGCTTCCACAGCACATCGAAAGTGCCTCTATAGCCAATGGTTCCCAGGTTATGAAGCTGTTTCATCATGAATTTCTTCACAGGGAACTGGCTGATGATGCGCTCCTTGGAGCCACTATGAGCCGTCATCTGGTGTACATCAAAGTGCACCTGCAACTTATATTTATCCTTCAGGCCCTTGATGAATCCTGATGCACTGATGTTCAGGTCTTTCTTCGCCGTGCTCACCTTCACATCCTTGAACACCATACCCTCATCGTCACCACTCATACGTGTCTCCAACAGCAAGGGTTCCTTGAAGTCCTTCAGTACTGGAGCAAAGACGCGAGAGATGTCTTTCAGCAAGGTTCGTCCTGTGATGAGCGAGGTCTGATACTGGAACTTTATATTCTTTTTCTTGTTGGGCAGTGTCAGTGCGGCACGCCTAATCTTCAGCGTGGTATTAGGCAGACTGATAGAGAAGTCTTTCAGCGTAGCCACCTTCTTGTCCGATTCCACCTTGCAACTCAGTTTGGTGACATGAATGCCTGATATTGGGTCATCCGCCTTGCAGTTGAGAATGGTAGCCTCCACACTATCCTTCGTCAACTTGTCCAGTCTGATATTCATCTGGGCTACGATGTTGAAGTGTCCTGCATCAAAGAATCCACGCTTGGGCTTTCCTGTGTTCTTACGAGGCTTATGGTTGTTTGTTACCCAACAGATGCTGTCCAATTGCAGCATCGCTTTATCATCTTTCTCCTGCATAACATCCAACACAGCAATGCGCAGTTTGTTCTCCACAGGCCCTTTCTTGGTCTTGGCTATCCAGTGTCCTTTCAGCTCTCTGATCTCTGCAATCTGGCGTCCGTTCTTACCTTTCTTATATAACAGACTGCCCAAGACGCCTGTCTTTTCGTTGAATCTTACTTTGATGTTCTCAAGCCACACCTTGTCCACATCCACTGTCAACTTAGGCATGTGCTTGGCCTTTTCAGCCTTCACGATACTGTCTCTCTTTTCTTTCTTGAAGGCATCAAGCACGAACTGGAAATTGGCAGCCGAGTCGCGCGAGGGCTTAAATAGGTTAACCTCCAACCCCTGCAGTTTCACATCATTCACCTTTATCTCACGCTGAAGCAGTCGCCACACGCTCAGCTGCACTTTCAACTCCCTCAATTCCAACATCTTACGATGCTGCAAGTCTTCCACTTCCACCCCATAGAGGCTGGCGTTCTGTCCGAAAAGACGCACGCTGATGCTATCCACACGCACCTCTGTCTGCAGACGGTCTTTCAGCAATACAATAGCTTCCTGCAACAAGTGGTTCTGCATCGTACTGGTGTCAAGCACCAAGAAGGTGCCAACCACTAGCAGCACTATGCCCAGCAATGTGCCACCAACCCATTTCAACACTCGCAACAACGTTTTCTTCATCTTTTCTTAATCTACTGGGGCGTTTACCTTATTCTTCAGCATCTGCTGGTTAATAAATTCCTCCAGTTTCTGGGGTTGCAGATTGCGCTCAATAATCTTGCCACGCTCGTCAATCACCAGATTAGCAGGTACATCGGCTAATCCAAACTTAGCCATCAGAGGGGTATTCCACATACGTCCATCGCAAACGGTAGACCACTTCAGCGAGTCTCTTTCCACACGTTGCTTACAATCGTTAGGGCGTCCGTCCACGCAAATGCTCAGTATGCCCAGCTTGTCGCCATACTTATCCTTCAGCGTCTTCAACCTGCGCTGCTGGTCCGTACTGCTAAAGCTCCACGTGGCCCATACTGACACCACATTCAACTTGCCCTTCAAATCCTTTTCCGTTACCTTACGACCCTTCACGTCAGTAGCGGTAAAGGCTGTCAATTTGCTATTCAGCGCCCCACCCTGCAGCCCTTTCAACTGCTTCTGGAGCTCTATCAGTTGTCCATTCTCAGGCGTTTCCTTCAACATCATATTCACCAACTTCTGCGCCTCTTTATAGTCCGGACGACTGGTCAGGAGCAGATAACGCTGCAAAAGATAAATGCTGGCCGGCGACTCCAAATGCCCACGGATATAGGCCCTCACCCCCTTCTGCACATCAGGGGGAGCCGTTTCGTTCAGCTCCATGCGCAACTCCGTCATGCGTTCGTTATCGTCAGTACCCTCGATGATCATTTCCTTCAAGTGCGTAGCATCGCCCTTGATGTGTACCTTCTCGCCTGGTTCGGCAAACACAGGTTGTTCAGAATAGTTGGGAAACACCACCACCAGCGTAGAGGGTGCACTCAACTCTACCTCGTAAGAGAAGCGTCCATTACGCACTGCAATGGTATCAAAACCCACAATGCCTCCATCCGTGCTATACACCCAGAACTCGCCTTGGTTGATGTTACGCAGACGTCCTTCCAGCTTGAACTTGCCACTATCGCCACCACACGCAGTCAGTAGCAGCACAACAAGCAGAAAGGCCACATATCGAAAGCTATAATCGTTTTTCTTCATTTCCTTACATTTATCTTGCAAAGATACTACTACTTTTTCGAATAGCCAAACATTTGTGTCAAAAGATAATGTAAAAGCCTTCATTAGGATTTCCCGTGAGCCACAACGTACAAAGGAAATTATTTTACACCAGCGATTTGAGGAAAATGCGGATAAGGGAGGAAAAACTTGTTCCCTCCCTAGGGAATTTTTGCTGCCTAGGCAGGGCGCAAAAATTTTCCTTAATAATAGCCATTCCCAGCATTTTTAACAAAAGGAAATATCTTTACAGCGCCAAAAGAGTACAACATTGCGATACAACAAAAAGAGTCTGTCCCGTGTGTCTCATCTCATTGTCTCAATGTCGCATAAGGAGTATAATAAGTATTCTATTTATCATAATTCTATCATACTACCTATAAGGATGAAAATGGATAGTCCTTATGAGACAATGCGACGATGAGACGTACTAAGCATTCACTATTATCATAACAACAAAACAAATACGGGCGCAACCTTTGTCGCACCCGTATCTCCTATTTCATCGCACAGGGGTTGACCCCGTGTGTCACTAAGAAAATTAAAACAACTATAGATGTATTTTCTATCCCACGACCTAAAACTTATATTTCACGTCCTGAAACATACATCCCACGACCTGAAACTTATATTTCACGTCCTGAAATATAAATTTCTACCTGTAGAAAGCTATTTTCCCAAGCCCTCTTGAATGTCGTTTCCAATCAATGAGGCCAGCATGGAATGACGTTCTCTGTAAATTACATGGAAATAGTACTTCTCGTTAATGCCGTTTACCTCAACAACAGACAATCTGACATTATCGACATGATGCTGTTTAACATACCGTTGAAACATCTTTTCAAACAATCTACTTCGATATTCTTGTGGTGGCATGGTGTTCTTGCTTGTGTTTGGAATAGAATTGAGAAAATCACAATAATAGCAGATAATGACATCCTCATCTCGAAGAAAGAAATCGGCGATAGCACCTGCAAGGGCAGTCAGCACTTCATGACCTGTGACATGCGTGCCTTCGAGTCTGCGCAAGTCGATACCTGCCACATGTACATTACCTAATGTTTCGCGTATGTTTTCTGATAGCACCCTGCTATCTTCTGATAGAGTAATATGATACACATCACCTTCTGGCGACTTAAAGATTTTAACGAAGTCTTCCATCAGTTATAACTGTACAACCTCGACATCTTTATAATCACCAGCATCCCAACGCTCCTGAATGTTCTGAAGCCTTTGAGCTTTCTCTTCACCAATCTGGCGCATTTTTTTTAGCACCTTTCGTGAAGCATTTTTGATTGTAACATATTCAATCTGTGACATATTTCTATCTCATTTTTATATTTGCACGCTGCAAAGTTAACCTTTTTTCCCTCTCCTTCCAAATTTTTCGAGATAAAAATCACAAAACGACAAATACTCTTGGAGTATTGAAAATTACTCTTGGAGTATTGAAAAATACTTTCGGAGTAACGTCTATCACTCTCCGAGTGTCTTTTACACCTTATTGCAACGAACAAAAAAAGAGTGCAAGCGCAACTTTCGCTACGCCTGCACATTCATTTAAACTACCGCACAGGGGTTGACCCCGTGTGTCATGCTACTCTCAATAAATCCAATATAGAATACACACGAGTCATGTTCTCGAATGTAAAGTACTGATCATCGAGCACCATCCATTTCTCGCGTTCTTTCACAGACATCTGCTGAATGTCTGGGAAAAACGAAACAGGGATAAGAATTTCACGCCCATCTGTCAGACGCACCAACATCTTGCCACGATGAGCTTTAAAATTTAGGTCTTTAATGCCTAATGTTACACCTTTAATCTTACACATGTCTTTATCCTCCCTTTATTTATTTCTCAATATTAATTGAAACGGTCTTTTCACCATTGAAAACCTTAGTAATCTGTTCGTTTATGAACTTCCAGTGACGATTGATGGCATTAACCAGCATCTCATTGTCTTTAGCAGACAATTCTGATTCTGCAACCTCTACACACTGTTCTCCGTTCTTCTCAATCCATATCTTTGCAAGAGAATACTGGTGTCGCTGACCTTTTCTAATATCCTTATCTATTGCACTGCAAAGTTAACCTTTTTCCCCTCTTCCTCCAAATTTTTCGAGATAAAATTCACAAAACCAATACGGGCTTAATGTTAGTCACACCCGTATCTCTAATACTTTCGGAGTAACGTCTATCACTCTCCGAGTGTCTTTTACTCCTTATTGCAACGAACAAAAAAAGAGTGCAAGCGCAACTTTCGCTACGCCTGCACATTCATTTAAACTATCGCACAGGGTATTCCCCGTGTGTCACGTGTGTCACGAATTACTTCACTACTACACCATTCACGAGGTCAAGAGGCTCTGTTGGAACAGTGATGCCTGGATCCTCCTCTACTGCCAATTTATTGCCATTACTGTCTGTACGAGTAATGTCATTATTATCTACGCCAACATTCGGACACCAAATCTTATTTCCAGTAGTAGTCTTAACATTTTGTGCAGTAAAGAACTGACAAATTTGCTTTACATCATAGAAGATATTATCTTTTCCTTCCATTTTCATGTTTTTATTTGTACTGGGAACGTTGTTACCAAACTTATTATAACCAACATTGATGCAGATGTTGTTATTAAACTTCCAATCCATCATCGAACCTGCTGTTGCGGGTGTTCCGTCTCCGCCAGCTGCGGTAGTACCCCAAGCCTTTATTGCATTGCTGCTGTTACCAATGCTGATAAAACGCTGAGTTCCCTTAGTCTTATCTTCGTAAATATTGTAGAATATGTTGCCATCTACGTCCATATTATGTATAGAACCTTGGTTGTTGTTATTGCTTCCTAACCAAATGACGCTTGAACTGCCACCTGTGTAGTTTGCCTGAATAATACTATTTTTAATAGTGAAATTATCAATAGCCCATGTGATGTTTTGGTTTGTAATGAGGTCACTCTTAAGATTCTTTACCCATACATTATCAATAATAACGCTCTCAATATAATAGAAGTCTTTCTTTCCAGCTAGTGTATAAACTTCACCATTCTTCTTAACTGTCCCTAAAACGGTGGCGTTATTTGTCATCTTCACAAGTTGAACAGTTGAATTGGAAGCATCAATCTTAGCATTCTTCAAAGTGAAATTATCACTGATGATAAATGACTGCTTCCCTTTGAATGTCAAGATTGAGTTCATAAGATCTAGTTCGATCTTCTTGCCTTCAAGATTCAAATCATTTTCCAACTCGAAACCATCCTTCAACATAACCTGAACTTTACCATCACCACCAGCAGCTGCAGTAATGATATTATTCAATTCTGTTTCAGTCTGAACACGAACCTTAATGTCAAACTTGAGAGTTTCAGAACGTCCATATGCGGTAACCGAAACAGTAACGGTTGCATCACCATATTTCTGAGCAGTCACTACACCGTTAGCATCAACCGCTACGTTATCGTTGCTTGGCACATAAGTTGGAGTAGATCCTTCTGGTGCTATTACACCTAAGTCATAAACCTCACCTTTAGAAAGCATTACAGATGTAGTCTTACCTTCTTTCAGTCCTAAAAGAGCATCAACTGTAACTGTGAACTCCTTGGTTGCTCCCTGATAATAATCTGAAGCAGGAAGAGTAACCTTAATCTTTGCAGTTCCCTTAGAAAGACCTGTAACAACACCCTTAGCATCAACAGAAGCCACATTCTTGTTATCTATCACCTCGAAAGTAACTTTGTCTTTTGCATCAGAAATAGTGGTGTACTCGATTTCGTAGGTTTGACCTAAGTAAACAGTGGTTGAGTTCTCTTTCAACTCAAAATAAGAACTTACAGGGTCATCAAGATTAGACATGATTTCCTTACAACCAGTGAACACGAACAGGGTGCAGAGCAACAGAAGTGCCCCCCCCAACAAATTTTTCTTTTGCATAAAAAATTGCTTTAAGTTAAACATTATGTTAATAGTAGATTTTATTCGTTATTTGTTTGATTGGGTACAAAGATACAACTTATTTTAACATGTTGACGCAATCTTATATTTAAAAAAGGTTAAATACAAGAAAAAGGACTTGCTCATGGGAGCAAATCCTTTTCTATCAGCAGTGCCGCGAGCGGGACTCGAACCCGCACAGCCCCAATTAGCCAAGGGATTTTAAGTCCCTCGTGTCTACCATTCCACCATCGCGGCAGACCTGTTTGCTGATTTTTCGGATGCAAAGGTACGAATAAGTGAGCAAAAAACCAAATTTATTTGAGTTTTTTCGAGCGAAAGTACCTTCGACCGTAGGTCAGAGGTAGGGAAAAACGAACAAAAGGAAGAAAAATTTATGTTTTTAATTCCATGCTCGTATGGTAGTACCATCGAAAGTGCAGTTATAACGTCTTAAGCTCTCACCTTCTTCGCCACTGATAATATTGCCAGTATCAAGCAAATACGTGCGATTGCAACGGCTACAAATAACCTGCTGGCGATTGCCCGTCCAGTTCAAATCCTTGAGCACAGAGCAATTGGGACAAGCGGCATCGTAGGCACGTGGTCCATCGAAATTGGTACATCCTATAATCAATCCAATGTCGTTGCTGGCGCCCAACTCAAAACGCAGTTCATTCTCAATAGCCGAGCGGATGATGTTATCTTCGTCAGCAACAGAGGGGTCGTTGCTCCTTACAAGTACGTGGCGTGGAGTGGTCTTTCCATCGCCATGAGTGGTGACACGAGCATAGCTGCCAGGACTCTGTATGGTAGTAATCAGTATGGAGCTGGGATGATCTGTAGCGCTGAACAGAAACCAGCAACGATACTCACGACTGATGGGGTCCTGGGCATTGCAAGCCCAGAACAACACCAATGCGGAGCATATGACAAACCAGTTTTTCACTTCAACAATTGTTTTTCAGCGTTGAGAACACGCTCGAAGGCGAAACCATCAAGGACATTAGCCATCAGCTCGGCAATGCGGTCGTTGCAAAGATTGCCAATGGAGCCTTCGTGGGTGTGATGAATATCCTTGTTGGGACGGAAATTGCCAGCCTCAATGTCCAAGCCCACCTTCTTATAGGCATCGCGGAAGGGCATACCCTCAGCTGCCAAACGGTTCACTTCTTCGACACTGAACATCGGATCGTACATCGGATTGCCGAGAATATCCTCGCGTCCCTCAATCTTATTTACAATATAAGCAGCCATCTGGAGACAATCCTTCAGCTCATCGAAGGCAGGCAGGAACACTTCCTTGATAATCTGAAAGTCGCGGAAATAACCTACAGGTAGGTTGTTCATGATGAGTGTTACCTGCTGGGGCAATGCCTGAATCTTATTGCACTTGGCACGAATCAACTCGAAGACATCAGGATTCTTCTTGTGCGGCATGATGCTCGAACCCGTGGTGCACTCCTTGGGAAGTTTCACAAACGAGAAGTTCTGTGAATTGAACATACAGGCGTCGAAAGCCATCTTAGCCAATGTGCCAGCAATCGTAGCGAGGGCAAAACCCACATTACGCTCCATCTTGCCACGACCCATCTGGGCATAAACCACGTTATAATCCATCGAGTCGAAGCCCAAAAGGTCTGTTGTCA
>ODAI014367612.1_pt1 | contig 12114 bp, 7 predicted proteins | sample 1539321 | NCBI WGS metagenome assembly ODAI01 (sample SAMN02144231, study PRJEB22623) | gut metagenome | biome: sheep rumen | host: Ovis aries | place: New Zealand
CTGTTCAACTGGGAAGATGCGGTGACGCTTGTCGAAGTTGGCATCGGGGAAGTTCTTGTAGTGGGGGAAGAACTCGTCCTCGAAGTGTCCGAAGCGGATCATGTCGTTGCGGCGCCAGTTCTCATCGAAGAAATCACGGCCATGCTCTTGATAGATGTCCTCAAGGGAAGGCTCGCCACTGATTTGGGGAGCTCCGGCATAGGCACGAATCTGGTTGAAGAGATCCTTGGCACCACTCTGTCCGAGGCGTGCGAGAGCCTCAGCCTTCATGAGCAGAATGTCGGCATAGCGGAAGAGAGGCAGGTCGTTAGACTGGTTACGTCCAGGATTGATTTCATCTTTAATATTGTATTCAGCAGGATTTATAAACCACTTGATGGAGTGAGCACCCTGCTGGATGGACTCGTCGGTGTTACCCACGTCGATTGTGTTGTCTTCTTTGACGAGTTTAATGTCATCAGTGAAGTGTACTTGCTTATCTTTGTACATGAACGGCTCTTTAGTGGGACGCAGGGTCTTCTTGTCGCGGATGAAGACGTCGCCACGCAGGATGCAGAGGTTACGGATGTCACCCTCCAGACAGAAGAGCTTGACGAACTCGGGAGTTACAACCATGTTTCCACCGAATGACTGAGTAAATTTGTCTTCGAATCCATAATAGGTAGGCAGCATTCCTTTCAGCTGCTTGAACGAGCGAGGACGACCCCACTGGAAGCCCATAAGGTTGATGACATCGTAAGGCATGGCATAGATGAAGTCTTCTATCTGCGGACCATTGTCGTAGGAGAACTTGTGCAAATAGTCAACCGAGCCAAGATTGAACTTGCCGCTCTGGATAATGTCGTCGCAGGCAGCGATACAGTCGTCGAGCTTCTGGTTGGCAGCCGTTGCGGCATCGTAGTTCTCAACGCCGTCAGCTGTATAGACAGCCCAGTTGATGTAGAGCTTGGCGAGGAGAGCCTCAGCCATCCAACGGGTGGGCTTGCCATAGGTGTTGTCGGTGACATCCTCGGTGAGTGCGGGGATGATTTCAACCAATTCCTTTTCAATCCACTCGGCCACTTCCTTACGCGGAGAACGCGGCACCACTTCGCCCTCGGCGGGAACCTTCTCGAGGATAGGTGTGTCGCCGAAGCTGTCCATCAGCATCCAAGTGAAATAGGCACGCATAGCACGCGCGGGAGCGGTCATCTGGGCAGAAGCGCCGCTTCCGAGCTCCTCGAGGATGATGTTGGCTTTGGTAATGCCAGAAGTCAAATCAGAGTACCAGTCGAGCGAAGCATCGGTTGCATCGCTACAATGAAGGGCCTGGTGGGCATAAGTTCCAGCATCGTAGTAGCCTCCATCGAAAGCAAGAGCCGTGAACTCGTCAGAAGCGAGGCACTGGGCTTCCATGTAACGACGGCCGAATGTGCCTGCCAGATGGAAATAGACATCGGCCATCTTTGCCTCCACCACAATCATCGGGTCGACGCCGGAGTTCTTGCTGGGGTCTTCAGTATACTGGGAACTCGGGGCGACTTCCAAATCTGTACAACTGGCCAATGCTACGGCAAACAAGCCAGCTGTGAGAAATAATTTATTTAGTTTCATAATCTTGAAATCGTTTTAAATGTGGAACGTTACTTTACGGTTACGATAGCAATACGGTTGGAGTGGTTGGTATCGGCACCCTTAGCCGTGATGCGTGTTACATTCACGCCCTTGCCCTTCAGATAGTTGGCAACGGCATCAGCACGATCCTGCGAGAGTTTCTGGTTGGCTTCGGTGTCGCCCTCGGGAGAAGCATAAGCCACAATCTCCACATTAGCGCCACGCGGAATGCCGTTGAGCTCGGCCGAGTTCTGGATTTCATAAGAGTTCACGGGGAAGGTCACGACGTATGTGCTCTGAACGAGCGTCTCCTTGTCCTTGCCGGGAACTTCCTTGACAACTTCCTTGACCACAGGCACTTCCTTGATCACTTCTCTGTCGATATACTGAGTGGTTGTAGCAGCCTTTTTCTTCTTGCCGCCACCGAAGTTGACCTTTACGCCAACCAAGAAGGTGCGGGTGTGAGGATAGCGGCTCCAACGGTAGTCGATACCCGGGTCGATGCCACCAAGGTTAACCTCGGGGTCAAGTCCCTTATAGTCGGTGATGGTGAACAGGTTGTTGCCCGTTCCATAGATGGTGAGGTCCTGAATCCAGTCGTTGAAGCAGTTGCGGAAAGTGTAGCTCAGGGTGAGCGACTGCAGACGGACGTAGGTGCCTTTCTCAATCCAGCGGTCGGACGGGAGTGAGCCAGAAGCGTCGCCGGCGGGGAAGCCGAGGAACTCCTTCAGCACGTTCTTTCCATCGGAGAACATCTGGGCGCTGGTGTAGTGGGCGCGAGGACCGTTGTAGACATCATTGCCGAACACGCCGGTGATGAATGCGTTCAGGTTCCAGTTCTTCCAGGTGATGCTGTTGTTCCAACCTGCGTTGAGCTTGGGTTGTGCGCAACCGGTGATGGAGCGGTCCTTCAGCCCTGGGTTGTTGGTGGTCTCACCCGTGCGGTTGCCGTTCTCGTCGAGCACATAGTACTCTGAGCGTCCGTTCACGGTTCCGGCATACTGATAGGTGTAGAACGTTCCGATAGACTCGCCTTCCATGATGCGTTGTGTCCATCCGTTGGCAGACACGCCAGCCACCATCGGGTCGCCCTGGGTGAGGTTGGTGGTGTGGAACACATCGTTCTGCATCTTGTCGACGGTGTTCTTATTATGAGAAAGGTTGATGGTGGTGTTCCATGTGAAGTTCTTGGTGCGAACGGGAACGGCGTTCAATGTGAACTCGATACCCTTGTTGGTCATCTCGCCCACGTTGGCGTCCATCCAACCGTATACATACTGAGTGGTGGGAACAGGATAGCTCCAGATGAGGTCCTTGGTCTTCTTGTTGTAAACCTCGATAGTACCGTTGACACGTCCGTTCAAGAATGCGAAGTCAAGGCCGATGTTCAACATGCCTGTCGACTCCCACTTGAGGTCGGGGTTGGCGTTCTTGGTGGCGGCGTATGTGCGATAGAGCTTGCCGTCGTAGGTGAACGTACCCGTTGCGCCGTAGGTGTTATAGGATGAATAGACATCAAATCCCATAGCGTTACCCGAGATACCGTAACCGGCACGGAGTTTCAAGTTGTCGAAGAGGGTCTGGTTCTTCATGAACGGCTCTTCAGTGATGTTCCATGCTGCCGATACCGATGGGAATGTACCCCAGCGGTTGTTCTTTCCGAACACTGACGAACCATCGCGACGGATGGTGGCCTGCAACATATAGCGGCTGTCGAACGAATAGTTGGCACGACCGTAGTAAGAGATATTGCGGATGTTCTCGCGATATCCGCTCTGGACGGAGTTCTGAACGCCGAGGATGGTTTGTGCATACGACATGTTGTACCAGGTGAGGTCGTCGTTGTAGTAACCTTCCACGCTAAGGCCGAATCCGTCGTTGTTCTTCTTCTCTTCCCAAGAATAACCGGCCATCAGGCCCCACTTGCTCTTGCCCACCTTGAAGTCGTAGTTCAGATAGGTCTCGAAGGTCTGCTCGCGTCCGAAGAAGGTGTTGCGAGTGGCTTGTCCGTTCTTGTTGCCGATACCCTCGAGTTGCGAGAGGCGCGTGTTGTAAGCACTATATGTGCTCTGATAGTTGCTCCAAGAATAGTTCACATTCCAGAAGAATCCCTTCCAAAGCTCGAGCGCTGTCTTACCGATGAACTGGTTGCGCTTCCAAACGGTCTCGGATGTGTTCTCTTCCATCAGGGCGAGGGGGTTGTAGTTCTTCGAACCAGCACCCACCGTCCACGTGCCGTCGGCATTGCGGATGGCGTTGGTGGGAGAATAGTAGTTCATGGCGTCGAGCACAGATGCGCCCTCGTTGCCTGTGGGCACGCCGAAATGCTTGCCATACATGGAGTTTTGTCCCATTGACAAGGTGAGGTGGTCCTTGAGCACCTTTGTCGAAACGAGCGAACGAACGTTGAAACGGTCCATTCCCGTCATCTTGACAACACCCTGACGCTTCATGAGGTTACCACTAATCATGTAGTTGGTGCGTTCGTTTCCTCCACTGATATTCAGGTTGTGGTTGTGGCTGATACCCGTGCGGAGCACTTCGTCCTGCCAGTCGGTGTCGGCACCGCCATCCTTCAGGGCGATTCCGTTCTGTTGTGCATATTGGCGAAGTTCGGCGGCTGTAGCCACATCGTAGGTCTTCAGGATATTGTCGAAGGCCACATAACCGTTATAGGTCACATTAGTCTTCTCCTCGGAGCCTTTCTTGGTGGTGATGATAATCACACCATTGGCGGCCTTAGAACCGTAGATGGCGGTAGCTGTGGCATCGCGGAGCACGTCGATGCTCTCGATATCGGCGGGAGAGACGATAGAGATGTCAACGCCAGGAATTCCGTCAACCACATAGTAAGGCGACATAGCACCCGTGCGAAGCGTTGATGCTCCACGCAACGTGATGGTGGGAGAGCCGTTGGGGTCGGCGGTGGAAGAAACCACCAAGCCGGGAACCTTGCCCTGAAGCATCTGACCCGGGTCGGTGAATACACCTCTGTTCAGGTCTTCAGCCTTCACGGTGGTGATTGAAGAGGTGACATCCTTGCGTTGCATCGTGCCATAACCCACGACAACGACTTCGTTCAGCAGTTGGTTGTCTTCCTGCAATGTGACGCTCTCGCCGGCGGTAATGGTTTGCGGCTCGAATCCAATGTAAGAGACATTCAGTCTGGCACCGCGTTTCACGTCGAGCGAATAGCGTCCGTCCACGTCTGTTACTGTTCCATTTTGAGTTCCAGCTTCAACGACGCTCACACCTACGAGAGGTTCACCCTGTGCGTCGCGAATAACTCCCGACACCCGGTTTTGCGCCATTGCTACCGTACTGCATACCAGGAGGGCCGCCGAAAGCATGGCTTTGGCAAATCCTCTTCCAAATAGATTTCGTACTTTTAGCATAATAGTTATTGATTTAGGTTATTAAAAATATATAGTTGTTTTTTCTTTCCGTAGTTGTTATTTCTTCAAAGGTTTTAATTGTGGAAGTCGTTCCTGACCACGATGCGTTGCACATTCTTCTCGTCATGGGCAAAACCGCGGTTGGGGAATCCGGTTTCCCAGTCAACGTTCAGCCCATCGATGAAGATGTCGCTGGCCGTGTCAACACAAACGCCGTGCACATTTCCTCTCACAAATCCCTCTCCCCTGCAAGGACGCTTGTCGTAAACGCCACCCTCGTAAGCGGTCTGTTTGTGCATCGTCAGGTTCACATTGTTCATATAAATATGGTGAACTTTGTCCTGAGTGTCGCCACCGATGAAACAACCGTTCTCGCTTGTCGCCGTGATGTTGAAGAATCGGATGCGGGCAACCTCTCCACAACGTCCTTCAATCTGCCCTTTCGGGAAACGCCAGTTGGCATCTTTGTGATTTCCGTTTGCACGAGGATAGCTCGTCACATAAATAGGTTCGGCCTTCCCCCACCACACGTCCGACCACAAACGGCAATCCATCTGGATATTCGAGAACGTGATGTCTGTGACCGTCCCTTCATCGCGGTTCTGTATGCCCAATCCTCGGTTGGAGGCCGTGATGATGCAGTTGTCGAAAAGAACGTTGCAGATGCTGTCCATATTCTCGCTTCCAATCTTGATGGCACACGAACGAGAGGTCATCACACAATTCGTGACGGTGATGTCGCGGCAGGAGCCGTATTGCTCGAACTCGCGCCGATTCTTCAGGCAGATGCAGTCGTCGCCGCTCGTGATGTGGCAGTTGGCGATGCGAATGTTCTTCGAATGGTCGAGGTCGATGCCGTCTCCGTTGCGTATCTTCAGGTTGTTGAGCAGTTGGATGCCCTCTATCACCGCCCCATCGCAACCAATGAGATGCACCGTCCAATAAGCGCCTTCACGGATGGTCACATCGCGAATGGTGAGATTCTTCACATCGGTCAACGTCAAGACATGCGGACGCGGGTCGAAGGTTTGTGGATTCAGAGGCTTCAGTTCGTACGAGTCTTCCAACTCAGCTCCCATGAAAGCGATGCCGTTGCCGTGAATGACGCCGCGCCCCGTGATGGCGATGTTTTCTGCATGATTGGCATAAATCCACATCATGCCCTCGCCTTCGTTGGCTCCGAACGCGCTCAGCCGATATTTGCCCTCGTCGGGATGAGCTTTCAGCACGGCGGTGGCCTCCAAATGGAGTTCCACGTTCGACTTCAGTTCCACCGGTCCAGCCACGAACACATGTCCGCGAGGCAGCAGCACACGACCTCCGCCCTCGCTGCTACAGGCGTCGATGGCCCGTTGAATGGCGGATGCGTCATCAGAATGTCCGTCGCCTAAAGCGCCAAATGCCGTCACGTCGTAGACAGTCTGCCCCATAAATGGCAACACCGCCAACAACATCAGAAACGTCAGCATCATCTTCTTCATGGTGTAAGTTTTCTCAATTAATAGTGCGCAAAGATAATAAAAAAACTTAACAACACGAATCTTTTTTCATAAAAAGTGCATGTGTATAGAGAAAAAAGGACTAAAAAGTGAGCAAATAGGCTATTCGGCAAAACAAAAACACCATTTTCGTGCATTAAAACGGCGTCTTTTCCATCATCGGGAGATGCGAGCTTTTCAGAATTCCACTAAACACTTGCGTTCTCAAAGACCACAAATGACGTTGTCAAAGGCCATCAATGACCACCTCAAAGATATGGAATGAGAGCCTCAAAGATATGGAATGAGCGTGTGGGCTGACGAGCGTTTTGAACAACTCAGCTAACTCGAGCCACTTTTCTGTCATAAAATATGCAAAAAATAGAAGAATCTCGGTATTTTTATGCAATAATATTTGGCTGATTGCGCATAATATTGTAATTTTGCAGCCGCAAATTGAATAAATATACACCCAATGAAAGTTAAGAACGACAGAATCGAGACCCTAAAGATGCTCATCTCGAGCATGGAACTGGGCAGTCAGGAAGAAGTGTTACAGGCATTGCAGCGCGAGGGATTCACGCTGACACAAGCCACATTGAGCCGCGACCTGAAACAACTGAAAGTGGCGAAAGCAGCGTCGATGAACGGGAAATACGTGTACGTGCTTCCCAACGAGACGATGTACAAGCGCGTTCACAAAACCCAGACCGCTCGCGAGATGCTGGAATCGCCCGGATATTTGTCGCTGAACTTCTCGGGCAACTTGGGCGTCATCAAGACACGTCCCGGCTACGCCAGCCTCATTGCCTATAATATCGACAATGCCGACATTCCGCAAATCATCGGAACCATCGCCGGCGACGACACCATCATGATTGTCATCAAGGAAGGCGCCAGCAAAGAAGAACTGGTGGACGGGCTGAGCATGGTCATCCCCACCATCAAAAACAACTGATTATCGAAGATAGAGAACTGTACGTCGAATAATAAAATGCAAGAAAACAAGATTGAAAACGAATCCCCCACCCCTGCAGAGGGGAAGGAGGAAACAATAGAGGTTGTTGTGGCCGACGCTTCTCATGAGAAATATGTCGACACCATCTTGAAAACCATCGAAGAAGCTGCCAAAGTGCGCGGAACGGGTATCGCTAAGCGCACACACGAGTATCTGACCACCAAAATGCGCGAGGCAAAAGCCGTGATTGCCCTGCAGGGTGAGACTTTCGCCGGGTTCAGCTACATCGAGACTTGGGGCAACAAGCAATATGTCACCACCAGTGGACTCATCGTGCATCCCGACTTTCGCGGACGCGGATTGGCCAAGCGCATCAAGGACATGACTTTCTCGCTGGCCCGAACCAGATGGCCGCACGCCAAGATATTCTCGCTCACCAGCGGAGCAGCAGTCATGGCGATGAACACGCAATTGGGCTACCAGCCCGTCACGTTTGCCGACCTGACCGACGACGAAGCCTTCTGGCGCGGTTGCGAGGGTTGCGTCAACGTCGACGTGCTGCATCGCACAGGCCGCAAATACTGCATTTGCACCGCTATGCTCTACGACCCCGAAGAGCATCTGCCGGCAAAGATTCCGCAGGAGGTGATAGACAGAATCCGCAAAATTGACAGCCCAGAATCATAAATACATCAATCATAGAAACAACCAAGCAAATGGACAAGAAAAAAGTAGTGGTCGCATTCTCTGGTGGACTTGACACCAGCTACACCGTGATGAAACTCACACAAGACGGTTACGAAGTTTATGCGGCATGTGCCAACACTGGCGGATTCAGCGCCGAGCAGCTGAAGACCAACGAAGAGAACGCCTACAAGCTGGGCGCCGTGAAATACGTGACACTCGACGTCACACAGGAATACTACGAGAAATCGTTGAAATACATGATATTCGGCAATGTGCTGCGCAACAACTGCTACCCCATCTCGGTCTCCAGCGAGCGCATCTTCCAAGCCATCGCCATCGCTCGCTACGCCAACGAAATCGGTGCCGACGCCATCGCACACGGCTCCACAGGTGCCGGAAACGACCAGATTCGCTTCGACATGACCTTCCTCGTGATGGCTCCAGGCGTGGAAATCATCACCCTCACCCGTGACAAGAAGCTCACGCGCAAGGAAGAAGTCGACTATCTGAACGAACACGGATTCTTCGCCGACTTCACCAAGCTGAAGTATTCATACAACGTGGGCATCTGGGGAACCAGCATCTGCGGAGGCGAGCTGCTCGACCCCACGCAGGGTCTGCCCGAAGAAGCCTACCTGAAACACGTTACGGCAAAGGAAGCTGAGAAAACGCTGAAAATCACTTTCGAGAAAGGCGAAATCGTGGCTGTCGACGGCGAAAAGTTCGACGACCGCGTGAAGGCCATCCAGAAAATCGAGGAGATTGGTGCCTCTTACGCCATCGGACGCGACTGCAACGTGGGCGACACCATCATCGGCATCAAAGGCCGCGTGGGATTTGAGGCTGCAGCCCCGAAACTCATCATCGAGGCCCACCGCCTGCTCGAGAAGTCGACGCTTTCGAAATGGCAGCAGTACTGGAAAGACCAAGTGGCCAACTGGTATGGCATGTTCCTGCACGAGAGCCAGTATCTGGAGCCCGTGATGCCCGACATCGAGGCCATGCTCACCTCCTCGCAGCGCCACGTCAACGGCACCGCCATCCTGAAGCTGCGCCCCTACGGGTTCGAAACCGTGGGAATCGACTCTAACGACGACCTGACGAAGTCGAAACTCGGCGAATATGGCGAGACGCAAACCGGCTGGACCAGCGACGAGGCCAAAGGCTTCATCAAGGTGTCGAGCACTCCGCTGCGCGTCTTCTACGGAATCCACCCCGACGAGAAGCGATAAACCCCAAAACGGAAAAAGCAGGAAAAACGTCATCTCTTTGCAACTTTTTTGTTCGCTATTGCGTCAAACCGTTGAATAACAAACAACAAAAGATTCAAGATTATGGCAACAGGCAAGAAAATCTACCGGTCGAACGACCGCATCATCGGCGGTGTATGTGCAGGAATTGCAGAGTATTTCGATGTCGACCCCACCATCCTCCGCATTGGTTACGTGGTGCTCACCATCTTCACTGCCTTCTCCGGCATCATCCTCTACCCCTTCCTCTGGATCATCATACCGTCGCAGAGGTAACAACAACAGCACTTTTATGATTAAAATCGGCATTCTTGGCGGCGCTGGATACACGGCAGGCGAACTCATTCGGCTGCTCGTGAACCATCCCAGCGCCCAAATTCAGTTCATCAATAGCGAGAGCAACGCCGGCAACCTGATTACCGACGTCCACGAAGGGCTCTATGGCGAGTGCGACCTGCGGTTCACCTCCGACATGCCTTTCGACCAGGTCGACGTGCTCTTCTTCTGCTTCGGGCACGGCAAGAGCGAGGCGTTCCTCAAGGAACACACCATCCCGTCGCACGTGAAAATCATCGACCTCGCACAAGACTTCCGCATCAAGGGCGACCACGACTACGTCTACGGCCTGCCCGAAATCAACAAAGAGCAGATTCGCAAAGCCCGGCACGTGGCAAACCCCGGCTGCTTCGCCACCTGCATCCAGCTGGCACTGCTCCCCGCAGCCAGCCAACGACTGCTCACCGAAGCCGTCAGCGTGAACGCCATCACCGGTTCCACGGGAGCCGGACAGAAGCCCTCCGCCACCACCCATTTCTCGTGGCGCGACAACAACCTGAGCATCTACAAGGCGTTCACCCACCAGCATCTGGCAGAAATCTACCAGAGCCTCAACCAGCTGCAAGCCTCTCCCGCACTGGGAACCGGCGACGGCCTCGTGCCACTCGACTTCATACCCTATCGCGGCGACTTCCCACGAGGCATCTTCGCCACCGCCGTGGTGAAGTCACCCAAGCTTGCCGAGTGCGACATCGTGGAGGTCTACAGGCGCTTCTACAGCGACGCCGCCTTCACCCACTACGTAGACAAGCCGCTCGACCTGAAACAGGTGGTGAACACCAACAAATGCCTCGTACATGCCGACGTCTTCGACGGCCGTCTGCTCGTCACCGCCTGCATCGACAACCTGCTGAAGGGCGCCGTAGGCCAAGCCGTGCAGAACATGAACCTGATGTTCGCTCTCGACGAGACCGCTGGATTGCGCCTCAAACCCAGCGCATTCTGAGATACCTTTCGTCAATCACCCAACACCCCATTATGCCCAACTTCGTCAACATACTCCGCAAATCACTCTTCATGTTGATGGCGTTGCTACCATCAGTTGTTATAGCTACATCCGTCAGTAACCGCAGCAATGAATGCCCATTGGTGAAGGTGGATGCAGAACGTTTGCCCGACCTGAACGTAGCACGATCTGGTCACATGACACTCCTCGTAAACGGAGAGCCCACCGTGTTTGGCGGGCATACCAAGGGTTTTCTGCCAACATCCACTGTAGAATATCTCCACGACGGTCAATGGCACGTGTTGCAAACCACCTACACCCACGACGACGGACTCTTCGTTCCGCTGAACAACGGAAAAGTGCTGATGGCGGGCGGACACGAGAAAAGCCTCGGCATAGGGCAGAGCTTTGAGGTAGAGACCTACGACCCCGCCCTCCACTCCTTCGACGGCTTCGGGTGCCTCGACACCAAACGCTGTTTAGCTAGTGGTTCAAGGCTCAGCAACGGGCAAGTGGTCATCTCTGGCAATTGGTATGAGGACGACGCATTAGAGGTTTTCGACAGCAAAGAAAACTTCGTTCATGCCAAAGCCACTGCTCAAAACCGAACCATCCCCTATATCTTCCACACGGCCGCTGACGATGCCATCATCTTCAGCCCTTTGAATGCCCATGGACAATCCACTGACACCATCATCATCGACCGCCTGAAGGGAGAACCTTTCCTCTCGCCTTTCTTCGAGAAGTGGAAACCACTGCAGATTTGGCAAACCTTCAATAGCGATGATTCTTTTATTGGCAATATTTCCAAAGGCAATTATGCTTACCTATTACCCGTGACCGATAGAGATGGACAATTGGCGATTGCCAAAGCCGAGGGTGCCTCATTCTCCCTATTACCCACCGCATGCACCATCCCTATGACCACCACATGGGGGAAAATCAATTACCTCTCCCACGTCATCGTCGACCGTGGAGCACAGTGTGGATATCTCTGCGGATTTGGTGAAGACCAACGTATCTACATTCTTGCCATCGATTACGCCCAAATGCCCGCCTCATTGGCGCTCTACCACACCGAGCCATTGCCTGTGCCCATGTTCAGTATTCCCATGTTGACTGCCAATGGCAACCTGATGATGGCAGGCGGCACCCTTCACGACAATTTCAAACCCTCCAACCAAGTTTACCTGTTACGAGTTGGTAACAGCGAAACAACCACGCCTTGCCTCTCCCGTTGGAAACTATTTGTCATTTGCTTCCTACTCATCGCAGCCATCCTATTGCTTGTCATCATGATAAAACGGATTCAACATCATAAAGGTGCCACGGACGAGCATACGGCCAAAACTTCCATATCCGACACCCCACAACTCTCTACAGCCGACGAGATTCTCATCAATCGCATCTGCAAATACATCGAAAAAGAAAAACCCTACCTCAATAGTCGTTTCAAAATCACAGACCTCGC
>ODAI010472720.1_pt1 | contig 12111 bp, 16 predicted proteins | sample 1539321 | NCBI WGS metagenome assembly ODAI01 (sample SAMN02144231, study PRJEB22623) | gut metagenome | biome: sheep rumen | host: Ovis aries | place: New Zealand
AATTTCTTCATCAGTTCAGGAGCTACTGTGCTAACATACTGTTCTTTAAGTCTTGCAGCCATGTTTAACTCCTCCTTCTTAGAATTCTTCGCCGCAGCTCTTGCAAACTCTTACCTTAGTTCCATCTTCCAGGAACTTGTGAGCAACTCTGGTAGGCTTGCCGCACTTAGGGCAAACAGCCATTACCTTTGAAGCATACATTGCAGCCTCAGCATCAACGATACCGCCCTGCTGCTGTGCGCTTCTGGGCTTTACGTGCTTTCTTGCAACGTTCAGACCCTCAACGATGACTTTGCCTTCCTTGGGTGATACCTGAAGTACCTTACCCTGCTTGCCCTTGTCCTTACCGGACAGGATAACGACTGTGTCGCCGGTTTTAACGTGTACCTTATTCATTTCAACGACACCTCCATTATAGAACTTCGGGAGCCAGGGACAGGATCTTCATATAATCCTTATCTCTCAGTTCCTTAGCCACAGGTCCAAATATACGTGTACCTCTGGGATTCTTATCTTCCTTTATTATTACAGCAGCGTTCTCATCGAAGCGGATATAAGTACCGTCCGCTCTTCTCAGACCCTTTGCTGAACGAACGATGACAGCCTTGACTACATCGCCCTTCTTAACAACTCCGCCTGGTGTTGCTTTTTTAACAGAACAAACTACAACGTCACCGATGTTAGCATACTTTCTTCTCGTACCGCCGAGAACACGGATGCACATAAGCTCCTTAGCACCGGAGTTATCTGCAACCTTCAGGTAAGTCTGCATCTGTACCATTGAAGCGCTCCTCCTTTCAAATCACTGGGACTCAGTACCGCGGCAGAAGCGATTTTACGCTCTGCCAAAGTACCTTGCACTCATATATAAATTACTTAGCCTTTTCGATGATGTTGACAAGTCTCCATCTCTTATCCTTGGAAAGAGGTCTTGTCTCCATTACCTTTACTGTATCGCCGATACCGCACTCGTTGTTTTCGTCGTGTGCCTTCAGCTTAACAGTCTTCTTGATTATCTTCTTGTACAGAGGGTGCTGAACGTTATCCTTGATGGCAACTACGATAGTCTTATCCATCTTATTCGATACAACAGTACCGACTCTGGTTTTTCTCAGATTTCTTTCGCTCACAGTGATCCTCCTCCTTTATTACTGAGCTTCGGACTCATGCTTACGAATGAATGTCTTAACACGAGCAATGTCCTTCTTCACAGCCTGAAGTCTCTTGGGATTCTCCAGCTGGTTCACAGCGTGCTGGAAACGAAGATTGAACAGCTCTTCTTTAAGCTCAGCGAGCTTGGTGTTAAGCTCGTCTGCGGTCATTTCCTTGATCTCATTAGCCTTCATTACTGCTCACCACCCGTTTCTTTTACTATAAACTTACACTTGATAGGGAGCTTGTGCATAGCGAGTCTCATAGCCTCTCTAGCAGTCTCCTCGGGAACACCTGCGATCTCGAACATTACTCTGCCCGGCTTAACAACAGCTACCCAGTACTCGGGAGCGCCCTTACCTTTACCCATTCGGGTACCAAGGGGCTTTCTTGTTGCAGGCTTGTCAGGGAATATCTTGATCCAAACCTGACCGCCTCTCTTGATGTATCTTGTCATAGCGATACGGGCAGCCTCGATCTGGTTAGAGGTGATCCATGCGGGCTCAAGAGCCTGAAGACCGAAATCACCGTAGGAAACCTTGTTTCCTCTCAGTGCCTTACCGGTCATACGACCTCTGTGCTGTTTTCTGAACTTAACTCTCTTTGGAAGCAGCATTATGCGTTACCTCCTTCTCTTTTCATACCGCGAGCCTTGTTGAAGTCTCTGCGGTTATCCTTAGACCTGTCATCTCTGCGGGGTCTGCGCTTCTTGTCGTTCTTGTCTGAAACGTCGCGTCTGTCGCTGGCAGCGATCTCACCCTTGAGAACTTCGCCTCTGTAGATCCATACCTTGATGCCCAGACGACCATAAGTTGTGTGAGCCTCAGCAGTACCGTAGTCGATGTCTGCTCTGATGGTCTGCAGCGGGATAGTACCCTCGTGGTAGCTCTCGCTTCTAGCTATCTCGGCACCGGCAAGTCTACCGCTTACCTTGACCTTGATACCCTTAGCGCCCAGCTTCATTGCTCTGCCGATAGACTGCTTCATAGCTCTTCTGAAGGAGATTCTGTCCTCCAGGTCATGAGCGATCTTCTCAGCGACCAGCTGTGCGTTGATGTCGGGGTTCTTAACCTCAACGATGTTGATAGCAACGCTCTTGCCGATCTTCTTCTCGATGCTCTCGCGGAGCTTATCGATCTCAGCGCCGCCCTTACCGATTACCATACCTGGCTTAGCGCAGTAAATGTGTATTCTAACCTTCTGAGCGCCGTCCTTACCGGTAAAACGCTCGATCTCAACCTTGGGAACGCCTGCGTAAACGCACTTGTCAGCGGGGTTCTTGGATCTTCTGTTGAGGTCCTTCATAATATCCTTACGAATGTTGTAGTCCTCAACCAGAGTGTCGCCGAAAGTGCTCTTATCTGCAAACCAGCGGGAATCCCAATTCTTTATCACACCGACTCTGAGTCCGTGCGGATTAACTTTCTGGCCCATAGTTTACCTCCTCTTTCAGCTTAATCCTTTTCCTTGAGAACAACAGTGATGTGTGATGTTCTCTTCAGAATTCTGTATGCTCTGCCCTGAGCTCTGGGCATGATCCTCTTCATGATAGGTCCGGGGCAAACGTAGCACTCAGCAACATAAAGATTGTTCTTATCCATGTTGTGATTGTTCTCTGCGTTTGCTGCTGCGGACTTGAGGAGCTTCTCCAGATATTCACTTGCAGCCTTTGGTGTATTCTTAACAGTAGCCATTGCTATTTCGTAATCCTTACCTCTGATAAGATCAAGGACGATCTGTACCTTACGAGGAGCAATGCGAGCTGTTCTCAGTATAGCCTTTGCTTCCATGTCTGATCCTCCTTAATTATTTCTTACCGTTGTTCGAGGTCTTGGAGCCTGCGTGGCCCTTGTAGGTCCTTGTGGGAGCGAACTCACCAAGCTTGTGGCCTACCATATCCTCGGTTACATATACAGGCACGTGCTTTCTGCCGTCGTGTACTGCGAATGTATGACCTACGAAGTCAGGGAAGATCGTGGAAGCTCTGCTCCATGTCTTGAGGACTTTCTTCTCGCCTGCTTCGTTCATTGCAACTACTCTCTTATAAAGAGCCTCCTGAACGTAAGGACCCTTCTTAACACTTCTGCCCATTTATCATCGTCCTCCTTTCAGGTTACTTGCCGTTTCTGCGCTTTACGATAAACTTATCGGAACGAGCGTGCTTAGCTCTGGTCTTGTAACCCAGAGTAGGCTTACCCCAAGGGGTAACAGGGGAAGGTCTACCAACAGGTGACTTACCTTCACCACCACCGTGAGGGTGATCGCAGGGGTTCATTACGGAACCTCTTACGGTAGGTCTCCAGCCCATGTGGCGCTTTCTACCTGCCTTACCGATGTTTACGTTAGAGTGGTCGATGTTACCTACCTGACCGATTGTAGCCATGCAGTTAACAGATATCTTTCTCATTTCGCCTGAAGGAAGTCTTACCAGTGCATAAGCGCCTTCTCTGCCCATCAGCTGAGCCATGTTACCAGCGGAACGAACCAGCTGAGCACCCTTGCCGGGATACAGCTCAATGTTGTGGATGAAGGTACCAACAGGGATATCTGCCAGTGTCAGAGCGTTACCGGGCTTGATATCAGCACCAGCGCCTGCTCTGATAACATCGCCAACAGCAAGACCGTTAGGTGCGATGATGTATCTCTTCTCGCCATCCTCGTACTGAACGAGTGCGATGAATGCAGATCTGTTAGGATCGTACTCGATGGTCTGAACAGTAGCGTTCATATCGAGCTTGTTTCTCTTGAAATCTATTACACGGTATTTTCTTCTTACTCCGCCGCCTCTGTGACGAACAGTGATTCTACCGTAGCTGTTTCTTCCCGAATTCTTCTTCAGAGGTTCGAGAAGGGACTTGCAAGGCTCAACCTTAGACAGACCGGAATAGTCGATGACAGTCATGCCTCTTCTACCGGGAGTCGTGGGCTTGTAAGTCTTTATTGCCATTATAATTCACTCCTTAATATGGTTTTGCGAAAAGGTCAAAGCTTTTCAGCCAAGCACCCTTCCATACCTACGCTTTGCGGTCGTATCAAAAGCGGTCCTCGCCGCCTCGCAAAGCCTTTCCGCCTGGTCCTCGGTGTTTGCGGATTTCAGCGGGAACTCTTGAATATGAGCTTTTCCTAAGTCTCCCGACAGGTTCTCACCTGCCGTTCGTTTCAAGGGAAATTAGTACATACCGTCGAAGAATTCGATGGTCTTTTCGCCCTCAAGAGTAACGATAGCCTTTTTCCAGTCAGGGCGGAAACCTGTGTATCTGCCCATTCTCTTCTCCTTGCCCTTAACGCTGATGGTGTTTACCTTAGCAACTTTTACATCGAAGATCTCCTCGATAGCCTTAGCTATCTCGATCTTGTTAGCGTCCTTGGCAACCTGGAAGGTGTACTTTTTATCAGCGAGTCTGTCCATAGAGTCCTCGGTGATGATAGGCTTTATGATAATATCGTGAGCATTTTTCATTAAGCGTATACCTCCTCGATCTTCTTTACAGCCTCCGAAGATACGATGAACTTATCGTAGTTCAGGATATCGTAAACGTTCAGTGTGTTTACGGTAGCTGTCTTGACACCGGGAATGTTTGCAGCGCTCTTAACTACCTTTGCATCAACATCAGCAGTTACGATGAGAGCCTTGCCCTCAGCGCCGATTGCCTTGAGCATATCGACCATAACCTTGGTCTTATACTCCTTGGTCTCGATCTCGTTAACAACGATCAGGTTGTTGTCGATGACCTTGGTGGAGAAAGCAGACTTCATAGCCAGTCTCTTCTCCTTTTTATTCAGAGAATAGCTGTAATCTCTGGGCTTAGGACCAAGAGCGATACCGCCGTGTACCCACTGAGGAGCTCTGATGGAGCCCTGTCTTGCGTGGCCGGTACCCTTCTGTCTCCAGGGCTTTCTGCCGCCGCCCTGTACCTCTGTTCTGGTGAGGGTGGACTGTGTGCCCTGTCTCTGGTTAGCCAGGAAATTCACTACCATAGCGTGCATAAGTGCCTTATTAGGCTCGATGCCGAATATAGCATCGTTCAGCTCAGTGTCAGCTACCTTGTTGCCTGTCATATCAACTACTGCGATTTTTGACATATTAACTCCTCCTTCCACTAAGCCTTCTTCTTAACGCTGTCGCAAATGGTCACTGTTCCGTTCTTAGGACCGGGGATAGCGCCCTTGATAGCGATAAGATTATTTTCTGCGTCAACCTTTACAACTGTCAGATTCTGAACAGTAACCTTTACGTTACCGTACTGACCAGGCATCTTCTTGCCCTTGTAGATCCTTGAAGGATCGGAGCAAGCGCCGTAGGAACCTGCATGTCTGTGTACAGGACCTGTACCGTGAGTTTCCTTAAGTCTGTGGCCGTTGTGACGCTTGATAGTACCACTGAAACCGTGACCCTTGCTGGTGCCGCTGACATCAACAACGTCGCCCTCAGCGAATACGTCTGCCTTTACGATGTCGCCAACGTTGACAGCTGAGATATCAGCCAGTCTGAACTCCTTAAGAGTTCTCTTTATTGCAACGTCAGCCTTCTTGAAGTGACCCTGGAGAGGCTTATTTACTCTCTTGGCTCTGATCTCGCCATAACCCAGCTGTACAGCCTCATAACCGTCTTTTTCAACAGTCTTCTTCTGAACAACTACGCAGGGACCTGCTTCAACAACTGTTACAGGAACGATCTTTCCTGCTTCATCGAAGATCTGTGTCATACCGATCTTCTTACCGATGATTCCCTTCTGCATGATTTTTCCTCCTTATGGTTATTGGTCGGTTTCACCGACATGACCTGCTAAAACCTCGTTTTTTGAGACCCTTATGGGTCGGTCTCATTTGGAGATTACTTGACCTCCATAACGATGTTTACGCCGGCGGGAAGCTCAAGATTCTCAAGAGTAGATATCGTCTCCTTGGTGGGTCTGATAACATCTATGAGTCTTTTGTGAGTTCTCAGCTCGAACTGCTCACGGCTGTCCTTGTACTTGTGTACAGCTCTCAGGATCGTTACTACCTCTTTGTTGGTAGGCAGCGGGATAGGTCCGGAAACCTGTGCGCCTGAACGCTTAACCGCCTCAACGATCTTTGCAGCTGCGCTGTCAACTACAGCGTGCTCATAGCCCTTGATCTTGATTCTCATCTTCTCATTGACTGCCACTTAAATCGCCTCCTTACAGCAATATAAAAATTGTTTTAGGGGCAAGTCTTTAGCCAAGCCTCAGTCAATTGCACAAATTGTTGATCGCTCATTACTGTCAGATGCTCAACAGCTTGTGCAATTGACAGGCTTGTAAGACTATCCATAGTACCTGTGAGATATTTTTCTCAATCTACACTCTACCGTGTGTTCCCTGATATCCTTATAAAAAATCCCGAGACCTGCAAGCAGGCTCCCGGACCGAAATCAGGCACATGGTCATGCATTAAGCTAAAAGAGCGCAGGATATCCCACAGCTCCCTCGCAAGAAGCATAACACATACAGTGCTCGGTATTACAGTCGCCCGGTTTAAAATCGGACATACTCCGCGGAAATTACCTGACCTACTGTCAGCAACCTTCCGTTTCATCGCATATCATTTGTGTATCTCATTTAAGATACACTGTGCAGTCACGCAAGTATTATTATACACTACGTTTGCCTATTTTGCAAGGGTTTTGGGAAAATTTATTCGTATTTTCAATATAGAATTTTCGCTGTTTTTACAATTGCTTTTTGTGCATTATTACAAGAGGCGTTTTGCTGCTTTAGTTTTATTGCCGCATATCTATTTCGCTTATTCTTCGTTTCGCTGCTTCACGAACCATTTCATGTTCATCATCAAGCAATTCTTTTACCTTTGATAACGGAGAATTCGGATTAAGTGCCGCCGTTTCTCTGACTTGAAAGTCAGCATCACAAAGTAATACTTCCAAAGTTTTCCCGGACGTATGCGCATTTGCCGCTACACTTTCCCGCACCTCAACAAAAGGAGACCGCGATAGTTTATCCAGTACCCTCTCATCAACAAGATGATCTGCAGCATACCACATTTTTGCTCTTTTCTTTAATATCCTGTGAGGTATCGTGTTTCCAAATATTTTTTCGGTTAACTCGATCATTTCTTCTCTGTTGTAATTATCATTTTCATGTTTGATTTTATCAAATTTTTGCTTAAATAGCACTTTACATACACTCCGTATATCAATTTATAACTGAAATAATTCTATCATGACAATCATACCATGTCAACCAGTTATTTCAATTTATAACAAACACAAATATTATATATACTATTATAATAGTATTCACTCTCATAATGAATTATATTTTCCCCTTGACATATCTCTCGGAATACTATATCATATACTTATATAAACCCCTGTCAAACACTTTTGTCACCCGATTTTACGCGGTGTCAAGAGCATTTGGTAGAAATCTGCGATCACATCTGCTATGATGAGTACACACCCAAAGAAAGGAGGGTACCCGAATGGAACTCAGCAAGACTATAAAAAGACTGCGCACAGAAAAGGGCTGGTCACAGGAAACTCTCGCAGAGAAAGCTTACGTCAGCCGACAGACTATCTCCAATTGGGAGAACGAAAAGAACTTCCCCGATGTTCACAGTCTGCTTATCCTCAGCGACCTGTTCGGCGTGTCCCTCGATGAACTTATCAAAGGAGATGTTGAAACTATGAAAAACACGATCCACAACAAAGATGCATCTGCGCTCAAACGCGCCCAGTGGTGCGGGGTCATCGGACTGATACTGCTTATGGCTGTTGTTACCCCCATCTATGAACACTTCGGTACTGTCGGTATGGTGATAGGCAGTCTGCTTGCAGGGGCACTAGCTGTATTTACTTTCATGTCGTTCCACAAAATGGAAGCTATCAAATCCGAACACGATATCCAGACCCAGCGAGAAATACTGGCATTCATGAACGGTGAAACTCTCGACGATATCGAAAAAGCAAAAGAGCAGGAGATACGCAAGTCCAACCGCCGTGGAATGATAGTTGCCCTCATCATATCCGGCATCAGCATTATCGTGACTGCTGTACACCTTATTAAAATGGCGCTCTGACAGACTATGTACTGTTTATATCGCAAAAACTTTGGGGCAACTGAGGAAAGTCTTTGAAAACACTAAGGAGTATATATCCGATTGAAGAACTTGAAAGCACAAACAGTTTTTGGGTGTAGCTGAACTCTGTCCTTAAACACACTTTTTGACCGAAAGAGTACGGAAATAGAAAAGTCGGAAGTCAAATATTGACTTCCGACCAAACAAAAATTATAATTTCATGTATCTTTCAACAATCAATAATAGAGCGCTTCAAATGCCCTAAATGTTTCAGGACCAAAGTCGCCATCTACTGCAATGCTAAATCCCTTTGCCTTGGAATAATATTTATTGTAGCTTCTCTGGAAATCAGCTACTGCTGAACGAGTCAACGGACCATAACTGCCATCTACATCAAGCTTATTAGAGTTGAAATAATAATTAATTGCAGCCTGTATCCACTTAACCTTACTTGCGGTATCACGCCTACCACCAGTTGGTCTGGTATAATTCCAATAGGCATTGTCGTAGTTTGCAGCGCTTGCAACAACAGCTGTATTGATTATAGGACTATTTTTCACGGGAATCACAGAAGCAGTTCCTATAACCGCAAGAGACAGTGTTACAGCAGAAATCCTCTTAAGTACTTTGTTCATATAAACCACCCTTTTTGATTAATTATTTAGGTTAACTTTAACCTATGTTTTAATTATACAATAAAAACAATTCGCTGTCAATACTCTAATATTAAATTCAACTATTTTACCAAATTGTCAGATTAATTATTAATATATTAATTTCTAAATTTAACAATAAATTATTTATAAAAAATCAATCTTACTATCGAAATGCAAATCGAATTGTGTATATTGACATACCTTTTTGTTTTCACCAGACATCACCGTATATTACTCTCACCCTTTCTTTAGAAAGGTTTTCCCCGGTAAATCCTGCAGTACGTTCGATAATTCGTTATTTATAAAAAAACCGCCGCACCCCGAATGGAGTGCGGCGATAATTATTTACTTTTAAGAATTACTTCTCATCAGCAGTGTTGTAGAGCTTAGCATATCTCAGCAGATAGTCATATCTATCCTTAGCATTCTGCTCAGCCTTAGCAAACAGCTTCTCAGCTCTCTCAGGGTTCTGTCTAGCGAGTGCGTTGTAACGAACTTCGCCCATGATGAACTCTCTGTAGTCAGCAGAAGGAGCCTTGGAATCCAGGATGAAAGGATTCTTGCCTTCAGCCTTCAGACGAGGATCATATCTGTACAGATGCCAGTAACCAGCCTGAACAGCCTTCTTCTCCTCGGTCTGAGCGATCTTCATGCCGCCCTTGATACCGTGGTTGATACAAGGAGCATAACCGATGATGATGGAAGGACCATTGTAGCTCTCAGCCTCGTGGATAGCCTTCAGGCACTGGTTCATGTCAGCACCCATAGCAACGTGTGCAACATAAACATAACCGTAAGACATAGCTATACCAGCCAGATCCTTCTTCTTAACTTCCTTACCGGCTGCTGCGAACTGTGCGATAGCACCGGTAGGAGTAGACTTGGAGGACTGTCCGCCTGTGTTGGAGTAAACCTCGGTATCGAATACGAAGATATTTACATCCTCGCCGGAAGCGATAACATGGTCGAGACCGGAGAAGCCGATATCGTAAGCCCAGCCGTCGCCGCCGAAGATCCAGAGGGACTTCTTGCGGAGGTAATCAGCATCCTTGAGGATCTCCTGAGAAGCCTTGGTCTTGTCCTTCTTGAGAGCAGCTATGAGAGCATCGGTAGCAGGAGTATTTGCAGCGCCGTCATCAACGGTGGAGAGATAGCCTTCGATAGCCTTCTTCAGGTCGGCCTTCTTGGTGTTCTTCTCAAGCTCCAGGACCTTAGCGATAGTTCTCTGACGGATGGTGTTCTGAGCAAGGAACATACCGTAGCCGTACTCAGCGTTATCCTCGAAGAGGGAGTTAGCCCAAGCGGGACCCTTGCCTGCCTTGTTGGTGGTGTAAGGAGTCGAAGGAGCCGAGCCGCCCCAGATAGAGGAGCATCCGGTAGCATTAGCGATATACATTCTGTCGCCGAAGAGCTGTGTTACCAGCTTAGCGTAAGGAGTCTCGCCGCAGCCTGCGCAAGCGCCTGAGAACTCAAGCAGGGGCTGCTTGAACTGGGAGCCCTTAACAGTTGTAGCCTTGAACTTCTCAAGGACCTCAGGCTTCTCAGCAAGAGTCAGGCCGTAGTTGAATACTTCCTGCTCAGCAAGCTGGCTCTCCAGAGGCATCATATTCAGAGCCTTGTTGCCCTTCTTGCCAGGACATACGTTCACGCAGGAGCCGCAGCCTGTGCAGTCGAGAGCAGACATTGTCATTACGAAATTGAAGCCGGGCATACCGGTCATCGGGATAGCCTTCTTCTTAGCCAGCTCGGGAGCCTTCTTGAGCTCTGCGTCTGTCATAACGACAGGGCGGATAACTGCGTGCGGGCATACATAAGAGCAGAAGTTGCACTGGATGCAGTTCTCGCCGTTCCAAGCGGGAACGTCAACTGCGATGCCTCTCTTCTCAAATGCAGCGGAGCCCTGCGGGAAGGTACCGTCAGCCATATCAGTGAAGGTAGAAACAGGAAGTGTGTCGCCCTTCTGAGCGTTGCAGGGGATCTGGATCTCGTTTACGAACTTCTCAAGATCCTTGTTAGCGCACTTGACCTTCTCCATACCCATCTGGGTATCCTTAGCCTTCTTCCAGGAAGCGGGAACCTTGACCTCAACGACCTGCTGATAGCCGGCGTCGATAGCGTCATGGTTCATCTTAACGACAGCGTCGCCCTTTCTGGAGTAGGAAGCAGTAGCGGCGTCCTTCATATACTTGATAGCATCCTCGATGGGGATGATATTAGCGAGCTTGAAGAATGCGGACTGGAGGACGGTATTGATCCTTGTTCCGAGGCCGACTTCCTTACCGATCTTGACACCGTTGATGGTATAGAACTTGATGCCGTTCTGAGCGATATATCTCTTTACCTGGCCGGGGAGGTGCTTCTCGAGGTCAGCAGCATCCCACTGGCAGTTGAGGAGGAAGGTACCGCCGGGCTTGATATCGGATACCATATCATACTTGCTGATATAGCTCTCGTTATGGCAGGCAACGAAATCAGCCTGGTTGATGAGGTAGGTAGACTTGATAGGAGTCTTGCCGAATCTCAGGTGAGATACTGTTACGCCGCCGGACTTCTTGGAGTCATAGGCGAAATAAGCCTGAGCGAAGAGATCGGTGTGGTCGCCGATGATCTTGATGGAGTTCTTGTTTGCACCGACAGTACCGTCAGCGCCGAGGCCCCAGAACTTGCAGGCGGTAGTGCCGGCGGGAGCGGAATCCAGCTTGCCCTCGATGGGCAGCGAGAGGTTGGTAACATCGTCCTCGATGCCGATGGTAAATCTGGGCTTGAAGGTGTCCTTCCAGCTTGCGTTCCAGAAAACAGCCTTGATCTGAGCGGGAGTTGTGTCCTTGGAACCGAGGCCGTATCTGCCGGAAGCAACGGGGATATCGTGGAATCTGGAATCCTTGAGAGCTGCAACTACGTCGAGGTAGAGGGGCTCGCCGAGGGAGCCGGGCTCCTTTGTTCTGTCGAGAACGGAGATCTGCTCGCAGGTCTCGGGGATAGCAGCGATGAGCTTATCGGCGCGGAAAGGTCTGTAAAGTCTTACCTTTACGAGGCCGAGCTTTGTGCCCTCGTTAGCGTTGAGGTAATCGATAGTCTCCTCGATAGTATCGCAAACAGAGCCCATAGCAACGATAACATGTGTAGCATCGGGAGCGCCGTAGTAGTTGAAGAGCTGATAGTTAGTGCCGATCTTGGCATTTACCTTGCCCATATATTCCTCAACTATGCCGGGGATAGCGTCATAGTAGGGGTTGCAGGCCTC
>ODAI011109405.1_pt1 | contig 12111 bp, 8 predicted proteins | sample 1539321 | NCBI WGS metagenome assembly ODAI01 (sample SAMN02144231, study PRJEB22623) | gut metagenome | biome: sheep rumen | host: Ovis aries | place: New Zealand
GCATAGCGCGAGCGGGCTCGGCTCTGCACTCGCCTTGCACTTTACTTGCTGTGTAATTCCGAGGAAGGAGGAAGCGGGCGAGCCCGAAAAGGTAAAAAGGTAAAAAAGTAAAAAAGTAAAAAAGTAAAAAAGTAAAGGAGGTTCGAGGGAGGATGATTGCCAAGCGCGCAGGCAAAAACACTTTGAACTATGAACCATGAATCATGAACCATGAACTATGAATTATGAACTCTGAACTATGAATTATGAACTATGAATTATGAATTATGAACTATGAATTATGAATTATGAACATCTAACCGCTTGGAAAAGCTAAAAAAGCAGCGGCAATGTTTGCCTGATTCGGAAAAAAATGCTATTTTTGCAAAAACTATGGATACTAAGACGATGCACCATGAATATAGGGAAGGTATTTGAAGCCGCGTTCGACCGGAAGAGGGAGAAATGCTGGGAGAAGATCTACGTGGTGGTGGACATCCACGACACCATTCTGCGGGCGTGCTACGAGGACGAGGAGACTTACGAATTCTATCCGTATGCACGCGAGGCTCTGCAGCTGATGACCAACCGCGACGACATCTGCCTGATACTCTGGAGCGGCTGCTACGAGGAGCAGATGAATGCCTACAGGAGCCGTTTCGCTGAGGAGGGGATACGATTCGACTATGCGAACGAGAATCCGGAGGTGAAGAAGACGAGCTTCCAGAACTTCGAGCAAAAACTGTATTTCAACGTGGGCATCGACGACAGGTTCGGCTTCGAGCCCGAGACGGACTGGGTGAGGGTGATTGAGGCAATTTCCATCAAGGAGAATCCCGCTGGGAGCAATCCACGTCAAGGAGAATAAAAACAAGAAAGAGAGAGAGAAACTATGGCTAAAGTGCTTCTTATCAATGGCAGTCCTCGCGCAAAAGGCAACACGCGGCTGGCGCTCGAGGAGGTGGCTCGCACGCTGGGCGAGGAGGGTGTGGACACCGAAATAGTGAACATCGGGAAAGGTGCCGTGCAGGGTTGCATCGCCTGCGGCATGTGTGGCCGTGAGGGGCGCTGCACGTTCCGCGACGACCTCTACAGTGGCATCCTGCGCATCGTGAAAGAGGGCATCGATGGACTGGTGGTGGGTTCGCCCGTGTATTATGGCGGTCCGAATGGCTCGCTCTGCGCACTGCTCGACCGGGTGTTCTATTCGCTGGGTGCGTATCTGAGGTTCAAGCCAGCCGCTTCGGTGGTGGTGTGCCGCAGGGGTGGAGCATCGGCTTCGTTCGACCGGTTGAACAAGTATTTCACCATCATGAACATGCCTGTGGTTTCTTCGCAATATTGGAATATGGTCTACGGACAAACACCCGGCGAGGCGAGGCTTGACGAGGAGGGGATGCAGACCATGCGGACGTTGGGGCGGAATATGGCGTGGATGATTCGCCGGCTGAACGTGGGGGAGGACGGCCATCCGGAACTGGAGACGCCGGTGTGGACGAATTTCATCAGGAAAGGATGAGGGGAGCGGGGCGAGCTTCGCTCTAAAGAATAATGTATAACGTATAAAGAAAGACCCCCTCTTATCCCCCTAAGGGGGAAGGCTTGTGGAATGTGGAATGTGGAATGTGGAATGTGGAGTGAGATTACTCCTTCGTTTGAGAAGCAAGTCCACAACGCCCAGAAGGGGCTGCAGCAACCAGCCCAAGGCCAGCGCCTTGGGGGGGAGATACGGGAGCAAGCTAACGCCCTACAGGGGCAATTGAAGTGCAAGGCGAAAGGCTACGGGTAGGCGCGTCAGCGGGAATCCATGCAGAGTCGAGCTCGTTCGATCTATACTGAGCCGCAGCCTTCAATCGCTTAAAAGCAAAAGCATAAAACGGGAAAGGGCTTTTGCACTTACAGCGCGTCCTTCTCACACGTCACGCTACCCAGGGTGCTGCCCTGGGCTATGAGCGGGTTGGCCTTGCAGGCCGCTTTTTGAATAAAAGGGTCTACTTGTATATTAGTTCCAAAATTGAAGAATTTAAGAATTTAAAGTTGAAAACGATAATAAGGATATGAGATATTTGATACTCTTTGCTTGCGCTCTCTTTTCGGTTCTGCCCGCGAGCGCCAACGATACGGAACCGCTCTACAGCGTTGCGGAAAACGACACCGTCTGCCAGATTTTCGTCTATTGCCCCGAGGAACGGCAAGGGCTGCACTTGGCGTGGATGGACGAAAACGGAGGGTGGCAGCACGAGGGACAACTCTGCTCGAGTGACTACTCTACGTGGGGAGCCGAGAAGCGGATGCTGAAACCCTATGTGGTGCATGCCGATGATGGCACGTGGCGGCTCGGGTTTTCGGTGAACGAGCAGGCTCCTTGCTTCGCCGCAGCCTATAGCGAAGACTTGGTCACATGGCGCCCGCAGGACTATCCGCGCATGTCGGTGAAGGGCTGTCTGGATCCTATCGTTTTCGGTATGCACGACGGCTCGTTCGACATCTATTTCAAGACCAAGGACGGACAGAAACGCTATGTGCACGCCTCGGCCGACTTCCGCCACTTCACTGAAGACCCCACGCCCAGCACTATCGATGACGTGGCTTGGCTGAGAGACACGGCCACTGTTGACGGGAAACTCTGTGAGGGCAACCAGTTTGACGTGCCGAAGGTGCATCTCGACTACATCCGCCATTGGTTTGCCGCTACAGCGAACGACGGTCGACTGAGCAGCGAGACCATGCGCGATGACAGCAAGCGGTTTGCCGGGATTCCCTCAACGCTGAACGCTACGCTGAAGGTGGACGCAGGCCAGCAGACGGCCATCAGCAACAAGCTCATGGGCGTTTTCTTCGAAGACATCAGCTATGCTGCCGACGGAGGGCTCTATGCCGAGCTCGTTCAGAACCGCGACTTCGAATACAAGCCTGGCGAGGGACGTGCAAAAGGGTGGGGTCCGCTGTTTGCCTGGCAAGTCTCGCGTGGCGTGCAGCTCTCGGCAGACCAGCCGCTGAGCAAGAACAATCCCAACCACGTGGTGATGGAAGCCGACACGTTGTGGAACGAGGGATGGGACGGCATCGTGGACAGTTATAACGGCCCCTATGATTTCTCGTTCTATGTGCGGAACATCGATTGCGCGCAGAAGCAGTTCCTCGTTCAGCTCGTTGACGAGAACGGGGGCGTGGTGGCACAAGCCAAAGTGAAGACCGAGGGACAAGGGTGGCAACGCTATGCCCTGCCGTTGGAATACACCAACAAGAAATGGATGAAGGTGGCTGTGGCGGAAGACAAGAAATGCCGCCTGCGCATCATCGCCCAGAAACAGGGAAAGGTGGCGCTCGACATGATTTCGCTCTTCCCCCGCGAGACGTTCAAAGGCCATGGGCTGCGGAAAGACTTGGCGGAGGCTATCGCTGCCCTGAAACCCAAGTTCGTGAGGTTTCCGGGTGGTTGCATGAGCCACGGACAGGGCATCGACAACATCTATCATTGGAACCACACGGTGGGACCCTGGCAGGACCGCAAGCCCGACTTCAACATATGGAACTATCACCAGACGCGCGGACTGGGATTCTACGAGTATTTCCAGTTCTGCGAGGACATCGGAGCCGAGCCGCTGCCTGTGTTGGCGGCAGGTGTGCCTTGCCAGAACTCCAGCCCCAACAAGGACGGCTATGGAGGTCAGCAGGGTGGTATCCCGATGGAAGAGATGCCCGCCTATATCGACGAGCTGTGCAACCTGATTGAGTGGGCGAACGGCGACCCAGCCACCAGCAAGTGGGCGAAGATGAGGGCCGATGCTGGTCATCCGGCTCCGTTCAACCTGAAGTATATCGGTATCGGCAACGAAGACATCATCTCGACAGTGTTCGAGGAGCGTTGCGAAATGATTTGCCGAGCCATCAGGGAGCGCCATCCGGAGATAACGATTTGCGGAACGGTAGGCCCCTTCCACTATCCTTCAGCCGACTACATCGAAGGGTGGGACTTCGCCAAGAAGCACAAGGACGTGATTGACATGGTGGACGAGCATTACTACGAGTCGACGGGCTGGTTCATGCATCATCAGGACTACTACGACAACTACGACCGGCAGGCGCCCAAGGTGTATGTGGGTGAGTGGGCTTCGAGAACGCGCACGCATGAGTCGGCGCTGGCTGAGGCGTTGTTCCTTTGCGGATTGGAGCGGAATGGCGATATCGTTGAGATGTCGAGCTATGCTCCGCTGCTGGCGAAGGAAGGTCATCACAACTGGAACCCCGACATGATTTATTTCAGCAACACGTCGGTGGAACTCACGCCCAGCTACCACACGCAGCGCCTCTGGGGCAACTATGGTGGCGACAGGTACATCTCATCGAAGTTGGATATTGAGAAACCCGAATGGGCGTATAGGGTAGGGGCGACTGTAGTGAAAGACTCGCAGACCGGCCGCACGTATCTGAAACTTGTGAATGCGTTGCCCTCGGCGGTGAAACTCGATGTCCAGGGCCTTCCTCTGCCTTCGCATCCTCTGTGGGAAGGTTTCAGTGGCAAGCCAGCCGACCAAAAAGTCTATCCGCGTGACCCGTCGGACGACCACTCGGGCGAAACACTCTCCATTGACGGCCAAACAGTGACCTTGCCACCATATAGTGTCAGAGTGATAGTTGTTGGGGGGTAGGAGACAGGTGAGTTGATGGGCTTAAAACCATTCCCGCCGCATAGTGTGAACGATGCACTGTGCGGCGGGATTCTTTTGTTGGCTTCTTCCAGAAGCTGGAATTGGCCTATTCAACCATGCTTTCTGAAAGATATTGCCTGCCTAAATCGCCATTTGTACCCTGTCAACAAGGCCGCATAAACTAACTAAAACCGATTTGAAGCAATTTTTTTATAGTTTTGTTTGCAATTTCAAAGTTTTTTATTTTACTTTGCAGTCGTAAATGCAAAGAATATACATAATTTATTAATAAATTCTAAACGAAAATGAAAAAATTATTGAGTTTCTTTGTTGCCGCATTCGTGGCCACAACGGTTTCGGCACAGACTGTGACCGAAAGCAAAACGTTCGACAACTTCTACATCAGCATCAATGGTGGTGTCGCTACCAAGATGAAAGGTCATGCTTGGATGAAAGACCTCAACGCCGACGCCGGACTGCGTATCGGACGCTGGTTCACTCCTGTCTTCGGACTTGCTGCAGATGGTAACGTATACTTTGGCGACCAGCCGCATCCTGCAGGTTCTGAGTTCTGTCATGGCACCATCGCTCGCATGGTGAACACCTCGCTCTTGGGAACTGTGAACTTCACCAACTGGTTTGGTGGATATCCTGGCGAGCCGCGCGTGTTTGAGGTTGTAGGTCTCTATGGTCTCGGATGGGCTCACACGTTCAACAACAAGGGTTGGGATCCCACTGACCATCTGACCTCTAAGGCTGGTCTCGACCTTGTGTTCAACCTCGGTTCGTCGAAGGCTTGGCAGTTCTTCGTGGAGCCTGCTGTGGTGTGGGCACTCAACGGTAACGGATACGAGGGCGTGAAATACGACATCCACAACTCGTTCTTCCAGCTGAATGGCGGTTTCACCTATAAGTTCCTCAACTCGAACGGTACACATAACTTCACCGTTGCCCGCCTGCGCGACCAGGCTGAGATTGACGCGCTGAACGCTCAGATCAACGACCTGCGCAACGAGTTGGCCAAGAAGCCGAAGGAAATCATCAAGGAAGTGGAAGTCATCAAGGAGGTTCCCGGAAAGAATGTCGTGCATGAGGTGAAGGTTGAAGACCTCGTGTTCGTGACCTTCGCTCAGGGTAAGTCTGAACTCACCGCTGATGCTCGTGCCGCCCTCAACAACATTAAGGAAGGCCGCCACGTGCAGATTGTGGGTACTGCATCACCCGAGGGTAATCCCGAACTCAACCAGAAGCTGTCTCAGGCTCGTGCTGACGCTGTGGCACAGTATCTGCTCACTCGTGGCGTGGCTGTAGACGAGGCTACCGGTAAGGGTGTTCAGGGTACCACCTCCAACCGTCTGGCTGTGGTCTATGTGAAGTAAGACCGTTCTTCTTCTGAAATAAGACATTTATCTTACTGATATCCAACGGCCCTTTTCCTGCTGTCTGTGCAGGAGAAGGGTCGTTTTTTCATGCCTCTTTCTTTTTTCTCTTGAAAGAGTTGGTCAATTGATGAAAACTCCGTAACTTTGCAAAATGTAAAAAACTCATCCGCGAGGGGAGTGAAACAAGAACAGAATAACTAAAAAAGAGAATACAAAATGAAACATCCGTTGAGAAGTGCTGTCTGCACAGAAGGTCGCCGAATGGCTGGCGCACGTGCCCTTTGGGTTGCCACAGGCATGAAGCGCGAGCAGTTTGGCAAGCCTATCATCGCTGTGGTGAACTCGTTCACCCAGTTTGTACCTGGCCATACCCATCTGCATGAGATTGGGCAGATTGTGAAAGAAGAGATTGAGAAGATGGGTTGCTTTGCAGCCGAGTTCAACACCATCGCCATCGACGCCGGCATCGCTATGGGTCACGACGGAATGCTCTATTCGTTGCCTTCGCGTGACATCATTGCCGACTCGGTGGAATATATGGTCAACGCTCACAAGGCCGATGCCATGATCTGCATCTCGAACTGCGACAAGGTGACACCTGGCATGCTGATGGCTGCCATGCGACTGAACATCCCAGCGGTATTCTGCTCGGGTGGTCCGATGGAAGCTGGCCGTTGGAGAGGTGAAAATGCCGACCTGATAACGGCAATGGTGAAAGGTGCCGACCCCAGCGTGAGTGATGAAGATATGGCCGAAATCGAAGGCTGTGCATGTCCCGGCTGTGGAAGTTGCTCTGGTATGTTCACCGCCAATTCGATGAACTCGTTGACAGAGGCCATCGGACTCTCGTTGCCCGGAAACGGAACCATCCTGGCCACTCACACCAACCGCGTGCAACTCTTCCGCGATGCAGCCCGACAGATTGTCACCAATGCGTTGAAATACTATGAGGAGGGTGACGAGAGCGTGCTGCCCCGTTCGATAGCCACGCGTGAGGCCTTCCTTAATGCCATGTCCCTCGATATCGCGATGGGCGGCTCGACCAACACGGTGCTCCATCTGTTGGCTGTGGCTCAGGAAGCAGGTGTCGACTTCACCATGAAGGACATCGACGAACTGAGTCGCAAGGTGCCTTGTCTCTGCAAGTTGGCTCCTAACACGCAGAAGTACAGCGTGCAGGAGTGCAACCGTGCTGGAGGCATTCTCGGCATCATGAACGAATTGGTGAAAGGAAACCTGTTACACCTTGATTGCCAGCGAGTTGACGGCTTGACTCTTGGAGATGTTGTGAGCAAATACGACATCACGGGAGAGGAGTTGGACGATGAAGCCAACCGCATCTATCAGAGTGCTCCTGCCGGACGTTTCTCCACGAAGATGGGAAGCCAGTCGGCCACTTGGGGAACACTCGACACCGACCGCGCCGAGGGTTGCATCCGCGATTTGGAACATGCCTACACGAAGGACGGCGGACTGGCTGTGCTCTTTGGTAACATCGCACAGGACGGTTGCGTGGTGAAGACGGCTGGAGTGGACGAGTCGCTTTGGCACTTCCGCGGTCCGGCTGTGGTGTTCGATTCACAGGAGGAAGCTTGCGAGGGTATTCTCGGCGGTCGTGTGAAGAGTGGCGATTGTGTAGTCATCACACACGAAGGCCCGAAAGGCGGTCCTGGTATGCAGGAGATGCTCTATCCTACGAGTTACATCAAGTCGATGCACTTGGGCAAGGAGTGCGCTCTGATTACCGACGGACGATTCTCGGGTGGCACCAGCGGACTCTCCATTGGCCATATCTCGCCCGAAGCTGCTGCTGGTGGAAACATCGGAAAACTGAAAGATGGCGACATCATCGAAATCGATATTCCCACACGTAGCATCAACGTGCTGCTCTCTGACGAAGAGTTGGCTGCTCGCGAGCAACAACCGCTGAAACGCAATCGCGAGGTTTCGAAAGCTCTTCGAGCCTACGCCAAGAGTGTTTCGAGTGCCGACAAGGGTGGCGTCCGCATCATCGACTAATCAAAAGCGGCTGGCGGAGATACACAAGTCGCTCCAAGCAGCCATTAGCTTTCATTTTATAGCCAAAACGCTCGGTTTACGTTGCTAAATCGAGCGTTTGTGCTAAATATTGTGTGAATTTGTTGCTCAATTGATGAATTCTCAGTATCTTTGCAACTTCAAAACAGAATAGGAGTTACAACAGCGGGTCCACTTCCTTGGACTCTCGACAAACATTTAAGGATGAAAGAGAAAATAACAGGTTCTGAGGCGTTGATGCGTTCGCTTGTGCAGGAAGGTGTGAAAACCATCTTTGGCTATCCTGGCGGCGCCATCATGCCTGTTTTCGATGCGCTCTATCGATATACGAGAGGCGAAAACAAGAAATTCAATCATATTCTGGTTCGTCATGAACAAGCCGCCGCTCATGCTGCCGAGGGTTTCGCCCGCGTCAGCGGTGAGGTTGGAGTGTGCATCGTGACCAGCGGACCGGGAGCAACGAACACGCTCACGGGTGTGGCCGATGCTATGATGGATTCTACACCACTCGTTGTCATCGGCGGACAAGTGGGAACTGGAGCGCTTGGAACCGATGCTTTCCAGGAGGTCGACCTCGTGGGTGTTGCACAACCTATTTCAAAATGGAGCTATCAGATTCGTCATCCGGAGGATGTGGCGTGGGCCGTCAGCCGTGCTTTCTATATCGCCCGTAGCGGTCGTCCGGGCCCTGTGGTGCTCGACTTCCCGAAGAATGCCCAGATGCAAGAGTGCGAGTGGGAGCCTGTGCATGTGACGAGCGTGCGCAGTTACCAGCCTTATCCCGAACTCGACCCCGCGGCTGTGGAGGCTGCTGCCGAGTTGATTAACAACGCTGAGCGACCTTTGGCTCTGGTGGGGCAGGGTGTTGAACTGGGAAATGCACACAACGAGCTGCTTGAGTTCTTGGAGAAAGCCGACATTCCAGCCGCCCGCACGTTGCTCGGCCTTTCGGCTTTGCAGACCAATCATCCGCTGAATATGGGTATGTTGGGCATGCACGGCAGCCTTGCTCCCAACAAGAAGACGCAGGAGTGCGACGTGCTGATAGCTATCGGTATGCGTTTCAGCGACCGTGTGACCGGTTTGCCGTCGACCTATGCACGGCAAGCGAAAATCATACATCTCGATATCGACAGGGCTGAGATTGACAAGAACATCAAGACCGACGTGGCTGTGGTGGGCGACTGCAAGATGTCGTTGCCAGCCGTCACGCGTTTGTTGCGCAAGGCCAGTCATCGCGAATGGATTGACTCTTTCAAACCTTATCAGAAGGAAGAGGAGGAGAAGGTCATTCGTCCCGCCATTCATCCCACGGAGGGCCCTCTATTGATGGGCGAGGTGGTGAACGCTGTGGCTGAGGCCGCAAAGGGCGATGCCGTGCTGGTGAACGATGTGGGACTGAACCAGATGTTCTCCAGCCGATATTTCAAGTACAACAAGAAGCGTTCAATTGTCACAAGTGGCGGACTTGGCACGATGGGATTCGGACTGCCTGCAGCCGTTGGAGCAACGTTCGGAGTGGCTGGAGAGCGCCAGGTGTGCCTCTTCACGGGCGACGGCGGTTTCCAGATGAGCATTCAGGAATTGGGTACGATAATGGAACAGCAGGCTCCGGTGAAGATGATTTTGCTGAACAACAACTATTTGGGCAACGTCCGCCAATGGCAGGACCTCTATTATGAACACCGCCATTCGTTCACGAACATGCTCAATCCACGCTACGACCTGATTGCCCAAGGATATGGCATTCCCTATGATGTGGCCATCGACCGCGCCGACTTGCAGGAGAAAGTGGCCAAGATGCTGGCTGCTGAAGGTCCCTATCTGCTGGAGTGTGCTGTGAAGAACGAGGAGGATTTGCTTCCGATGACCATTCCCGGGCGTCCTGTTGACGAGATGTCGTTGGAGGCTGAATGGTAACCTTCCCGTTGGGAGATGAAAGATTAAAGATTAAAAATGAAAGATTAGGGGAAATATGGATAAGAAACTCTATACATTGTTGGTATATTCGGAGAATATCGCTGGTATTCTGAATCAGATTACCGCTGTTTTCACACGTCGGCAAGTGAATATCGAGAGCTTGAACGTTTCGGCTTCAAGCATCAAGGACATTCACAAGTACACCATTACCGCGTGGAGCGATGAAGAGCAAATCGTCAAGATTGTGAAACAGATTGACAAGAAAATCGATGTGGTGAAGGTGAACTACTACACCGACGACCAGCTGTTCATTCACGAGGTGGCTTTGTACAAGATTTCCACCCCCGTGTTGTTGGAGAACCCTGAGGTCTCGCGCACCATCCGTCGTCACGACGCCCGCATGATGGAGGTGAACCCAACGTATAGCACCGTGCTCTTGGCAGGCCTGACCGAAGACATCGCATCTCTCTTCCAGAAGCTCAACGAGTTCGGATGTCTGTTGCAATACACCCGTTCGGGTCGCATTGCCGTCACACGTTCGATGGAAGAGCCTGTTAGCGAGTTGATTAAGAATTACGAATAAGTCATCATTTCCCCGAAGCATTATGTTAGGAAAAATTGGAAACTACGAGTTCATGGCCGAGCCTTTCCATTGTGATTTCTCGAACAGGCTCTTCATGGGACATCTTGGCAACCATCTGCTGAACGCAGCCGATTTTCATAGCAACGACCGCGGATTCGGCATGAACTATCTGAACACCATCAAGAAGACGTGGGTGCTTTCGCGATTGGCCATCGAGATGGAAGAGATGCCGCTCTCTTACACGCGCTTCCATGTGGAGACGTGGGTGGAAAGTGCGATGCGTTTCTTTACCAACCGCAACTTCTGCGTCTATTCTGATGAAGCTGAAGGGAAGAAGATTTATGGATACGGACGTAGCGTCTGGGCGATGATTGACACCGAGACGCGTCAGCCTGTCGATTTGTTGGCCGTTAACAACGGTGACATTCTGAGCTATGTGGAGAAAGAGAAAGAATGTCCTATCGCCAAAAGCTCGCGCGTGAAAATGACCGATTCAGCCCAACTTGTTCGGACTATTGACACTTTCTACAACGATGTCGACATCAACGGCCACATCAATAGCGTGAAATACATCGAGCATGTGCTCGACTTGTGGCCCATCAGCTGGTATCAGCAGCACAAGATTCATCGCTTGGAAGTGGCCTATGTGGCTGAGGCTCATGCAGGCGACCGTCTGTCGTTCTATCGCGAACAAACAGGCGAAAACGACTATTGCGTCCGCATCTGCAAGGACGAGGACGTGGAGGTTTGCCGTTGCATGGTTTCTTTCCTTTAAACAGTTTCTGTCTCATTCGTTTGCTTTGAGCAGCTCATTCCATTCCCCTTTGAGCGGCTCAATCCCTCTATAGTAGCAGTACAAGCCGCCTGTACTCGTAGTACAGGCCACATGTACTAGCAGTACAAGCCGCATGTACTCGTAGTACAAGCCTCATGTACTAACAGTACAAGCCCCATGTACTGGCTGAGAACTCATGCTCTTCGGGAGTCATGGATGGTTAATGGTTTCTTTTGATGTGGCTGAACCCCACATGAAAGTCTGAAAAAGTGAAAGATTGTCAGCAAAAACGCGGTTTTTGTTTTAATTCCCCACTTTCGTTTGGCTGTTTGGAAATTAATTTGTAATTTTGCAACTCGATAAGTTTAAGTCCCCAGTCGGGCATACGAGTTGTGCAAACGGGCAAGGCCGACAAGACGACTGCTCTCGTGTTTAGGGCGGGCATGGTCTGCAGGGATATTGTTAAATTTCAAAAATCAAAAATCAAATGGCAGAAATGAATTTCGGTGGCGTGATGGAAACAGTTGTCACCAGTAAGGAATTCTCTTTGGAGAAAGCACGTGAAGTATTGAAAGACGAGACCATCGCCGTCATCGGTTATGGCGTTCAGGGCCCTGGACAGGCCTGCAACCTGCGCGATAACGGATTCAACGTGATTGTTGGTCAGCGTCAGGGTAAGACCTACGACAAGGCTGTGGCCGACGGATGGGTTCCTGGCAAGACCTTGTTCTCTATTGAGGAGGCTGCTGAGAAGGGCACCATCCTCTGCATGCTGCTTTCCGA
>ODAI013441206.1_pt1 | contig 12111 bp, 10 predicted proteins | sample 1539321 | NCBI WGS metagenome assembly ODAI01 (sample SAMN02144231, study PRJEB22623) | gut metagenome | biome: sheep rumen | host: Ovis aries | place: New Zealand
CCTTTCCACCGCTCTGCAAATTCAGCAGCAGCCATAGCCATTTGTTTTTCTGTTTTCATATCGCTTGCCTTAGGGTTTCATTTATGGGCACAAAGTTACTCAATTTTATTGAGTATTAGGTCTGTAACGTACAAAAAATGCTAATTATTAGGGCAATTTAATGAAAATGTGTAAGTACTTATACATCGTTTCAAGATTACTAAGAAATCCCCTTTTTGCCTCAAAGTGTTACCTCATCCTTTCTTTTCCCTACCTTTTTCAATTAATATGAACCAAAGATCCGCTATTATCTTAAATCCACCAACCTTAGCATCAAGCAGGTCAGCGTGAAGCTGGGCTTCCCCAACACTTCGTTTTTTGGAAAATATGTAAAACAGCACTTCGGAATGACTCCTTTTCAACTTAGACAGAATAATATTTAGTAGCAAATCTACAAAAAAATATGTGAATTCGTTTGATATATGAAATTTATTTATTAATTTTGCCAACATGAAAGACAAGGAACAAATACGCCAAGGGTTAAAAGACAATCCTAAACTGAAGCGATGGATTGACTTTCTCATCATGAACCAAAGAGATGCACGACCTCGGTGGTATGTCCGTTTATTGGCTCCACTGTATCAGCATAGAGGGCGTGGATCAAAGATATATTGGAGTGTGAGAATGGATACCCCACCCTATCGACAATTCTCGTTAGGAAAGAACAGTGTCATTGAGTCGTATTGCTGTATTAACAATGCCGTGGGCGATGTCGTGATTGGCGACTCCACACGTATTGGTATTCATAACACGATTATTGGGCCTGTAACGATTGGCAATCATGTTAATCTGGCGCAGGGTATCACAGTGACTGCACTTAACCACAATTTCAAAGACAGCACGAAGCGTATAGACGAGCAAGGCATTTCCACCAGTCCTGTAACCATCGGCGACGATGTGTGGATAGGTGCCAACGCTGTCATACTCTCCGGAGTTACCATTGGCTGTCATGTCGTAGTGGCAGCCGGTGCTGTAGTAACGAAAGATGTGCCCGACAATTGCGTGGTGGGGGGGGTGCCAGCAAGAGAACTAAGCAAATAAATCGAGGGAAAGATCCTGTTGTGACTTTTTCTCTTCTATTCCTTCTTCAGCCTGCTCATCACGAAACTGAAAAAGAAGCTGACGGGCATCGGCAGAACCCTCTGTATTCAAACGATAGTAACCGCGACGACCAGTAGATTCTATTAATGATTGTGTCGATTTGCTATTTCGCAACAGATATTGACGAACATACGCACGGATCTCCTCATAGTCGGGCTGAAAGAAAATGGTGCAGTTCATGTTGTAAACATGTTTGGCTATTGACTGAACACTTAGCCCCATGGTTCCTGCTCTTGTGAGTATCTGTAATATCTGCCTGTCGTACATCGAAGAATTGAAAAAGACTGGTATGCCATGAAAGCTTACCAGCCTTTTTATGATTCATTTGTTGTGGTTATGCAAGTGCAATCTTCTCGTCAGCAGATAAAAGCTTTCCTTCCTTGAAGAGCCATCCAAGACCAAGAAGTGTCTCTTCTTCGCTGATGTTTGCTGCTTTAGCAATTTCCTTAACAGTAAGTGACTTTCCTGCAGCCGCAAGAGCCTGATAAACATCACCAGCTTTGAAACCTGCATTCTCTGCATTAAGTACAATAGCTACCTCTTTCTTTGATGCAGCCTTCTTTACGGTTGCTTTCTTTGCCTCAGCTGCCTTGGGAGCTGCTGCCTTCGTAGTTTTCTTTTCTGCCATTTTAACTTAAAATTAAACTCTTAATAAATGTCTTTCTATTATCCTTTCAACTTTTCGCGTGCAAAGTTACTTGGTATTTAATAAACAATAACATTTATCGGGAGTTTTTATTACAATTCACATCTATTCTTGACGTAAATCAATCTTTAATTGAAGTTCTTCTAACTGTTTAACATCCAATTCTCCAGGAGCGTCGAGCATCACGTCGCGCCCACTATTGTTCTTGGGGAATGCAATACAGTCGCGAATGCTGTCGAGGCCTGCCATAATGCTGACAAAACGGTCGAGGCCAAAGGCGAGGCCAGCATGTGGCGGTGCTCCATATTTGAACGCATTGATAAGGAATCCGAACTGTGCCATGGCACGTTCCGGCGTGAAGCCCAAAATATTAAACATCTTTTCCTGAAGTTTACCGTCGTGGATTCTGAGAGAACCGCCTCCTACCTCGATACCATTGCAAACGAAATCGTATGCCACGGCACGCACTTTCTCTGGTGCTGTATCGAGAAGAGGAATGTCGTCGGGATTGGGCAGGGTGAACGGATGGTGGGTAGCCATCAAGCGCTGCTCCTCGTCGCTCCATTCAAAGAGTGGGAAGTCAACAATCCACAAGCACACAAACTTATCCTTGTCGCGCAGTCCAAGACGGTCGCCCATCTCTAAGCGGAGAGTACACAACTGTATGCGTGTCTTGTTGGCATTATCGCCACTGAGTATCAACACGAGGTCGCCGTCGTTGGCTCCCATCTTCTCCTTCAGCTGCTGCCACACCTCTGGAGCATAGAACTTGTCGATGCTCGACTTCACCGTGCCGTCTTCATTGAACTTCACATAGACCAATCCTTTGGCACCTACCTGCGGGCGTTTCACAAAGTCGGTCAGCTGGTCGAGCTGTTTACGAGTATAGCCGGCACATCCGGGAACACAGATTCCTCCAATGTATTCAGCACTGTCAAAAACGGAGAATGTTCCTGTGCCTTTCAATACGTCCATAAGTTCCACAAACTCCATGCCGAAACGCAGGTCGGGCTTGTCGCTACCGAAACGTCGCATGGCCTCATGCCACGTCATTCGCTGAAGTCGTGGCAGCTCTACGCCACGTATCTCGCGGAACAGGTGGCGAGCCATCTCTTCGAAAAGTTCTAACACATCCTCTTGGTCAACAAACGACATCTCGCAGTCAATCTGCGTAAACTCAGGCTGACGGTCGGCACGAAGGTCTTCATCACGGAAGCATTTGGCAATCTGGAAATAGCGGTCGAATCCGCTTACCATGAGAAGCTGCTTAAGCGTCTGAGGACTCTGCGGCAGAGCGTAGAATTGTCCTGGATTCATACGCGAAGGAACTACGAAATCACGCGCTCCCTCGGGTGTGCTACCTATAAGAATAGGTGTCTCGACCTCGATGAAATTATGGCTGTCGAGGAAATTGCGTATGAGAATCGTCATGCGGTGACGCAATTCCAGATTCTTTCGCACGGCATTACGGCGCAAGTCCAGATAACGGTACTTCATGCGTATGTCGTCGCCTCCATCGGTATTGTCCTCGATAGTGAAAGGAGGCGTTGCACTCTCGCTGAGAATATTCAGCTCGCTGGTAATAATCTCAATATCACCCGTCGGAATATTATTGTTCTTGCTAACTCGCTCACTGACCGTTCCCTTAACCTGAATGCAATATTCGCGCCCAAGTTTGTTCGCACGTTCACATAGAGCGGCATCTACTGCCTCATTGAATACCAACTGCGTGATACCGTAGCGGTCGCGAAGGTCAACAAATGTCATGCCTCCCATCTTGCGACTACGCTGTACCCATCCTGCCAGAGTCACTACGGTTCCTGCATCAGAGAGACGAAGCTCTCCACATGTTTTTGTCCTATACATTACTATCTGATTATTTAATATTTTACGATTTTAAGGTGCAAAATTATACAAAAATGACCAAACATGCAAATATTTTGCTGAGATTTTGTTTTTTCGGGAAAAATACGTTACCTTTGCGTGCTGAAACGGTTAAACATATTAGTTATGAAGAAATTAATAGTATTTATCGCCATCGCTACTTTTTCAATTCCATTGATGGCTCAGACTGCTAAACAACAAGAGGTGCTTGACGTGGCACGCAAGGTGAACGACTATTTCATGGCGAAATATTCCGACCCCACGGCTCCCACCAACGTAAAGAAAATACGTCCGAGCAGTCTTTGGACACGCGCCGTTTATTACGAAGGGCTGATGGCTCTCTACGAGATAGACCACGACCAGCGATATATCGACTATACCGACCGCTGGGCAAACTTCCACAAATGGACTCCACGCAACGGAGTGAACACTTGCGATGCCGATGACCAATGCTGCGAGCAAACCTATTTAGACCGTTTTATCATGACCGGCGACTCGACGATGATAAGACCGACAATAGAGAATCTGAACATCCAGATGACAAAATCCAACGCCAAGGCCGGCAATTCCCTATACGGATGGTGGACATGGATTGATGCCATCCAAATGGCCATGCCGGTATATATACAATTGTATAAGACTACCGGCGACAAAAAATATCTCGAACACGGCATGGCAATGTACCGTTGGAGCCGCAATGAATGTGGCGGAGGGCTGTTCAATACGAACGACGGACTGTGGTGGCGCGATGCCGACTATGTGCCGCCATATAAGGAGCCAGACGGCAAGGACTGCTACTGGAGCCGCGGAAATGGTTGGGTGTATGCCGCTCTCGTGCGTTGCATGAACATGCTTCCAAAGAAAGACAAAGTATATAAAGAGCTGAAGGCTGACTTCCTGCTCATGAGCGAAGGGCTCAAGAATTGTCAGCGTGAAGACGGATTCTGGAATCCAAGCCTCGTTTCCACAAACTACGAGATGAAAGAGACATCGGGCACGGCGCTGTTCATCTACGGCATGGCATGGGGAATAAGGCAGGGCTACCTGAAGGCAAAAGTATATATGCCCGTGATTGAGAAGGCATGGAACGCAATGGTTAAAGATGCTATCCACCACGACGGATTCCTCGGATGGATGCAAGGTACCGGCAAAGACCCTTCGGCAGGACAGCCGCTGAGCTACGACAAGGTTCCGGATTTCGAAGACTACGGCACAGGTTGCGTGCTGCTCGGTGCTTCGGAATACTTTAAGATATTAAATAAGTGACATAGATAACAGTTAACCAAATCAATAATATGAAAAGGATTATTTTTATGGCAGTCATGCTTGTCTGCGGCATGACATTTGCATCAGCACAGAAGAAAGCAGAAATAAGGTTCGACAAAACAACACATAATTTCGGCAAGTTCTCGGAAAAGAATGCCCGACAAACCTGCACATTCACTTTCACCAATGTAGGTGACGAGCCTTTGGTTATCAATCAGGCTGTGGCAAGCTGCGGCTGCACCGTTCCGCAATACACCAAAGAACCCATAAAGCCAGGACAAAAAGGCGAACTGAAAGTAACATACAACGGCGAAGGAAAATTTCCCGGTCACTTTAAGAAATCAATCACTATCAGGACTAACGGAGTAGTCGAGATGACACGCCTCTATATAGAAGGCGACATGGAGGAAAGCAAGTAGCCCCAAAGGGTTCAGAAACTGTAATTGAATCCTAACGACAGATACTCCTTAAACTGCCAGTAACCTATATAGCTGTCGCGCTCGCCACAGTCGTCAAAACGCGGATAAAGAAACAGATTGGTACTGATGTAGCGGTTGAAGTTGAAGGAGATGGTGTTTTCCATCTCCACTTCAACACGATGATATGAAGTGTAAGCGAAAATACGTGCCTTCCACTTTATATTGTCGTGTATATTCCATGTAAGGTCGGCAGTAATCTGTGAACCTATGTCTTCCATGGTATGATGGTCGCCACGGATACCATATCGTTTATTCAGATACTTACGGTCAACATATCGGAAGTTGTATGAAAGTGCGGAGAAGTTGATGGTTCCCGTCAGCCGCTTTGAAAATGCCTCCACTGCATATTCCATACCAAGACCCAAGTTGAGATTGAACGGCGACATGAAGTCAGAATACACATACTCGTCGTTTGTCTTCAGACCTTTGGTGAACTGCGTATATGCCAATAGTTGCAAAGAGTAATACCATCTCTTATGCGCCTGAACGCCGAACTTTCCCGTGTAGCGGATAAGGTCGTTGTTGCTCTTAATCTTATGGATGGTGTCGTCGCGCGAAGTCTGAAATCCTAATTTCAGTTCGAGTTTGTTGTCCCACTTTATCTTCTGTTTGTTGTTGTAGTTTGCTTCAAGGGAGACGCTTCCCACCATGGAATAGTTGCTCTCACCGCCCTTGTACCAGTTGCCAGACACATAGTTCTGAAGCAACTGTAGATAGTTGTCGCCCTTAAACGTCCAAAAGTTCGGCTTCTGAATAAACAATTCACCCGACGGAAGTACGTCGGCTGCTACCGGAAGGGGCGCTTTTTTGTCAGTAAGCGTAACCTGTGGCTTCACCTCATGGTCAAAATCATCACGTATTGAGCCCACTTTTCTCAGGTTGCTCTCGGTGTTGAGCACAAGCTCAGGACGATGCAGGTAAACGTTCATCATTGCAGCATCGATGGCATCAACCACACTGTCTTTACCAATAAGGGGCGAATTGAGCATCAAGGTCTTACCTGCAGGTGAATGATAGAACGTCAGCGGAGCAAACAGGCGGAAGAAACGGCCGTCGTTGCTCTCGTGGCGCAGAGAATCGTTAACTCGCGACAGCGAGTCTAAACGCTGGCGCAGCAGGGCCAGAGAATCGATATATTCTGTTACCTTATTTTCGTATATTAATCCGCTGGCTTTATTCTTCTGAGCAAAGACAGATAAAGGAGCCGCAAGCCAAAATACAATTAAAAAAGTATAAATTCTATTCATAAATACCAAATTTGACTGCAAAGATAAGCATTTTAATTAAGAAAATAAAGGAATTCGGCAATAAACTATAGAAAGAATGGCCATAAATCGATATTTTTTTGTAATTTTGCGCCTTGAAGTTTGAATTTTGAAAAAAAATAATAATATGAACAAAGACACAATCATCGGCTTCGTTCTGATAGGTCTGGTACTGATTGGCTTCAGTTGGTATAATCAGCCTTCGGAAGAGGCAATCCTTGCCCAGCAGAAAGAAGACTCTATCGCGGCAGTCGTTAAACAAAATGCCGAAAAGGCAAAAAAAGCAGCCGAAGCTCAACGTAAGTCTGAAGCAGAAGCAGCAGCCAAAGGCGACACAACAGCACTTTTCCATGCAGCTCTTAACGGCGAAAGCAGTTACGTCACGCTAAAGAACGGATTGGTTGAACTTATCCTCGACACAAAAGGCGGCGTAATCAGGAAAGCCAAGGTTCTGAACTTCAAAGACCGCAATGGCAAAAAAGACGTCACCCTGTTTGATGGCAAAGAACAGGACTTGAACTTCATGCTTGCCGGAAAGACTGAGAATATCATAACAAAAGACCTGTTCTTCACTCCCACAAACATTTCCGACTCGACAGTTACCATGACAGCAAAGGCGAACAACGGCGGTGCTGTCGTTATCGACTATAAACTTGGCAAGAGCTACATGCTTCATATCTCACTGCAAACAAAGAACCTGTCCGGTATTTTTGCCCCCAACTGTAACAAGTTGGACATAGAATGGAGCGACTATGCACGCCAGCAGGAGAAAGGTTTCACGTTCGAGAACCGCTACGCCACACTTACATATAAGGAAAAGGGCGGCGACACTCACTACCTTAGCGAGACATCTGAAGAAATCGACGAGCAGACTGAAGAGGCACTTGACTGGGTGGCATTCAAAAACCAGTTCTTCTCGGCCGTACTCATCTCTAAGAACGGTTTTGCATCGAACGCCCTACTCACAAGCATACCCCAGGAGAAAGGCAGCGGCTATCTGAAGCAATACGATGCCAAACTCAAGACATTCTTCGACCCCAAAGGCTCACAGCCAACAGAATTTGAAATGTACATCGGTCCCAACGACTTCCGACTGCTTCAGGACATGGAAGAGGAAAGCACCTTCGGCAAAGAGCTGGAACTTGAGCAGCTCGTCTATCTCGGATGGCCTTTGTTCCGCATCATCAACCGCTGGTTCACAATCTACATCTTCGACTGGCTCACGTCGTGGGGCTTCTCTATGGGCGTGGTTCTCATACTCATCACACTGCTGCTGAAAGCAATCACATTCCCGATGGTAAAGAAGAGCTATATGTCTTCGGCAAAGATGCGTGTGCTAAAGCCGAAACTCGACGAGGCAACAAAACAGTTCGATAAGCCAGAAGACCAGATGAAGAAACAGCAGGCAATGATGCAAATGTACTCGCAGTATGGCGTGTCGCCACTTTCGGGATGCCTGCCTATGCTTATTCAGGCACCTATCTGGATTGCTATGTTCAACTTCGTGCCTAATGCAATACAACTACGCGGAGAGTCGTTCCTATGGATTGACGATCTTTCAACTTACGACCCAATTGTGGAATGGAGCACAAATATCTGGGGCATCGGCGACCATCTGTCACTGACGTGTATTCTCTTCTGTATTTCAAACGTTCTATACTCATGGATGACAATGCGCCAGCAGAAAGACCAAATGGTCGGACAGCAAGCCGAACAGATGAAGATGATGCAATGGATGATGTATCTGATGCCGCTGATGTTCTTCTTCATGTTCAACGACTACTCCGCAGGACTGAATTTCTACTACTTCATCTCGCTGTTCTTCTCGGCAGCCATCATGTGGTTACTACGAAAGACAACTAACGACGAGAAGTTGCTTGCAATACTCGAAGCTAAATACAAGGAGAACAAAAACAACCCCAAGAAACAGAGCGGACTGGCTGCACGGCTTGAGGCAATGCAGAAACAGGCAGAAGAGATGCAGAGAAAAAGCAAGGGGGGAAAGTAGTATCAGAGTTAAAGAGACTTTATATGAATGCAATAAAAATTTGTTTGGTGGCAGCCTTGACGGCAATGACCAACATGTCGGTAGCCCAGGAAGAAATGAACATTGGTAAGAGCAACATCAAGATAGAGGGAGGACGTATGACACCCGAGGCACTATGGGCAATGGGACGCATCAGCAGTGCAACGGCTTCTGCCGACGGCAAGGTCATCGCATATCAGGTAGGCTATTACAGTGTGAAAGCCAATAAAAGCCAGCAGGTGATTTGCATCACCGATGCCGACGGAAAACATTCATTCCAGCTAACCAAGAGCGCAAAGAGCGAAACCGACCCACAGTGGTTCGGCAACAAGATTTGTTTTCTGTGTGACGGAGAACTGTGGACTGTGAATATCGATGGCTCTGAACGAAAACAAATTACAAACAGCAACGGAACAATCGAAGGATATAAGTTCTCACCAGATTTGAAGAAAGTGATTCTTATCAAGTCAATACCATTCTATGAAGTCATAAAGAAGAACCCTGACGACCTGCCAAAAGCCACCGGACGTTTAGTGACAGACTTGATGTACCGTCACTGGGATCACTATGTTGAGACCATACAGCATCCGTTCATTGCCGACGTGGATCCCCAGCAGGGTATCGTTGGAACACAACTTTCAGACATTCTCGAAGGCGAACCCTACGAATGTCCGGGCGAACCGTTTGGCGGCGTGGAACAGCTGGCATGGAGTCCCGACTCGAAGACCATAGCATATACATGCCGCAAAAAAACAGGCATCGATTACGCTGTTTCAACCGACACAGATATATACCTATATAATATAGGTACGCGCGAGACGAAGAATCTGTGTAAATCTGACGGATATACAGAACCTAAAATCAATCCCAGCCACACTTTGGCTGATCAGGCAGTTAACGCTCCTGAAAATATGCAGAACAATCCGGGATATGACCAGAATCCACAGTTTTCGCCCGATGGCAAACTCATAGCATGGACCAGCATGTCGCGCAACGGATATGAAAGCGACCGTAACCGTCTCTGCGTATATAATCTGGAAAATGGCGAAAAGAATTACATCACCGAAAGTTTCGACTCAAATGTAGATGCCTTTATCTGGGCCAGTCCAAAAGACAAGGAAGCCATGGTATATTTTATCGGCGTATGGCACGGCTGCGTCAACATGTATGCAGTAAAACGCAGCGGTGAGATTGTACAGATGACCGAAGATTGGGCCGACTGGATAAGTATTGCCCCGGCAAACGACAACAACCGCATTCTTGCCATGCGCCAGAGTCTGAGCACACCCACGGACATATATATCGTCGAACCAGGGAAAAAGCTTCAGAAGACAAAAATCCAGCAGATTACCTTTGAAAACAAGCACATCCTGAGCCAACTACAGTTAGGTAAAATGCAGCAACGATGGGTGAAGACTTCCGACGGCAAAGATATGCTCGTGTGGATTATGCTGCCATCAGGCTATGAACCTGGAAAGAAATATCCCACCCTACTCTTCTGCGAGGGTGGACCGCAAAGCCCAGTGAGCCAGTTCTGGAGCTATCGTTGGAACTTTCAGATTATGGCAGCTAACGGCTATGTTGTCGTAGCCCCCAATCGTCGCGGCCTGCCGGGATTCGGACAAGAATGGCTTGAAGAAATCAGTGGCGACTGGACAGGCCAATGCATGAACGACTATCTCTCGGCTATCGACGATGCCGCCAACAACCTTCCTTTCGTTGACCGCGACCGTCTTGGAGCCGTGGGAGCATCGTTTGGGGGATTTAGTGTTTACTACCTTGCCGGCCATCACGACAAGCGATTCAAGGCATTCATTGCCCACGACGGTGCCTTTAATCTGGAATCGATGTACACTGATACTGAAGAGGACTTTTTCTCTAATTGGGAATACGACGATGCATATTGGAACAAAAACCAGACAGAACGTGCCCGTAAAACATACGAAAACTCGCCTCACAAATTCGTTGACCAGTGGGATACACCCATACTATGCATTCATGGCGAGAAAGACTACCGTATAGTTTATAATCAAGGCATGGGAGCATTCAAGGCAGCACGTATGCGCGGAATTCCAGCCGAACTGCTTATATTCCCAGACGAGAATCACTGGGTATTGAAACCTCAGAACGGTATTCTATGGCAGCGCACCTTCTTTGAATGGCTCGACCGCTGGCTGAAGAAATAGACAAGAAAAGTTATCGTGAATATAGAGTCAGTATCTGCTGCACCTTGTCTTCCGTGGGTTGGAGTGCATCTATCCAATGAATAGTAAATCCTCGACGCTCCATCCCACGGAACCACGTCATTTGGCGCTTGGCAAACTGGTGGATGGCAATCTCCAGACGCTGGAACATCTCGTCGTAGGTAGTCTGTCCTGTAACATATTCCGTTACAAACTTATATTCTAGTCCGTAATACACAAGGTTCTCAACAGGGATACCCTCATCGAGCAGACCACGAACCTCGTCAATCATACCCTCCTCCAGACGAGCCTTAAGCCGTCGGGTAATCTTTTCACGACGTGCTGCACGGTCAATGCTAACTCCAATGATAAGTGAATCAACAGGGGGCAGGTCCCGACATGGCATCGGATGCTCCAGATTATACGTCTCAATCTCGATAGCCCTGATAGCACGCTGGCAAGAGTCAACATCGGTTGTGTTATGCATGACAGATCCAGTCTTTTCCTTGAGTGCTGCAAGCATCTTTGTCAGCTCCTGCAGCGATTTGCCTTCCAGACGGTCTCTTAAAGCTTGGTTCTGAGGCACCGGCGACAGATGATAGCCTTTCAGAACAGCCTCGATATACAGACCCGTTCCGCCACAAAGAATGGGTGTCTTTCCCCTACCTATTATATTATTATAGGCATCGAAGAAGTCCTGCTGATACTGGAAGAGGTTGTACTTCGTACCCGGTTCACAGATGTCGATGAGGTGGTATGGGATGGCGACAGGAACTCCGTCAACCAGTATGCGATAGTCGGTCAGGTCTTTGCCCGTACCAATGTCCATGCGTCGGTAAACCTGTCGAGAGTCGGCCGAAATAATCTCACCACCTATTCGCAGAGCCAAAGCGGCAGCCAGCGGTGTTTTGCCACTGGCTGTCGGTCCGAGAATTGTAATCATCTTTTGCATCAATGTGCAAAAATACAAATAATTTTTGAGATGACCAAATGTTTTTATGATTCCTTCACCACATTAGCCAATGTGGAAGCGCATGTTGGTGATAAACTTCAGGATGGATACGAAAACCATCACAATGAAAGTAAGGAAGGTGACTGCCATAATTACGAAAGCTCCCAACACTGCCATGACAACCACTATGGGAATCAGCATGGCCAGCGAAGCGAAAAAGCTGGCCGCACCGACACCGAGATAGACGAAAGTCTGACCTCCGACCGTCAC